>JAEHJW020004386.1_pt1 | contig 38150 bp, 47 predicted proteins | sample 9271431 | NCBI WGS metagenome assembly JAEHJW02 | reverse complement strand
CAGCGAGCGCCCGCTGCGTCGCGTTCGGGTACGCTCTGATTTTGAATCCTTTAAGAGCTGTGCTCATGCACAGTTTATAGAGCGGGCTTTAAACTTTTAGTACTTCCCGATGGACTCGCACAGAAACTCGTGATGGCCGAGGGACGTCCCGCGCGTTGCGCGCAAATCAAGCTGCGCGCGAGTGACTTAAACCCTCGGGGTCGCTTTCGTCCCTGAAAGCTTCAATGAGCCATGCATTATTCAGTCGAATAGCCTCCCGTACAGCCTCGCGATCCTGCTCGGTAAGGGATAATCCAAAGGGAGGCGAGAAGTTGCTGGTCAATAACAGTGCATCAAACGACAGATCAGCCAGGTCCTCGATACGTTCAAAAGGGACAATACGCACGCCAAGGAGTTTGGCCTGGCGCAAAAGGGCGAAAAAGCACGGCACTCGTACTGCCAGTGCGAAGGAGCCTTTTTTGAGACCCTTGAGAGTCAGCAAGGAGATAAATAGCGCTTCTGTTGCGGAGTTCGTAACGAGTGTCTTTCCGTCCCAGTGAGGATAGATCGCTCTCGTACACTCTATAAAAGCACCCTCTCCGCTCGGGTCAGGATAAGAAGCGTGCTGTGCGTAGAGCTCGCTTTCGCACTCCGATACCGCGGCCTTGACGAGCTCTCGTAAGCTTGCAGGTAGAGAAAGTGTGTCAGCCTTAAGACAAAGCATCTGTTTTGGCCGTAAAGGTAAGGCTGTTTCCGGTCTGTATCATGCTGACAGAAAACCCGCACGCCTTGAGCATCTGCATAATTCGATCAGGATCATGCTGATAAAACTCGTTATAATCGAGAATTGCGTTCCAAGCGCCTCTTCGAGTGTCGATAATCTCGGTTCGCTGTGCATGCTTGAGTTTATCGCCAATAACCTGGTTGTACTCCTCGGTGCGTACCAGAAGCGTAGATCCGTCGAGCCGGCTGCGCCGTGGTGTCATGATGCCCTCAGGTCGCGGCACGAAGGTATTGAACACGAACCAGCCAGAGCGCTTAAGGTGCCTGCGCACGGCTGAAAAGAACACTGATCTTTCAGCTGGGGACACGTAGTTGAAAGCCTGTCGCAGCGAGATCAGATCATATTTTCTCTCTTCAAGGTCCTTAAGGTCCGGTAAGTGACAAAGCATTCCTCTTTTCTTCAACGATTTCTCTGCCACTGCGAGCATCGAGCTGGAACCATCGGCAATATCTACTTCGGTGAACATTTTAAGCAATCCGCGTGTCGAGGCTCCGGTACCGCAACACAGGTCCAACACTTTGCTACCACTGGGTAAGCCTAGGCCTCTTATTGCACGCTCGAAGGGCTTATCTGCGCTCGACTCCAGAAACCTCGCATAGGCGAGCTCATACTGCTCGCTTTGAAAATGATAGAGATTTTGCGCCCTGAGAACGGTCAGAAGCTCCTCTGGCTTCTCAAGTAAGATAAACGAGCCGTGCAGAGGCTGATTGATGAGCCGCTCGCCTCGCGTGACGAGCCTCTCGATACTCAGCCAGTCCTCAACAGTTCCAGGGGCTGAGATAATCGGTGCGGCTTTACCTGCCGGCATGAAAGCATGCATGTGCAGCACCCATTGAATCTCTGGGCGCAGGGCAAATATCCGATGTGCGATGTACCCGTTTAAGCTGGGTTTCTTTCCTGAGATGCTCTGAGCATCGATGAGGTTGTCACCGCTGATGGAACGAATGAGTGTGAGGTCCGAAAGAGTTGTGGCACTTTTGTTTGACGCGCGCGCCGTCACAAGCGTCCCTTGCGCAACTCTGTGGGCCACAAATCCAAATTCAGCCCCCGGATATTTGGTATCCGGCTTTTTCTCATAAGCATTGAAACACCCAAGGCGCGCCCAGTTGCGCGTCGCTTCAAGCATGGCGTCGATCGCCTTATCTTCCATGTCAAATGCGGCTACGGTTTCAAGCGCTGTTTTAAAATGACGCTTTCCACTTCTTGAAGCCAAGATACGGACAAAATTATCGACAAAGACAGGATAGCTGGAACACGGGGCAATCCCCTTCTCACCGGTCAACGCCACATAGGTATTCTGGCTGTACGCGCCGATCGCAGAGAGCTTATGCGTCAAGAGAAATGAATAGGCACCGTCGATCAGTGCGGCAAGTTCGGCTGCCTTGTGCTCGATAAGGGCCCCACATGCCGCGGATGGGCAGGACTGGCGAGCCTTCATCATCAATTCAAACCCAATTGCATCCAATGAAATAAGTGCCTGCGGAGACGATACGAGAATATCTGTCGGAACTTGGCTAAAATAAGCGACGTTCATTCCCGAGGCTTTCAGTGCTTGGGAAAACTTTCCCCTGACCTCAGCCGAGGGGAGTTCTTTTGAAAATACGATTGCTTTCATCATGATTTTTATTGTTATGGATGAATGTTGATGATTTTTTTGGTTGCCGTGCTCGTCTTACATCGGTTCTCTGCTAATCAAATCGGTTTGCGCACCCGGACATATGATAGGATTTGGCCGCTTCGGCCATGTCGATTACGTTCCAGCCTCTCTCGGTGCTGAGAATGTCCACTGACCAAGCTCCCGGGCCTGCCGCTTGTGCAGCACGAGCGGCAAGATCCTTGACGTAATCCTCGTCCTTGATATCCTTGAGCGCATTATAAACAGCAGTAAACTCGCTCACCCCGCCCTGCTCCAGGAACCTCTCGCTCCAATACGGGTGAATACATTTCACCTTTCCGTCAACCGCAAAGGCTCTGACCTCTCTGCAGATCGGCAGATCCGTGAATAAAGGCGCGTGAGCGACCGGGGTAAGCGGTAGAAATTCCCTCACCGCCCACCATTCCAGGGAAAATCGAGAAAAACTGATGATGTCAGAGTACTCCACGAGCGCAATAGCATGGTCGCGCAACTCACGCTCTTTGGCCACATAGCAGGTATGGCGCCAGTTCTGCTTGCCAGCGGTATGACCTGTACGAAGAAATAACGGGTAGCCGATCTCCTGCGCAGCTTCGGTAAGTCTCTTGAAAAAGGGCTCAGAAGCGCACGTCATCTCCTGTCCTTCAAATACATTAGCGATATCGGACAGCTCTTCCTCGTGAGCTCTGACCAGTAAAGTTTTAGGCATCGGCAACCCGCAGGCCAGCAACCGGGGATACCAGTAGGCAAGATTATTCGGGTCAAGCGATGATGTGTTGATAAACGGGGTCATCGATCCGCTATCCGCGGAGGATCAAAAGTCAGAGCTGAGGTCGCAGAGCGGCCGTGAGGTTGGGCTGAAAAAGTGTGAGCTCGGCGTACCTTATTGGAAAAATGGATATAGCGATACCGCATGGACTATCCGGCTGAAACGCCGTCCTCTGGTTCTGCGTGCTCTTGGGTGCCCAGAGCGGCGCGAGTTTGCCGGATAAGGTCCTCCGCGGTCATCCTGTGCCTGATCCATTGATGCAGCAATTGACGAGCTTCTCGCATACAATCGGGGCAGCCAACGGCCCGAAACGCATCGAAAGCCCCGTGCGCCGCGCAGTGCCAATGAGTGGGAGGCGACTGCACGGTCTCCTCGCCCCTGCGCTGCCAGGCCTCCACGGCATCCGTGCGCTCGCGCATTGCCGGGCCCTCGGCGCTGCAGTCCGTGCACACGACCGCCCAGTATACCTGTCCTGCGTTCTGCAGCTCCATGGGATTTACTACCGCGGATGCGCAGAATGGACATCGACGCAAGGGGACAACGGGCAGGTCCATTACGCAGGGTCCCCTCTACCCAGCTGAAAGATCTCCGCACCATAGGCTGCGCAAGCCCGTGAGGCTCGACACGCAGCATCCGCTTCATCAACGGTTGCAAAGAACAACACCTGGGGGTCGCTCGGATCCTCCTGCTCGCTCACCATTGGCTTTGGGCCGGATGGGAATAGAATCATGACGAAAAAGGGTTTCTTTGTGCTCATAATGCGGTTTTTCTAGCTGTTTATAGGCTCTAGCGGTTTATTATTTGTCCCAGGCAAGCACCTAGGTTATTAATTTTGGTGTATACCGCTAGTATATCACATCTGCACTCTGGGTGCCGTTTTTAGTGAAAATAGGAAAAACAGAGCTTTTCTTTCAAAAGTCATCAGAAACTCAGCTCTGCTGACCATACAGGCTCAGCGCGTGATTGCAGGGGTTTTGCCCCAGGGAGGAACGCCGTTTTCCGCAAGAATCGCTTCGGCTTCAGCCACCGCTTCGCTCCAAGCGAGCGTGGCGGGCCCCTCCCAACCGAGCCCCTCTGCTTCACGAACCTGATAGGTCAAATCCCCCAGATTAATCTGTGGATTTCGCAGCAAGCCCTTGAGCACTCGCAACACTCGTTCATCTTGCATCGCTCAAGCTCCAGTCATTAACTCGCATTTGACTGCGACTTCAGTGTCTCTGCTGTGAGTCGAGCAGCGCTTTCCACGTCAAGTACGGTGTCAGCGATCTCCTTGGCCGTCTTTTCCATATTGTTTTTTCTGGCCACTTTCCAAGCTTCTCGCAGCGCATTTGCCGCGCTCTGCAACAGCTGACTGAACTCACTGAGAGCTGTAAAATTGGAAGAATTTTCCCCGGAAAGCATCTCAGCCTTCAAAACCGCAAGACACTCCGAATTCGAGGAAGTAGGATCCGGGAGGTCCTTATTGACCGAGCGTCCCGCCATGAAGCCTATGAGTAAGGGGAGCAATAGCAAGAAAAACACTTCCAGCGCGACATGGGGTGGATAAGGCTTCGTGCACGAGGAAGAGCACCGGGGCTCCCAAACAATTTGAAGGGCGAACCATAACGCAAACACGCAATAGCCGGCCATTACAATGAACCAATACTTGAAAGTCGATTTTAGCATGGGGTGTTTTCTCTGAACTGCGTACTTATGTGCTTAGTCTTTCTTTGAAAAAGCTTAATTATTCACTACAGAATTCGCGCATATAATAGTTTTGGTGTATACTGATAGTATACCATAAGAAAATTATTCCCGCGTGACTACAGGTTAGTTCTTAAAAGTGAAAGCGGCCGCGCTGCGGATAAAAAACGGGCTAAATGACACAAAACAACATAAAATCGACAGTTAAGCGAATCTCAGCGCCTACACAAAGGGCGGCGGCCAAAAAAGCACGACAGAGGCGCATCGAACAGCCCTCAGAAGGGCCCGATCCTTTCCGCCTCTATCGGGGCGGGCGGATTACGAGTGACCTGCCTGGCGTATTTCAGTTCTACCGCGGGGGCAGCCTGCGGGACGTGCACGTTGCCTACGAGGTCTATGGAAAGCTGAACGCGGATAAGAGCAATGTCATTTTGCTCTTCCCAGGACTCTCAGCCACCGCCCATGCCGCCTCCAGCGAAGCCAGTCCGGAAACGGGATGGTGGGAGCTGGTCATCGGGCCCCAAAAAGCGATCGATACGCGCAAGTATTGCCTGATCTGCATCAATAACCTAGGGAGCTGCTACGGGTCCACGGGACCCTCAACACGCGATCCGCACACAGGCAAGCCCTATGGCGCGCACTTTCCGGTTTTATCCGTAGAAGACATGGCAAAAGCCGGTTTTGAGCTCATGAACCATTTGGGCATCAAACGATTGGATACCGTGATGGGCGTGTCTATGGGCGCGATGATCGTGCTCGCCTATGCCGCCCTCTACCCGCACAGCGCAACGCGCCTAGTGAGCATCTCCGGGACTATGGCCGCAAATCCTCATGCGATCGCCACCAGGGCGCTCGCCAGAGAGGCTATCATGACCGACCCTGCGTGGAAAAACGGGCATTATGCACTGAACCGTCCGCCCGCTCAGGGGCTCAAGCTTGCCCGAAAATTAAGCCTCCTCTCATACCGCTCGGTCGCTTACTTCAGAGAGCGAATTGCGCGCGAAGTTCTGCCGTCAGACGTCGTTCAGATTCAGGACTCGGGTAGCGAGTTTCTCATTCAGCGTTATCTTGAAGACGTAGCGGGCCGGACAACGAGATATTTCGATGCCAACAGTTTTCTCTATCAGTCAAGAGCTATCGATCGCTTTGATCTGCGTGAGCACGGCCCGGTACATAAGCTCTTTGAGCGCTCAGCCCTTGATCGGGCGCTCGTCCTCGGGGCAAAAACCGATATGCTCTACGAGATCACCGAACAACGCGCCATTGCGGATGCTCTGCGCAGAGGGGGTGTCAAAACCAAATTCGTTGCTTTGTCCTGTGATCAGGGGCATGACTCGTTTCTAAGTAACCAACGGGCTTTCGCATTGCTGATTGAAAAGTTTTTGCAACGACCGGCAAAGGACCATTTCCACGCCTCTCACAATCGCGTAACCAATAAATCAAAGAAGGTGCGTCTGTGAATAAGCTCATTGCTCTTGATGCCGACGGCGTCATTTTTGACTACAGAGCCGCTTTTGCGCGTGCCTGGCAAAAGCGATACGGCTATGCGCTTGAACTGAGGGAGCCCAGGGCTTTCAAGTATACGCAGGCTTATGCAATTGACTGGCAGGGTGAGGATGAAGCGCATTTCTTCAACACCTCTTTTACCGAAGAAGCTTACGTCTCCATGCCCCTGATGTCAGGGGCTTTTGAAGCGCTGAGCGCACTGAGCGCAGCCGGTAACATTCTCGTGATAGTCACGGCCATGAGTCCTGAGTTTCTACAGGCTCGCATCAAGAGCTGCGAGCTGCACGGACTGCCTATCCATGCAGTGCACGCCACCGGAGATAAACACGATGGAACTAATCCTAAAGCGCAGATTTTGAACGCGCTTCAACCGGTGGTATTCGTCGACGATATTACGGCCTATTTTGCAGGACTGGCTGATGGCATTCACCGGGCCTTCATCAATTATCAGTGGATTGACTGCTTAAGCCGCGGAAAAGAAATCCGCTATCATTCGGAACACTCAAATCTCAAGGCATTTGCTGACTTTTGGATCAATCATCGAGACAAAAACAACCATGAAAACGTGGAAGAATAAAATCGAGCTGGACGGGCTAGGGGTCTGCACGGCCAAGGAACTTAGCGATCAGGAGGCTTCACGAATCAGATCCTGCAGCAAGGATCCGGTGATGCCGGTCTCCACAGGCTTCATCAATCTCTACAAAAACGGGGTATTTGCAGGAACCTGCGGTGTGTCCTACGCTGAGCGCAGAGTTCAAAACACGCTTAGAAGTGCCTGCTAGATATAAATTGGATGTTCTATAGTTAAGGCCAGTCTCACGATTGAAGCTGGCGAGCATTGCCATAGGGCAAACGCGCAGGCCGCACCGAGCGGGGCAAACGAGCGTGACCGGTGTCGCGTGGTGTCGCTTCGCATCCGTCTCGTAGCATTAGGCCGCCTGCGAAGCTGCACAAGCGTCACTCAGAGAGCGACATAGGGGTGGGCCTCTGTGCGCGGGCGAGCAACCCGCATTTTAACCGTTGAGCGCTTTAAGCCCTGTTGGGCGAGAGCCCGATTTTCATAATGCTCATTTAAGAATGTTGACCTGATAAATTTAAATACCGATTGGCTATACTCGTCAGGTTCATACATAGGTGCAACATGGCTAACAAAGGTCAAAAGACAAAATTCTTTTCGTTTGTTCTATCCCCTATCTCCACTCAACAGAAGGGGGTTCAAACTACTCATTGTGCCGTAGAGCTCGTCAAAAAGTATAAGAGCAATACTCCGCAAGGACGGATGGTTGCGCGATGGGCACACGAGGACAAGACAGTCATTATGCTCGAAGGGGGCGCGCTCGGCGAGCTGAAGAACATTTTGGCAGTCGTTGAGAAAAACAGGTTTCCTTATGCCTTCTTTCGTGAAAGTGAGGATTTTCTCGGAGGGCTTTTGACCGCTGTCGGGGTCATCCTCCCGGAGATCGTTTACACCGCCATTGAAAAGAAGGACGACTACGGGGATAGTTGGTACGAGGCGACCTGCCTGGACGAACCCTCGCACTTATCGCCAAACGCCTGGTGGCTTAGCTCGGGGACAAAAACCTCAAATAGGCATCGTATCTTTTCACACTCGACTCCAGTATTCGAGCTGTTGCGGATAAAAAACGGCAGTAAGTTGGCAAGTTAATTCTCTTCACACAACCGGCCTTTCAGGCCGGTTTTCTTCGCCCGTAGAAGTTCCTATGCTCATAGGAATATTGACTTAAAACGCCAAAATACTGTGAGCTATTCCTACGAGCATAGGAATATTAAATCAAAAACGGGATTAACCACGCGGGAACGTTTTAGTTCCTGAAAGCTTCAATGCAATCGCCTCTGCTCATTCCAGCGATAAGGCTCGCTGATTGCCTGACTATGGGCGGCCAGGAATGCGTTGATTTCGTCTCTGACAACGGGGCTGGTCATCAGCGCCCAGCGACTATTCTCACTCGGCATCTCACGCAAAGCAACGCTCAAGGCAGCTTCAAGGCCAGCGCTGGATGCCACAAAAATCGCAAAAGGGTTTACAAACGGATGTGGAGTCTTTTCGTCAAAAAATAACAATAGATAGGCGACATCCCCATGTTCAACAAACAGCTCAGCCCAGTGAATCCACTCTTCAGAAAATCCCGCTACAAGGCCTACGAGTTCAGAACTATGTTGTTGATCTACGACAACACAGCCTGACCCAATTTCTTTAAGTTTCTCCAAAAAACCGCTCACGGGGATCCTCGTCGGTATACATTAAACAGCTTTCTCCTATAGCGATCTGTTTTATACGTTAGAAGCCGGTATTTAAAATTGAGTGAAATGCCGGATGTCATGGAGTTCCGGCACCCCTCGCAGGTGGAAAAGCGGGAAGCCAGGGCGGCGCCGGCGGCAGTGCCACTGGTTTATTTTTAAGCTCTTTCAGTAGTACATGGACTGCCTTCGCGAGCTGATTGTCGAAACCCGTCTTGGCATAAGGCCCGGGCTGCAGGTGAACCTCTATATTCGGATGAACGCCAACGCCCTCCACCACCCACCTGGAGTCGTGATACATCGCTTCTTGTGAGATGATTTCATGCCCTCCGTCGAGCAGATGAAAGGGGTAGAAGTAGCCCCGCACACCGCCCCAGGTCGTGGAGCCAATCACCGGGCCTAAGTGATAGCGCTTGAACCGATAGGCGAAGATATCACCATCAGAAGCAGTTCCGTGATTGACCAGTAGAGCCAGATGCCCGAGATAGGCGCTTTGAGGTCCCTGCCGATCCGCTCCGGTCCGGAAGACAAAATCAGATACTGATTTTTGCAACAATTCATTGAATATGACGGAATTTACATACCCGCCAAGATTCCAGCGCTCATCGATGATGATTGCAGGCTTGTTAAGCTGCCGATAGAACTGTCGGGTAAACTCGCGCAATCCTTCAGATTCCATATCATTGAGATAAACATAGCCTATCTTCCCGTGGGACAATCTGGAAACTTCCTCCCGATTGTGTCTTATCCAGGACAACAGCCGCAGCTTTTCGCTGTTCACCACGGGCTTCACGATAACCTGCCACACTTTGGAGCGAGGGCCTGAACCTAACGTCAAGTCCACGTCCTGTCCGATCGATCCGACCAGATACTGATAGGGGTTAACCGCTCCCGTAATGGTAAAGCCATTGATGGCTGCAACGTAGTCGCCTTTCTTGATCTTAAGACCGGGTTGAGCCAAGGGTGCGTAGTAGCCTGGGAGCGTATTATCTCCGTGATAAATGCGTTGGATATAGTAGTAGTCACTCTTTCGATCAAGTGCAAGTTGCATCCCAAGAGCCGCGGTAGCCTGTTCTTTTTCAGCTCCCGGTGAAGAGCCCCCATAAATGTACATATGACTTTCGCCAAGCGAGCCGAGCATGTTAGCGATAATGTAATCAAGATCTTGCGGGTCCTGTGCAAGGGGAAGAAGCCTTGAGTATTTTTCGCCCAGCTGTTTCCATCGTGCCTTGATCAGCAGAGGATTGACAAAATAATCGCGAACGTCTCTCCAGGCTTCCCAGAAAACTTCGGATCTTTCAGCCCGAGGATGTATTTCGAGGCGCATTTTCCAGACAGAAAGCGGTTTAAAAAGACCGTTTGTCTTGAAGTTTGCGTAATGAATGTACCAATTGCCGTCTTTTGGATAGAAAAGACGCAAGCCATTGGCACTCAGATAAAATCGACCGTCCAGGTGACTTACTAAGACCTTGTCTTTACGGCCTCGCAAGCAGTACGCATGCAGCTTGGCGGTTTGTCCTGGAAGTTTTCCGCCTAAAACGGGAATGGGTGTCGTTTCGTAATACAGCAGCCCGCCGGCCTGTGCGATTTCAGAGATCTCTGCCGCGGCAACCGGAACGCGAACGGCTCTGTCAATAAGTCCCTTGAAATCGATAGTCACTTTTTTTGCTAACGGTGCCGGTTTTTTAGAAGCTTTCTCGCAGGCGCTGAGGGCGCTTAGTGTCGAGGGTCCCCAGGTGCTTCTCGGTGCAAACAATGAGGGTGTTTTGGCTTGTAGCGTAAGGACGTAGAGCCCGTCGGAGTCTGTCGAGGCGGTACTGATGCCAAAGCTGGATGCAACGGGGTTCACAAGCCGCGAGGAAGTGAAGAATAAGTACTTGCCGTTGCGCGAGAACACGGGGTTATCATCGTTGAATCGTCCCCTGCTGATCTGGTGTAATTTGCCGGTTTTAATGTCATAAATGAATAGTGCGCGTCTGAAATTAGCTAAAGTGGCGGAAAATGCGAGCCAACGACTGTCGGGTGAGAATGTGACATCCGGAAAGGGATCAACGACAACTCGCGGATTTGTTGCGATTTTCGTAGACTTGCCGCTATCAAGATTTAAAAGCCATAGCTGAGTATTCGAGTCGGTATAGGTCAGGTAATTGGAATCAGGACTCCACACCAATGGGCCTGAGTACGTGACATTAGAGTTCTTGGTAAACGCTTTGACTTCTCCGTATTTGGCTTCTTCACGAACGATCACCTGGCTCTTAGCCCCTGTATCGTCGATATAAGCGATAGAAAGCCCGTCAGGAGACCAGGAGGGGTCCTTGTAGTTTGAAGCGATCTTGTGTCCAAGGTTACGAACATATCCGTTGCCCACCGGAAGCATAAAAAGAGCACCGCGAGCTGAGAATACCGCCGCACGTCCATTGGGGGCAAACGACACCGAGCGAATATCTTTGGAAGCATCGTAGAGATAAGGAAGCGTCTTGCCTCCATCCAAAGGAACGCTGACTTTAATTGGCTTGAGCTCCTTGGTGATGAGCGAATAAGCATACAGCCGGCCGCCATCGGATAAAACAATGGTTGTTCCATCGCATGAGGGCCAGTCGATATCGTACTTCTTAAAATGAGTCAGCTGCTGAGTTTGTCCCGTCGAGAGGTTCTTGGCCCATAAATTAAGGACATGGAGCGGACCACGATCAGAGGCGAAATACACGGTGTTCTTAACCCACATTGGCCAGGCATTCTCGCCCTTCCAGTGGGTGATCAGTCGGCTTTTGCCGGTTTTTAGATCATAAGTGAAGAGCTTATCGGCCTGGCCTCCCTTGTAGTCTTTGCGGCGAAAGTCTCTCAAGGGGCGTGCTAGTTTATTGTAAATGATTTGTGTCCCCGCTCTGTTGAACGAGAGAGGCCCTGACCAAGGCATGGGAAGAGGAACGGGGAGCCCTCCAGTGGCCGGCACTTCAAAGGCCCGCATAATCTGGTAGTTGAAGCTAAATCGTCTCGATAAAAACACAACATTTTTGCTATCGGGCGTCCAACCGACCACGATATTATCGGTACCCGTAGAGGCCCCTTTTTTGGTCGGATAGTTCATCGAGCGCCACGTCAGCTCTCTTACCGGTCCGCCGCTGCTCGACATCACATATACGTTTGTGCTGCCTCGATACGCTCCGGTAAATGCCAGCATTTTGCCATTTGGGGAGAGCACAGCGTTGGAGTCAAAGCCAGAGTCGTCCGTAAGCCGAGAAGCCACTCCGCCCGAAAGAGCAGCACTCCACAGGGATCCTCCTGCCTCAAAGACAACGGTATTGCCGTGTACGGTAGGATATCGGGCGAGCGCCGTCACAGGGCCCGGTAAGGTCGATGCGAACGCAATCGTGGAGATAGTTTGGGTTAAAAAGATAGCAAGACTTCTAAAAAAGATGTGTTTTAAATGCATGATACGCCCGTTGTGCAGCCGATGGCTTATCTAGCAACACGCAGCGTATGGCCTGCATCTCGCGCGCACGGGAGCTCCTCGCTGCGCACGTCCCTGCGGTCCTCCTTGCTCCGCTTCTTAGCTGAAAGACACCCGCGCGCACTCGTCACTTTGCCCCGGACGTCCCGCTACGCGGTGACTTCAACGGCACCGTCCTGCACCCGCTTTGCAGGTTCCGGACTTCCGTGCCTACCGGGGGCTCGTCGGCTGGTGGCTCCGCCATCCAATTCCCTGCCGACTCGTAGGCCCTGAAATTTTATTGGTTTTCAGGGAAGAGGGTTAACAATAGAAACCCGGAGCATCAGCTCCGGGTATAAAGATGAATCAGCAATCGTGCAGAGTGGAGCGAATCTGCCTGCGGGCGAACCTGCGGTTATACCGATGCTCCAACCGCTTGATGAACCGGCGTCCGTGCGGCCGCCAGCACTCCTCGCCACTCCACCCGGTGTACTTGTCCTCAAGTTTCAAAAGTCGCATGGTGTCTCCTTGGGATATTTAAACCAGTTAATTCAAAGTTAGAGGCGTTGTCCTGATTGTTGCTGACGGGTATACCATCGGTCGATGGCGATTTGCATCCGTCTGCGTCCAACCGGATTGGCGGAGTGAACCACCGTACCATTGATCGGCCAGTGACCCGTCTCTTCCATCCAACAAACCAGAGTGTACCCCGTGCCAATGTGCTCATCATCACCCAAATCGTGATCCAGGCTCGCCTGGTACACATTCCCTTGGCTCAGAAGCGCCTTGGCGGCTTCAACGGTCTTGACGTGCGTCCAGCCGACAGGGGCAGGCCGCACATCATCAAGCCACAGAAGCACCCAGTTCTTTCGATTCAGGTACTGCCTGAGGGCCTCTGCCTGTGCTTCTTCGGCACGGTAATCCTTCCATTGGCAATCACAGCAATTGCAGCGCATCACCGGAATGACGACCGGAATCAACTCAGCGCCAGGGGCACTGCTCCATCGAACAGCCTCGGTTATCTCTCGAACATCGAACGATTCATCCCCGCAGTTTGGACAACGCGCGGATAGGTTCCTCGTGTTCATTTTGACCTCTTAAGTTTGTGTTCTCTCAGAGTATAGAAACCAGGGCACGGATTGGCGTAAACCGTGAACAATCAAGTGCAGCGAGTTTTTTACCCTTTTAGGACCAACAAGAATAAAGCCTCGCGTGTTTAGTTTTTATACTTCAAGTGGGCTGCCTAGCGCCGATCATTCAAAGGAGCGAGTTCGCTATAAGTATCAGAGTGTTAATTAGGTCAAAAGGAGATTTAGGTGTTTACTGAAAACATACGGTCCTGCCACGAAAGCAGTGAATCCGGGGGCTCAATGAGCGCCGAGCTCTGGAATACCCGGTTCAAGAAGCATTTTGCCTCACGGCTTACAGACAGCAGTAATTTTATAGACCCATCTCTAGTGTGGAAACAAGCGGATGCTTACCAAGAAGCCACCCGAGAGTGTGCGGAAAAAGGAAGAATTTACCGTGAAGGGGCCTTCTCGGACGATCCTGAAGGTGCTGCGGACGATGCCATTCTGTATAATGGGGAAGAGCCCTATATTTTATGAGAAGTAAAACCATGAAAAAGATTGACCCTGTGTTGTGTTTTATCAAAAATGGAGTGGCGTATTTCACCACCCAGGAGCTTAAAGCACAAACCGGGGACGATTGGGGCGATATCCCGTACGAGACGAATGCCGGCCGGCCTTATCCTGTATCGGATAAGGGCGAGCCCGTAAAGATCAGTGCGTACCTGTACCCCAGGCACTTCAAGACCCCTGCAGAACTGGCGGGATCCTATTCGCCGTATTCTGTTGAGGATATCAATGCCGGAGCCGTTGCGTGGCTTTACAGCACAGAGGACGGTGAGCGTATTGCAATATATGCAGGCACCCCGCTGTCTGAGTTTAAGCGAATTATGACCCCGACAGGGGGAATTGTTCCAGCCGAACGGGTGGTTGAATGATTATCCGGGACTATCATGGCTTTACGTTAAAGCAAGCCCTGGCAGACCTGGAGGACACGATCGCCGCGGTACGCACCGAGGAGCTGCATCGAGGGATCGGGGTAGACGCTGAGTTTATCGTCGGGCATGGGGTGATTCGCGATAAGCTCATCGAGTTGCTCAAAGCCCGAGGGCTCACCCCTGAGGTGATGCTCGGCAACGACGGCGTCATCGTATGCGTAATCGAATAACGCACGTCGACTTTCATTAAAAAGCCCCAGGAATTCCCGGGGCTTTCCTTTTTGAAATGTGCTTAAAAAAGGGAACAGGCACACTTGTACAAAACAGGCTAATTCTCAGCTTTTGAAAACTCCTCAGTCTCGAATTTAAGTTTGGCCTTATCATAAATGTCTGCCAACGCAATGCGAATACCGGAGACCTTATCCCCTTTACGCCGATAGGCGATCGCAACGCCAGTCACGCACTTTGAGCCGACGTAGCCCGCCTCCATGGCGATCAGTACTTCGCCTTCCGTCACGTAAGGCATAACATGTTCTTTAAAGCTAAATAAAATCTCCTCGTCCTTAACCTCATCGTAGACGCTTGGCCAGCCGTCTTCCAGACCGAAAAAGGCCCATTTGTTTTGATAAACCCCCTCACCACACTCCAAGGAAACGGTGAAGCGCTTTATGGAGTTTAGCAGTCCTTTCATGTCCTCGATGGCAACATAGTTCGTACGTGCCACCCCAACCCACTGCGACATCGTCAGTTCTCCTTTTTGGCTGAGTGCTCAGTTTGTTTAAAGTTTAAGTGCTATGCTTGCATTATAGCATATGCAAGAATATAGTGTCAGCTACAATCATTATAAAAACGCACAAGAAGTAACAAAAATGAACAGCATTCTTATTGGAAAACGTATTCAGTACGCCCGTGAGCTGGCAGGGCTCACCCAGGCCGAAGCGAGCAGAAAATTTGGATTCAAAGACAGGCAGACGTTGGCTGCGATCGAGGCGGGAATTCGCAAGATGGACGCCAGGGAACTGTCTACAGCCTGTGCGTTGTTTAGCCAACCGCTTGAGTTCTTTATCGATCCTCTGAAGCTGATCAACGAAGGCGCTTTTACCTGGCATGCTTCGGTAGCGAGAAAAGAAAGTCTAGTCAAAAATCTCAATCAAACCGCGGGTAGCTATTTGGCGCTTTATCGTGCGCTGAGTAAAGAGCTTCAGTGCAAAACTTTAAGTCTCGAACCACGCCTGGTGCTGGAGGGGGCCGGAAGCGCCGCACAAGTGGCGGAATGTGTCGAAGAACTTGCCGACAGCTGGGAGCTCGGGGGCACCCCGGCTGAGCGCTTAGAGAGTGCTATTACCGCAAAGCTGCCTTTCCTGGTGCTTACCGTAAAGCTCCCCAAAGGCGTGCTCTCCGGGGCCTGCCGGCTTAGCGGTTTCAGTGGGATCTTTTTAAGCACCGAGCTCTCCTGGGAAGCGCGTCCCGTTGAGCTTGCCAGGCAATGTCTGCATCTTTTAACCTGGGAGCAACTTCCCCCTCCAGAGTGGGTGCTGGACAGTACCGAGGCTAAGGGTAAGGGGACCTCGGCACATATCGAGCGGCTGACTCGGGAGTTCATCCATGAAACTTTACTTCCCAGAGAACAAATGGAGCAAGCCTGGTCTGTGCGAACCGATGAGAAGCTCAAGTCCTTCGTGGTGACATTGGCACGGCGTTTTTCTCTCCCTGCGAGCATGATCTGCCAGCGACTCCTTGCACTTGATCTGCCCGCGAAGAATGAAGCGAACAAAATGCGCAACATTCGATTTGCCAAAGAACCTTGCGGCCGGCCTCGTCTCTACAGCAAGGACTTTATTGAACGCGTTCACCAGGGACTGTGCAGGGGATTGATTTCCGAGCGCAGACTACTCGACATACTTGGGCTATATCGTGAAGAGCTGAAGGAGTTGTTTGCGGACTACAGTCTAAGCTCCAGTTTCCTGCTTTAACTGCCCCTTAAGTAGATATGGTGCCTTTTTCACAGAATCTTGTTCGCTATACCAAGAACAGGAAATTAGGCAAAAGGTCAGTCATGAACTTAAGAATGTCTTTGTCGGATCAGGGTCCTTCATTGGAAGAGCAGCTAAAGGATAAAGTTCCAAAGCAGCTGGCTTGCATATTCCAAGAATCACTGGCTTCCATCAGATTTCTTTGGAACCAGGGAGTGCTCAGCGAGGAACACGCTCTGGATGCAATCTCCAGGCTCAATGCGCAAATCCAGCGTGAACTCGATAAATAGAGTCCTTACGTAATCAATCACCAATGCCCAAGCAAGTTTTGGGCATTTGTTTTTGACTCGATGCCAGAAACTCTATTTCATTTCTGTATAGGCAATACGTTGATAACAGCCCCAAAACGGCGGTAGCTATAAGAATGTACCCTATCGGAGGATCGCGGTCTTGACAAACACAGCATTAAACGTCGAAAAACCCACGAAAAACATAATGCTAGCCTCAGACGCATACACACCTGCCTCAAAACTTGCGGAGTTAGCAAAAGATACTAGCCAGCAAGTCCGTGAAGCCGTCGCTGAACACCCCAGCACGCCGGCCTATGCTCTGAAGACACTTGGGAGAGACGAGAACGCCACAGTACGATCTGGTGTCGCTGCAAACCCTTCCGCGCCTATTCCCACTCTGCAAGCGTTGACAAAAGATGAGACGAGTTTGGTACGCAGTACATTAGCCGAAAATCCGAGCGCACCCGTTTCTTCCCTGGAGACGCTGGCGAAGGATAAAAATGAGGGTGTGCGCAGATCGGTGGCTAAAAATCCATCTACGCCTGCCTCGACGCTGGCGGCGCTGGCGAAAGATGACAGTCCATACGTGCGCGGCGAAGTTGCTAAAAACTCTCATACGTATGCTGTTACACTCGATACGCTGGCGAAAGATGAGGCTGACTGGGTGCGTACAGAGCTAGCTGGAAACCCTAATGCCTCCACCTCTACTCTGGAGGCTTTATCCAGAGACGATGATTCGCTGGTGCGCTCAGAAGTGGCTAATAACCCCTCTACGCCTGCCGCTATTCTCGATACGTTGGCGAAAGATGAGAGTTCAGAGGTTCGTGAAAAAGTCGCAGATAACCGCTCCACACCAAGCCACACGCTTGAAAGCCTCTCGAAGGATGAGAGCTTTACTGTGCAAGAAAAGGTCGCTTTAAACAGTAATACGCCTCCTGATGTTCTTAAAGAAATGGCTGGAGAATTCAGCTACGAAGTCGCCAAAAACCCCTCTACACCTATCGCAACAATCCAGGAATTGGCGACGAATTCTGGCGGAGATGGACCATTAGGGGCCGCCTCTAACCCTAATACACCCGCAGATACCCTTGATTCTCTCTCAAAAAATGCAATTTCAGACGTGCGTTGCGGGGTCGCTGAAAATCAAAATACCTCACTCTCAACCCTTGAATTTCTGGCAAAAGATGAACATGATGCGGTACGTCTGGGAGTAGCCAATAATCCGAATACTCCTCAGGAAACACTCGGTGATTTAGCCAAAGACGTATCGGGAGATGTCAGGGAATATGTGGCCCGCAATCCGAACGCTCCAGAGTCTGCACTAGCTGAACTGTCCAAAGATAACAATGCCGAGACTCGTGGGTATGTTGCTCAAAATCCGTCAACATCTCAAGAAACCCTTAACACTTTGGGGGCGGACTCATCCGATCTCGTGAAAAATAGAGCAACGGAAGCCATTTCTTCCAGAGAAAACGAACACGAAACAGTGAGCTTGGAGGGCATAAACGAAACTGCAGGAGCAAAAGGCTCACCCCCGGAAGTTTCAGAGCCAAAAGCCAATGATCCTGGCATATCGGCTATGGATGAGAGGAGAGAATCTGCCGCTGCTTGGGCTTCAATGAGTAAAGGAGAGGCAGAAAACTCGGCAAGCCAGACAATCGAGAGGAGCTCACTTCCTGACGTTAAGTCTGGTGAAAAAAGCCGTGAGCTCGGAGACTAATTCTAAGAGTTGTCTCTATTCGTCACAATCAAATAGTTGATGCTTAATAAAGCGAGAACAAAAACGCGTGAAAAAACTAAGCCCCACAAAGAATGCTCTTTGCGGGGCTCTGTAAATTAGCTGACCTTGCGGTAATGCTTCTTGATGCTGTGATAGCGGACATACTTCTCGGCAGGTCCAATCGGGTCTGCGACATTGGAATAGTCACATTCCAAGGTCTCGAAGGGACGCCCTGAGAGGCTTGCCAGCATTCCGTTCGTCTTCGTGTCAAGGCCAAACGAGGAGACCACAATGCGCGCGCCATAGTACGTCTTGTAGCCTGGATACTTGTCGCTGTCTTCAACCAGTTTGTGCGCCAAAGACTCCTCAATCGCCATATCGCAAGGGGGCTCCCCTTGAACATCGAGCCGACCGAGCAGCACGAAGGAAGTAAACCCGCGGTAAGTGAACTGATGGATATCTTCCAGATTAAGGTAGAATTTATTCATGTGTCCTCGAAATAGATCTGGATAAAATCTGTTACGTATAGTAAAATGGAATTTAAATAAATGACCCTAAACTAAGAATGTGGGCAGATCCGTACATTAGTGAGCTTAAGGCGGGAAGAACCGTCTCCTTCAGGCCCCGCGGGAACTCGATGAGCCCGCTGATCAAAGACGGGGATCTGGTCACCGTAACGCCGATTGATAACTACGAGACGTTGCAGAAGGGTGACGTTGTGCTGTGCTCTGTAAAGGGCCAGCAATACCTTCACTTGATTAAAGCTTGTTCAGCCGGGCGTTTTCAGATTGGGAACAATCGAGGACGGATCAACGGTTGGATTGGTCGGGATCAAATTTATGGACGACAGACCAAAGCGACTGCTTTGAAAGAGACTTAAAAACATGACCATGGAAACACCATCAAATTTCGACCTGGAAGGGCTCAAAGCCGCCGCCAGGGCGTCCCTTGACCCTGAGTGCATCTGCCAGGGCAACTGGCGCAAGATCATCGAAGAGTCCAATCCACTGATTGATCGACGTTATGTGGACGAAAAAGGGAACGTCTGGAATTTCTTCGGGGTCGTTCACGGAGGGGATGACTTCTACTACGGGATGTGGCGCGAGGAGCACATGGTGCTCCTCTCCTGCGTGGGCTCCATCGAGGGTCACGGCTTTAAGCTTCTCGATAAGCCGACGGCCGGGGAGCTCTTGGGCGAACCTGAGGTTCTGAAGCTGCTGTCCGCTGAAAATGGCTTCACGGACAAATCAAAGTACCCCTTTGTCGAAGGGAAATGGAACGAGGAGAAAGGCGCAGAGGCCTTCTGCCGTGCGTTGGGCCGCTCCGAGGCCTGGAGAGAAGCCAGACGGCTCATTTGGCATCTGCGTCACCGGTTCCCGGCCAACACAGATGATCCGCAGCGAACCGTAGAAGTACTCTCGGCGCTTGAGTCCGCAGAGTGTGCGATCGTTGAAATAAGCCAGACTCTAAAGAACGGAGAGGTCCCTGATTCCGATGATACCATCGGCTACCTTCAGGAAGTCTTGAGCCGAGTTAGAGCGGCCAGCGCTCTGCTGCAGTTCAAACCAAAAGAGGCCCCATACGAGGTGCCTAAGGGCAAAGGTGTGGTATGCCCGCACTGTAGTGGTACGCGAGTTGAGCAACCCATTTACGAAGAAGAAACGGGCTGGACCGAAGGGGGCCCCTGCCCTACTTGTTCAGGGCATGGGCGGCTTTACACCGCAGAGCAGTACGTCGCCGCACTGCCTGCCAATTGGTTCACGGACAGTGCACTTGAGACCTGGTTTCCCCTTACCGCTGAGGAACGCCGGCGAGAGCGCGCCGAGCTCGATGCGCTTCGTGAAGAAAACGCCGCTTTAAAGAGCCAACTTACGAAAAACACACCTGTCCAGAGCTGAGCTCTGCGCAAACCGAGGACATGACATGTCAGAGTTTTTTAAAACCCATATGGGTCAAAAGTACTACACGTCCGATATTCCCGCGATCGCAAAGGCCCTTGAAAAGATCGCCGGTGAGCTTTCGGTCTTAAACGAAAGCAGGCGAAGCGCAGGTGAGGCGCAAAGCGCAAGCAGAACGAAAGAGTCGGCATCAGAAGCTCAGGCGAGCGGGCGGCCCAATACGAAACCCGAGGCGGAACAAAAAGGGCATCTAAACCCGCTCCAGGCCCTTGCGGTACTCGCCTACGAAGACGGTATCTTTCAGGGTATCGTAAACTCACAATCTGAAGCCGAAGAGCACAATGCGCCTTTGCTTTCTCTCGTGCTTTCCCAGCTGGGTGGTTTGTATGATGGCTCCAGGCCTGAGTACGCTAAAAGACTAACAAACATCGCCAATATGATCCACTGGCTTCAGCGGATTGATATCGTGCTTAGAAACTCGGGTGGTCAGTTGCCTGATTGGGAGGAGGTTAAAAACGCCCAGCACCTTCACTCAAATGCCGTAGTGGATGATAAGGAAAAAGCTTACCACACCTTACAGTATCTGCTGCATAAACTGTAAAGAAACACTGACCGCTATGTCTACAGAAACACCAATCACTGGCTCGACGGCAGGCCCCACTGCCAGGCCTATATCCTCTGTCGCATTCGCTGATGAGTTAGGGGATTATTGTTCCTACCCTCAGGATGAGTGGATAGAGGTTCTTCGACAAATAGACGGCGTCCCCAATGTCACTTATGTGGTGGAAAACGACCGGGTTTTCGTGTTCGATAAATTAGTGCACCTTGTGCAAAAAAGCGGACTGACAAAATCAAGTGGAATCTCCGCTCATACCCTCGATAGCTTGATGAAGCAGGCCAGTGTGAGCGCGAACGAGGCTGTGGAAGTCTGGGGAATTATCCCGGAACAGTACGAGGTCATCAAAAGCTCAGAAGGAGCTCTCAGGATCACGCATCGCCCCTTCAATGCACTGCTTCCGGGTGCATTTAAAACCCTCCCTGAGGTTCAAGCCGCATTAGCCAACCTGCTCCTTGGAGGCGTTCAGCCAGGAGAGGGGGACTTTTCATACAAAGGGCAACCGCTCACTTTGATGGAACCCTTGGACGTTGCGCTTCTTCCATCACGTCCGATCATCGACGGTTTACAGGCAATTGAGACTGACAAATACATCGGCCTGAATACTGTAGAGTACCTCGCAGGCTTTGCTCCGGTTTCAAAATCACTATTCGATGAAGTAAAAGCGTTGGAGACCCGTTGGAAAGCAGACAGCTCCAGAGCTGCCAAATACGCTTACGAACACGCTGATGCGCTCTGGAGTCAAGTGGGTCGACTTCATCTGGATACGCTCAATCGTTCAGACGATAAGGTACCAGAGTACGGCAAAACCGACGTTCAGGATCTGCGCGGATGTTTTCCTGAGCTTGGCATGCTCAGTGATGACTCTCTTTATGCACGATATAATAAGTTTCAGTGGGAATGCTATAGCCTCAATGGATGGGAGGCACATCGGGAAAATGCCTTTTTATTTTATCTGATCGGAAAAACGACAGGGGATTGGGATAAGCCCGACTTTGTCGGCCAATGTGCTGGATATGCCATTTTGTGTGCAGAGCCAATAACGGATGCACTGGCCTTCGGGACAGCAGCGGGTTTGTACGAGGAGGCGATTTCTCATCTTGCGTATCGAATAGCTGATGTCATGCGTTTTTTGCAGCAGGACACCAACGAGGCCGGGGCCAGGGGCCCTGCTGTTACCACGATGTTGGATCTTGTGCGCAGTGCGCGAAGTGTACGTACCGAGTAGTTGAAGCATTGCGGTGTTGCGCCTCGCGGAATCTTGCTATTTTATATCTCACGGTGTATACTGTTTTTAAATCGAGTTGTCGCTCACTTTAGCGGCACTTTTTAGAGCGCTACGAGTAGCGCTCTTTTTTTTTCACCTCAGCAGTAAACGTCTTAGTCCACCGGCAATACCGCCTGAGTAGGCCATGTGAGCTTTATCGCTATACCTTCTGTGGACACAGTCGTTAATTTAAGGATTTCAAATGTTGGATACCACCCACGGCATGGTTGCCACGCCGTTTAAAGATTATGGTTTCGTGGCACTGCTGCTTGAGATGTTCATCAATTCCGTCATTTCGAAGAGACGAATTGAGAACGGAGTGTCTCTGACCAGTTGCTGGTTCGAAGAAGCAGAAACAGTACTGCGGCCTCACGAAGAGCGCCTTGTGGTCAAGTTTGTCTTTGATGGGCGCAAATACCAGCTCATGGTTAATTTTGCCGCTGAAAGCACAGCGAATCAGCTCGATGAGCCTCTGCTGACGCTCGAAATGGAACGTTTTCGGGACTCAGAAATGCTGATGCGCACCGCACTGCGAGCGTTGTCGTGTCTCGGAACACCTGTCCTGTTCTGTGAAAAGTTCCAGGACCCTCGATGGACCTCGCCTTGCAGCGAAGAGGTGAGCTTGATTCAGTGCTGCGCGGATGGGCTCTCGGAGCTCACCACGGGAGAATTGAATCGCTGGATCCGGGCCTTTGAGTCCGTTCATCCCAAAATCATTGCGCGTGGGCTGGGGGAATTCTTAGGAATATCAGACCCGTTGACGGATATGATCATCAAGGCAGACTCTGCTGCTCAGAAGAATGCGCTGCTGGAGCCCATCAGAGCTCTGTTGGCTGAGAATAAGGCCGTATGAGACTGTAGGCCCCAAGTTTAAGCGTAATTTCATAATAACACCGGGGCCTCCCCGGTGTTTTTTATGTACGTACGCTGCGGCGGTGTGCTTGTCTTAAAAACCAAGCTCGGTGAGAAATACCAAGAATTTAACCGTTACACAAATTCGGTCAATAAGTAAAATGGAAGCACAACCTGTATCCGAAGGAACTATACCGCGAGTAGTACTTTATCGAGTTTTGGTGTATACTACTTAAATAAGATCAGGCATAAACCTCGGAATAACCGCAGGCGCTAGACAAGAATAAAGACTGAGTAAGAACCGCACATAAAACTAGAACTATGAACGCATTTCGCAAATACTTCACCTCCTCGGACAAACGTTCCCGGTTTGCGCGGCGCAAACCAGTTGTTTTAAAGGTTTGGCAATACCAGGGAGAGAACTCGCTGGCCATGGCCCCGGAGTGGGTCCGGTCCTATGAATATCGGGTCGGAAGTGACTTCGCGATAATTGAAATCACGAAGCCTACGAGCCCCGTCGATGAAAGTGCGCAGAACGGTGCGTTTTATAAGCTTGGTATTCCCACAATGGAAGGAATCATGCAAGCTTCGGCCGGTGACTGGCTCATCCGGGGGGTGCGAGGGGAAATCTGGGCGTGCAAGCCGGAGATCTTTGCTGAAACCTACGAGCTTCTCGATACGGCGGATGGGGAGCCCCGTCAACCGCGGCCCATCGACCCCATCAATGGTTTAAATGACGACCCAGTGCGCCTCGCCAGGGCGCGCAATATGACCTTCGAGGGCATTGATCCTTCGAAAGTTAAGCGAGACCTCCGGCATTCAATCGTCGATCGCAGGGTATTGCTCGCGGAAATCGACCGGCTGAAGGACGTCATAGCCGAAAAGGACCAAAGGCTAATCGAGCTTAACGACGAAAAGCGCCGCCTGAACAAGTACACCGATAGGCTCCAGAAAGTCCTGGCGTTCTGGCTCCCCCGTGGTGAAGCCTCAAACGGACTGCTGGTGGCCAAACGGGCTGAAGCTGCCGCGCTCATTCCGAAAGAGGCTCTTGAGCGTGAATGTGCGGACGATCTCGACTGGGTGACGCTCGGAAAGAACGCTCGCTACGAGATTTCAATCAGTGAGGCGGCAAATGAAGCTGCGCCGGCAGCTGAGCGTGCGGCGCTGGCCGCTGAAGGCCAGCCGGTAGAAACGTCCAGCGAGGTAGCGGCTGAGCATAAAGAATTCGAAGAACTGGGGGCCCTCATGACCGAAGCTGCCTGTACGCTTCGTTCAATGGAAAAGCGGGCTCGTGAAAGAAATCAATATATCGAGCAACTGGAGGCGATTTGTGCCTCGGCGTACCAGATGGCCGGAGCCTATGAGGCCCCCGTACGGTTTCTCGACGCGCTTGCACTGCACGATGAATACCTCGACATGACTCCTGAGGAGATCATCGAGAAGCTGCTTCCCGTGGAAACGCCACAGGCAAACAGCTGAGATACCGGTCACGAAGCGCTAATAATGGATACTAATAAGAATAAGCCCTGGGATTGGGGTGTGCATCTGACGCATTGCTGCGTACGACGCTGTAAGTACGGTCAGGATGAGGATTGTCCCGTGGCCAGCGGAAAGACGCTGCCTCAGTATCCGTGCGAGGACTGTACGTGTCTTGAGATGAACCCACAGGCCCCTGAGAAAGCACAGAAATGGTGGGAAGGACTAAGTGACCGGGAAAAGACAGAAATTTTCCTGGACCATACGGGGTCTGACTACTGGCAGCTGAATTCGGCTAACGACGGTTAGTGAGCATTCCGGACCAATCACCCGTGAACAAGTCTTGTTTGAGTTACTGGCTGCCTAAGCTGAAACATGCACAGGTCGCGCATCCGCGTACGCTTATGCTACCGGTTCGACCCGGAGAGCAATTTACCCGGCAATCAAGCCCTTTCATCAAGCTTCTCCATGAAGCTGCACAACGGATCGGCTTTCCCGTGTTTCTGCGCACAGGAACGGACACTTACGCCCAGCACTGGTCACAAACCTGTTTCTGTACAGTCCCGGACCTCATCCCACAAAACGTAGTAGCTTTGAGCGAATTCGCGCAGCACGTCGAGCTGCAGAGCCTAAGTTCTTATTGTTGGGCTGTACAGGAGTTTCTGCCCCTGATACCCCTTGCTTATTGTCCGAACTTCTCAGGACTTCCTATTTGCAGAGCCTATCGTTGCTCGGTAGTCGAGGGAAACCTGCAATGTGTTCGGCCCTATTGGACACACAGAGCCCTTGAGCAAAGCGGGGTTGAAAATCCGAATGCCCTGTATGCTGAGCTTTATCGCAATACTCCACAAGATACCGTCCGCGGGCTGGCCGAAGCGGCCGGCAAAGCAGTTGTGGGGGCCTGGTGGGTTAATGTGCTCGAAACGAAACGAGGCTGGGTGGTCACGAAGATGACCCAATCGAGCAAGGTCTCGTTTGAGCAATACGAGCGATGGCCCAAGAACGATCGATTCATGAACCCGTAGAGTTTAAAGACCATGGGCGCTGATAATTGCATTATTATTTTAGTGACCACATCAAGCTTTGTCCGTGAGCAAGGCGGAGTGCGCAGAAATATATCACCCCATACACGCCGACACTACCGGGTCGCGCATGCTCAGGGAGGGATAGATGCTTTTGATTGGTACCTTAAAAATCAGCCCTACAATCTAGGGGCTTTCATCAAGGATATTTGGCCTGAAGCACCTGTGTATCTGAGCGAACAGGATGCACGACGCGCAGCCGATAAAATGCTTAGCGAAACAGGATCTGTGGAATGTAGCGTCGTAGAAATTGACGCCAGAAAATTCCACTACTATGTCGAGTAACATCAAAATAACGAAAGAGGCTTTCTCTTATGTTGTCTTTAACCGAAACTGCAAACTTGTCAGTGCTCTACGCCCAGTCGCACAGACACTATCACAACATCACCCATATCCAGAACTGCCTCAGTGAGCTGGAAGCCTACGAAAAGAGCGAATTAAAACTTGAGCACACCCCCGCGGAGCTCGACTGCATCGAAAAGGCAATCTGGTACCATGATGCGATCTACAACCCGTATTCCTCCGAGAATGAATACAATAGCGCTCAACTTTTCCTACTAGAACACGGCCATACGGAGGAAACTTTATGGGTCGCTAAAACGATAAAAACAACGGCTGAACATACCCGAACACTGGTGGGGCTACTGGCTGTGGCACAGCAACAGGAAAGCACTCCGTGGGCAAGAATTGCCGCTGTGGTTATGGATATCGATCTTGCGTCACTTGGGGCGCCGTGGGACGAATTCTCGGAAAATACCCGTCTGATTAGAAAAGAATACCACAGGACATCCGATAGTCAGTTCATCGCGGGGCGAATCGCTTTTATGCAAACGATGCTGCAGCGTTTCAAAGCGACCGGAGTGCTGTATTACACGCCCCATTTCAAGGAGCGCTACGAGGGTCAGGCAATCAAGAACATGGAAAATGCGATCAAAAGAAACGAAACGCGCCCTCATTTCGGATATTTGCCCAGGACGTTCCCTTAAGCTCTTGGCACGTGCGCCCCTTCAGGGCTTCGGGCAGAGGTGCCCGGTAGTCTTTTGTGGGCCGTGATAAACTTGCCCTTATGGAGACAGTACCCGATCGCTTCACGCAGACGACAGACGTCTGTATGAGCCCAGGTGGCACCTTCTACATACCTGCTGCGCTCTACGCTCAATCTCCCTGGGAGACTGCCCGTACAATCGATCGCGGTTTTCGTATCGCCAAGCATCCGCTGTACTGCGATTTGCTCCTCGGGGACGAAAGTGCTTATCTCAAGGCAGGCGTTCCGGGACCCAACCAAATCGTTCAGCATTTAAAAGAACGATTGACCGGGTTTTGGGGAAAAGATCCCATCGGGTACATCTTCACCCACGCGCGTCCCTATCGCTTTCAGGCCCTGCTGGATACCCGCGGCTGGGCCCGGCCAGAGAGCACCTGGTTCGAGGCCGCAGGCGCCGTCTGGGTGGACTCAGAGGGCCCAGGGCTTAATAAAGCACTTTGGCTCGATAAGGTCTTTCACCAAAAACTGTCCCTTTTCATCATGGATGAACAGGAACAAGCACTGTTTAAAAAGACAGACTCGCTGATCGTTTATCGCGGAGCCGATAGCAAAGGGCACGCTCTGCGGGGTCTTTCCTGGAGCACCGATCGGAAGCAAGCGATATGGTTTGCCCGTCGCTTCGCACCCGGCCAGCCCTGGCTGGCCAAGGCCCAGGTCACCCGGCAGCACATCGCGGCCCGATTTCTGCGCCGCGGCGAAGAGGAGGTCATTCTCAAGGCCGTCCCACGGAATGCCACAGCCCAAGCGCTTTAGTGACGCTTCACCGGTACCGGTGCTCCTGCCTATGCGCAATAGGGGCTCGGCGGCTTGCTGTGCCGGTCAAATGTCCTAAAAGGGTCCCCGCTTGTCGATCAGGGCAGATCCCAAAATCAGGATTCGAAAAAGACTTGCAAAAGATCATTACTGGCAGTAATCTTTTCTTGACGGCCAGTGTTTTTGGTGTATACTAATACTGTAGATTGAAAATCAAGCCAAAACGGGCCGCACGAGCGGTATGAAGGCGAGTGAAAAAGAGGCAAGGGTTTCCAATGGACAAGCAGATAAGCATCGAGAAAAACGACAAGACAGGACGATGGCAGTCGACCACAAACAAAAGTGGGATGTGTTTTACGATCTCTCCAGATCGAATGGAACAGATCCTGAAAACAGGAGTGCTGCCGGATGCTTTCCCGAACTGGAAACTGAAGCCCGAAGAGTACGTAGAGCGCTTCACCTTCGATAACAACGGTATTACCGTATACATCGGCAACCGCTCTTTGCGCTGACAAAAAAGCAATAGGAAAAACAATAAAAACACGGATGCGATGATTTACTGTTAAGGAAATAAGGCTTAACAAACCCGATCAACAACAAGGAGAGAGCAGCCGATAGACGAGCTCACAACAACAACTAACACTATGAATAAACTTGACGATAACAATAAGAAGCGTCCCAGGGGCCGGCCTCCGATTGCAGGGCAAGCCGGGAAACGCTACCAGGTGTACCTGCCGGTCAACACCGCGCAGAAGCTCCGGGTGGTGGGGGACGGGTCGCTGTCTCGTGGAATCGTAAACTTGTCAAAGCAGCTGAGTACAGGTAATGCTTAGTCAGATCTGGGATAACGGTAAGGCACTCTTTGCGTGGAAAACGCGCCCTGCCCGCGTGCTTTACTTGGCCCTTCCGTTGGCCGCCCTGGCTCTTGCGCTCAGCGCACTTGAGGCTATATTGGAATGGAGGATCCACAGAGATCCGGTTTATCTGATCATCTGGTTCAGTGCCGTAGCTATTCTCGCGGCGGCACTCGCGCCGGTCTGGCGTGAAATCTATAGAGAGCTCCGCAAGGATGCGGAGCGGCCTTGTGTGCCTTCTTGTGAATGTTTTTCGAGTTCTTTGCTTCAACAGAGACTTGAGGAATATGCCCCTGTCGGTAAGTCTCAAAAAAGCTATGGGAAATACCCTGAAGAGGATTATTGAGGTGCTGTAAGCAGCTCATATAACAAAATCGCTTGATAATAACAATTAACCTTTTAAAACGACTATGTCCAAGAATAATGTAAAGCGCTGTCCGCACGGAACCCGTTGGCCTCATGAGTGCTCGCGGTGTGATGCCACCTTCCCTTCTCGTTCAAAATTTCAAAGCGACGAGGATTTTCGCAAAGCGGTAGAACAGTGGGAGAAAACCCATGCCTACCGATAAAGACATCATCAGCAGCCTGCGCTTCGAACTCGAAGGTCTGGAGCAGCTTCGCCTCAGGGATAACGCCTATCTGCTTGATAAGATCTGCACGCTTCAGGAGGCCCTCGCGCCTTTTGCTGAAGTTCTACCAAGCGCTTCAGTGGTAAATAGCACCGATACGTGCAGCGATTCCAGGCCGATCTTGCGAGAAGAGGACTTCCTCCGGGCCCGAAAGGCCATGAGCTGTTATCCACGGCTCACCAGGGAAAATGTGGCAACCCAGCAGCTGGCCGTAAACGATTAAGGCAGGGGCATGAAACTCTTCCGCGCGGTGGGCAGCCGCAGCGCAAGTGCGCAGTCAGGTCATCCTGCTTCTTCAAAATAATGTCTATAGCTCACAAGACCCCCTCGGCATCGCTGCCTCGGGGTGGTCTTCTTTTGACTATTGGTGTATAATAATAGCTCTGGCAGTAATTACAATAGAAGCGTCATGATCATCACGACCCCCTTTAAAAATGCCGGCTCCAAAAAGCTGCCCTACGCGGTGCTGCTGCGCTTCCAGGGAGAGGCTTCCTCTGAGGATTGGAACCGCATGGAACGGTGGCTGCTGTGGCAAGTCGGTCCGGGGCGAAGCGGAGACTGGGACCTGATCGGGGAAGCCGATCATTGGTATCTCGGGTGGCACGGTACGTATCCGGCGATTTATTTTCTTGAAGAACGTGCACTTAAGCGCTTCATGGCGTTTTTTGATATCTCGTCCCAGTTTCGGCTCGATCCGCTCCACGTAAGGCATAGCGGCGGTAAAAATGCCGAACACCGTTTTAGTGCCGAGAGGTCCTACGATCCCTTTGGCGCCGACGCTGACGCCCGAGAAGTTCGGCAGGAGATTCGTCGTGAAGCGCTTCAGCGTTGCCGTAAAAGCCTCTCGGATACCGAACACAGAATTCTCTCAGAACTGATTGAGGGAACTAGCCTGGAAGAGCTCAGAGCGCGTGTACCGGGAGGCTTGCGCAATAGCCAGCTCTCAACTCTTGCAGATGTGCTCGGGCGAGCATGAGCGTATTCAAGCGTCCCAAACTGCTGACACCGGACAGAGAGCTAAAACAAAGCGCTATACACGAATAGCCTTAAAGAACAAATTTAAATGTCTTCCAAGAAATGTTTTGAAAACTGGGCAAGGCGGGGCGAAATCAAGCAGCGGCTCGATTCCGTTGCAACGCCAGAGGCCGCAAGAGCGGTTGCCTGGCTTGCATGGCAGGGTGCCGAGGAAGACATCAATGCGCAGAATATTCTTCAGCGTATTCCGCCCTCCCGTGAGCCTGCGGATCCAACGCTTAAACTTCAAGGCGGAACACTCTGGGTTGAGGAAGGAGAGGGTCGCGCTCACACCGCAACGACTTTTGAGGCCGTACGTGAGCTGAAGCGTCTCGCTAAGCATCTGCTCTGGCTGCAAACGGGGCTCAAAGCGATCGCGGACGGCAAGGTGCCAAACCCACAAAGCAGCCAAGCCGAGCGTGATTTTGCCAAGGAGTTGCTCGCGCACTATGAGCAAGATCGTTCCGCGGCCCATCTGCTCTTCGAGGCCCTCAGTTTAAAACACTCCCCGCAAGACCCCAGCCTGTTAGAGGATCTGAAAAGCTTCTCCGCCTCCTTGTTGAAGCAAGATGACACTTACTTTTTGGCTCAACGAGCCATAGATCTCCTCGAAGCGCGGCACACTTATACGAGCGACATTGAGGAAATTGCCATTATATGCGCCGATGCCGTCGGAGAAACAATAGAGGTCCTGGAAGGCTTACGCCAAAGCCCGCGCGGCCAAGAAGACCTGGCGCAGGGGGCTACGCTTGCCGCGCTCCGTCAGCTCAACGAAGCGCTAGGAGCGATCTTCCCGGAGCATTTATGCACGCTTCCCGGGGCCGATAGGGTATATGGCCTGCGTTGGCAGTCCCTTATTCACGAGCTTCACGCCACAAAAGAAAGGCTTGCGAGGATCTCCGCCTCAGGATCGTTAGGTTTGGCAATGGACGTCGAACGGGATAAGCTTAAGAAGCTTCTATCTGGGGTCATTTTTGCGTTTGATCTCCCGCAGGATACGAGTCAAAACTCCGTGCAGCGTTTTCACGTTCTCAATATGGCCGTACAGGCTGCCCGAACATTTTTAGAAAGCATAGAAGCGCCCTCCCCTGTTGAGAACTGTGGTTTTAATATCACTTATAGCGGTTTTGTTGTGCGTGATAGAGTATCAAAAACACTGGTAGCCACGTTCTCCAGCGCCGAGGAAGCGGATCGGTATGTGGAATTTCGAAGAAAAGAGCACCAGAAAAATGGGCTCTGAACCGCTGAGCATTATCGCCGCGGACGCACTGGGAAGCCTGATCTGGAGAATAAAAAACAAAGGCCGGGCGCATCCTCGATTTCACTGTATGAGTCATGCTTTCAGAGAAGAACTCAGAGCGCTGGCTGCTGAGTTTACCCGGCAAGTCGCACTCGATGAAATCGAAGCTGAGGTCGCACGAAAAAATGGAAACCCTGAGGCATTTTTCTCAGCACCCCTCGGACGCTGACAGCACCTTCCCCATTACGGAAACCGCCCATGAACAAAACAACTCATCAAAACGCTGATTCGGAAGAGCATAAGCCTGGACAAGCCTCGCAGATCACCGACAATAAGCGTCTTCACGCCGCCAGCATGGCTGAGGGGTTTGGTGGGGCCCTCAGCGCCGAGCAGATTCTCTCGATCTACGAGGAAATGAGCCGCGCGATCGCGCGAGATCTAAACGAGCAAGAAGGCATTTTTGCTTTGGTGAGCCCGGCGGAAACAGTTTCCAGGGACCCCAGAACCCGCGAACTACATGTACAATGGGCCAGCGCAAAGAAGCATCAACAGCGCTTTACTCTTGATGACGCCGAATCCGAAGTCCTCTTCGATGAAATCGCAAGGCTCACGGTGGCTCGGAATAAGACCCAAACGAACCCGACAAGTGCGAAGGACATCCAAGAACCGGTCATCTCGAACACCGGAACTCCGGTGAGAATCCTTCCGCAGGCCACCCCGCGGGTCGAGACGGGCCCTGTGCAGTTTGGGGACGATTGGCCCGGGGTCTTCATTCGCGGCGATAACGCCTTTCATTACGCCATAAATTTGAGCTTGGCGCTGGATAAAGTGCAGACGGATCCATTTGTATGGGCGACGCTCAAGAGCCTGGCCCATGATTTGGCTTCATCAACCATTTCAGGTGTTCCTGAAACAAATGACTTGCCAACAAACACATAGCACTCCAGGATTCAGCTCATGACAGATCTGACGGAACTACAAGAAGCGTGCACGGAGATTGAGTTTCTCATCAGCTGTGCGCGCTCAGAGCAGCCCTCCGAAGTTACGAAATCCATCTTCACGATGGCTGATTACAGTTGGCTGAACGTCGCTCGGCTCTGTGTCAAAAAGGCACTTGCCGAAGGGTCTACGGACCTCACTGCGCAGCCGCTATACCAGGTCCGAGTCCAGGACTGGATGCGCAGAGCCATTGGAGCTGGGCTTGCCTTCGATAAGACAGAGCGCGTCCATCAATTTCTGCTAGCCGCCGGATATCTTGCGGTAGCCGCAGGCTGTAGCCAGGATGACGCTAAGCTGATCATGACCTATTGTTTTGAAGAGCCGCTTAAGCCGCTCGCAAGCTCGCTTGGCACCGCGGCTTTCGCCTTGACCGCACTCGGCTGCGCTCACGGTATCGATATGCGGACAGTATCAGAAGAGGCTCTCTCAGAGCATTGGGAGACGAAGGGCTGGCCATCCTACATAAAATCAGCGGCGGACGGTAAAGCCAAAGAGCCGCCGCCCGTCGAGCAAACGGTCAGTCCGAAAAATTCGCACCCGGTAACGGAGCCCAAAACATTGGCCGAAGAAGTTGCGGATATCGCGTTTGCGACGATAGGAAACCCAGCCACGACAATGATCTCAAAAAATGCCCTCATCACGATTATTGGTTCAGCCTTGGAGCTCGCGCGTTTAAACGCGTCCAACGCTCTTAGCGAAACAAAAGGTGAAGCATAAGCCGTGCTTAGCGCGCAGACGATATGTCGCTATATTAAGCGGACATTAGGGTAGTTAAGGAACTCAGTATGACAGACGGCGATATGAACAGTTTCGTGGATGAGCAAGTTGAAGAGGTTTTACTGTCTCTCAATAAGCCAGGAACGATTGTCTTAAGAGAAAGTCTCCGGCCACTCTTGCACAGTTTTTTCCGAGAACGAGAGCAAACGCGGCATATCAAGGAACTAGAGCGAGTCGCTTCAATCCAGTCAGCTTACAAAAAGGACATGGAAAACACAATCAGCACCTTAGCCGCAATTGTTGGGGTGTGCGACGCCGATGCCTTGATTGCTAAAGTGGCTCTGATGCATGATGCACTCGATAGCGCATTGAATGTTTTGCTGGGGTCCTGCATTCCGGCAGGCGGCATCGACGATGCAGAGGCTCTTTTGGCAACAAAACGCCAACTACGTAAAGCCCTCGGAAGGGATCCAAGAGCGCCGGCGGCGAGCGACAGTGTGAAAACTTAGGGCCTTTTCGGAAAGCTCGAATCAATAAACCCGGATAAGCGCATTGCGTTTATCCGGGTTTTTTAGGGATCCTGCTTTAGTTCCTCGCACAAATAATAAAGCTTGTTTAAGTTTTGTACGTACGGATAAAGCCGATCCCTATACCTTAAAAACTTTTTTATCCGTAATCCAGTACCCCAATTATGTCACATTGGACCGCCCGAGAAATTGCCAAAGCGATTGCCTGCCAGGCCTTTGCCGGGCGGCATTTGATCGTGCTGCCCAATACTTATTGGCCGGGAAGCGAAACAGATCTTCTTCTGGTCAGAACCGACCTGCGCCTTGTCGACATCGAAATCAAGATAAGCCGCGCGGACCTAAAAGCAGACGCCAAAAAGAGTAAATGGTTTGATCAGCCTATTTTTGACCCGACGACTCACACCGTCCCCTATACGCCCCGTTCCCACCCTAGACGTATCTGGAAGCACTACTATTGCGTACCGGAGAAGCTCTGGAAAAAGGACCTGGGCGACTGCATTCCACCGGCCAGCGGAGTAATCTGCCTACGGGATCATCCCACCCATCCCGGGTGCTGGATTGAGCGACAAGCCAAGGCGGCCAAGAATGCCGAACGGATCACCCCGGAGGAGCTCTGTGACATCGCCAGAGTTCAGAGCTTGAAGCTTTGGAGTGCGTACAATGAGCTCGATAGAGCCCGCCGCAAAATAAAACAGCCGTAACGCGTTGCCGCCGCACCATAGAGGATGTGGCAGACTCGGTACGGACGGGTCCCACCTGAAGCCAGACCCGGTGAGCCGCTGCGATATAAAGAGGCTCCGTCTCTATACCCATTACAGATCATTTCAATCACGAGGACAAAATCATGGGTGTATACGATAGCGTTAGTGTACCCTGCCCCGAGTGTGGCAAGGCGGAGTTCTTCCAGAGTAAGGGGTCGGATTATGCGGCCTGCCGCAGCTTTCCCCTCGCGAAGTGTCCGCAAGACGTTCTCTCAAACATCAATTGGCACTCCCCTCATAAGTGCGCAAAATGCGGATGTTACTTCGCCGTCGATGAGCTCACGCGAACGCCGATCAAAGCAGCAGAGGCGGACTGGGTTGAGGGAGGCATCAACAGCTGGTATCGGAAGGATCCGGCCGAACGAGTCGCTGCTGAGGATTCAAGCACGGCGAACCGCGAACAAAGTGCTCTCTTGCAGAAAGCGCGTCGCTCCATGGCTGAGATCTCTCGCAAGCCTGTACGAAAAGAGGTGTTCTTGGACACGCCGAGCTGTACCATCGTCAAGCTTGCCCAGTAAAAAGCAGGGATTCCCCTTTTCCGATGTCCGCGAAGGTCCTCTTCGCGGATATTTTTGTCAGGTCTAATACGCAAATGCGTATATTAGAACTCTATGCGCGATTGCGTATAACCGTAAGCACATTTCAGCAGATCTGCGATCTCACTCTTCTTATGCATCCTTACGCCTGGAGTCTCTAGGTATACTTGAGATATACGTCAAAACTGTCATGCCTACCTGGTATTCTTGACGTATATGTCAAATACATGCCCCGTCAGGCAACAACCGGATCGATCGCGCCTCTGCGCCCAAACTACGGCTATGTGCCCGAAAAAATAATCCGCGCCGTAGCGCGGATTGAATGAACTCGCTATCATAAGTCATTACCGTCTTCAGCGGTGATAAAAATGACTTTAACAGCGATAACCTGTCCCTCGGCATTCTCACGAACGAACACAGGGTATACCCCATCCCCGAATCCGCTTTGCACTACGGCACCGGCGCTATTGGGCAGGATGCCTCCCCCGAGCTCACTGTCTAACGTGATGCTACATACTTTCTCATAAGTGTCATCATCGTCGAGGGCGTCCGTCGAGTAGCGCACGACATCGAACACGCCGCATTGGCCGGAGTCGACCCCTATGGAAAGTCCAGAATCAATGAACTCAAGGTCATAAACCTCAGCACCTGTTGATTCATGGCGAGCTTGAAGTGCTTTGACCCGGGTACCCCATGAGGTGACACCCGCGGATACTTCCGCTTCCCAGCACCCCACCTTCGCTTGCACTGCACCGGCGCAGCCTCCCTCATACTCAAACACATAGCAGGGGTCAGCAATCACGAGCGTAGGCTGGGAAAGTTCAAAAGCTCCAAGAGCGTACAGCTGATCCGCCGCACATTTAAAATAGTCCTTCAATGCCGAAAGAGAAGAAATCTCTTGATCATCCAGGATGATATCGAGTTTAACGCTTGGCTGATTTGCGAGGTCTTGATGCGCGCTATCAGGTTGCGCTTCACTGAATTCCTTAATCAGGTTTCGAGCAGTGACAATGGCTTGAATAACCTTGTAGGTGCTGGAAAGACCTGAGTCGATCCTCAGTGAGCACCTTCCAGGCTCATCGTCCGCTGTGATCCTTGAGACTCCTCTTCTAAAAGGGTCTTGCAGCAGAATCATTGAAAAAATACCCGCGGGTGTCGCCGTGGATAGTTTTTCCGTGACCTGCAGCGTCAGCAAAAAAGAATTCTGCTCCGTCTTAATAGTTGCTTTCAAAGCATTTCCTTCTGATAGATGACCTGTTTTGTATAGAAACTTCCGTTACATCTCATGTATGAGCGGCAGAATAAGCCCAGCATGGCAGCTTCATAAAAGTAACCCACGCCGCGGCGTGGGTTAAATGTGTGTGATGACCTGAGGAACTTAAGATCCTGTGTTCTCTAGCTCCTCTTCTTGGTCGTCCTCCAAGTCGCTGTCTTCTATAGCTTCATCGGAGATAAAGACAAGCTGTATCCCAATGGCCTCCCCGTCCGCGTTTCTGTGGACGAGCGCGCTGTAGCTGCCATCGCCAAAGCCGGACAAGCAGACGACGCCAGATCTACCGGGGATAATCCCTCCGGACAGTTCACTGCCGAGTGTAATATCACATAGTTTTTCGTAAGCGCTGTCTGCAAAAGCGTCTTTCTCGTATTTCTCGGCATCAAAAAGCCCGCATTGACCGGAATCGACGCCGACATCGATACCGCTATCGGTAAAATCAAGTCCATAAACCTCATCAGTCACAGACTCATGGCGGGCACGCAAGAGCTTGACCCGAGTAAACCAGGAGGTAGGCCCAATAATAACCTCACAGACCCAGTTGCCGGGCCTTGCCTTCACTGTTCCTGCGCACCATGTTCCGGGTTTATAGCGAGGATCAGAGATCAGGAGCTCAGGCTGGGAGAGCTCAAAGGTTCCGAGTGCATACGCCCGATCAGGCATCGTTCCCAAAGACCCTTCCAGTGCGGAAAGGGTAGAAATGTTCTGTCCGTCGAGGAGAATATCGAGCGTCAGCTTAGAGCTATTGGATATCGCGCTTGACGCACCGTCTCTTTCGAAGTGAGCACCACTGGCCGCGGCTACACCCCGCGCGACACGCGTGATGAGTGCAGTTGCCATATCCGAACGAAACGGCCCGCTGAGCCGGTATGCTCGAATTCCCGCTTTATCATCGCATTGAAGCTTATGGACTCCATTGGCCGAGTTCTCGCCGTCTAGCGCCAGGAACAAAACTACCGCAGGATGTACAGACAGGGTCTCTGTAACCTGGATCGTCAGCAACAGCTCATCCGGTAGAGTTTCAATAATTACTTTCAAGTCATGCCCCTTTTGTTTTGACCTATGTGGTATAGACAATAGCTCGCCCTTGAGGACATCACCTCCTAGCTGCTTCTTGCCCATCGATCCGCAGCTTCGCTCCACGGTCGGTCGCCCTTACGCAGTTGCGCTTTGCTTCGCTCGCCGTAACCGGATCGCGGCGAGACTTGCACCCATAAGAGGGCGTCATGCTTGATGCGCATAAAAATAACCCACGCCGCGGCGTGGGTTAGGATAGAAACTATTCGATTGCCTTAAGTTCCGGTTTCACCCTGCTCTGCTTCCCGTTCCTCAGTGGAATCGGCCTCTTCATCCGCGTCGTCGGAGATAAAGACTATCTGCACGGCAACGGCCTCACCTTGGGGGGTATTGTGAGTAAGCGCGATGTAGCTGCCATCGCCAAATCCAGACTCTGACACTACGCCGGATTTCCCTGAAATAATACCGCCTGAGCATTCGCTTCGCAGCGTAACGGCACAGATCTTTTGATAAGCGCTCTCCTCAAAAGCGTCGAACTCATATTTAGCGCGGTCAAACAGTCCGCATTGTCCGGAGTCCACGCCGACATCGATTCCCGTATCTGCGAACTCAAGTGCATAGACGGCTTCGCTTACCGATTCATGTCGAGCACGCAAGCGCTTTACACGAGTGTACCAGTCGGTTGGTCCAATCAAAATATCGCAGATCCATTTTCCTGGCTTCGCCTTGATCGTTCCTGCACACCATGTTCCTGGTTCGTAGCACGGATCCGAAATGACAAGGTCGGGCTGAGAAAGCTCAAAATCACCAAGGGCATAAGACTGGTTTGGTATAGGTTTGAAGATCTCTTTGAGCGCAGAAACAGACGGCAGCGCTTTACCATCCAGGATAATATCGAGTTGCAAAGCAGGCTTACCCTAAGAAACTGCTGATATGTTCTCATCATCAAAATGGGTGCTGGTAAAGGTAGCCATATGTAGTGCAGCACCGCGAATAAGACCCATCAGATAATTCCAGCGAAATGGCCCAGTTAATTGATAAGTTCTTATCCCTGCGTCATCATCGCAGTGAATAAAACAAATCCCTTCTTTGAATCTATGCCAGTCCGAGACCATGCAAAAAATCAGTCCATACGGAACCTGTGCAGTTTCGGTAAACTGCAGGGTTAAAATGAATTCATCAGCTTTCGTCTCAATAATTGCTTTCAAGCGATATCCTTTTTAGGCTTGTCCTTTTGAATATAGGTATACCTGCTGCGGCAATGCGCACCGCACAAGGCCTCAAATTAAGTTGAAACCTACCAATATCGGTGCAAGAAACATGGCAATAATTAAAAGCATGAAAATTGAATGGCTGTAACTGCCCTTGACTGTGCTACTTCTTAACACTACCGCGTTCCAGACGCGGTAGCGTTAAGTTTCGCGCTTCGCACTTCATTGGGAAGCACCTGACCAGAACTTTCGCTCTGGCATGAACCTCTCCCCTCTGTGCGCACTGGCTCGGGCGTCACACCCGCGGCGCTCTCAGGCTCACGCAAAATGCGCAGGCCCTCGGTCTCGATAT
>JAEHJW020002421.1_pt1 | contig 38186 bp, 60 predicted proteins | sample 9271431 | NCBI WGS metagenome assembly JAEHJW02 | reverse complement strand
GGTCGTTGTAGTTGAAGTGTTCGCGGTGCTGAGGCCCGTTGGCCGGGGGTTGCCCGGCAGCAAGTTACTTTCTTTTGTCTCGCCAAAAGAAAGTAACCCAAGAAAAGGCGACCCCGACATCCCCGAATTCCCGAAGATCAAGCGCGTCAGGTGGGCGGCAAAGAACTCGCCCCGCTTTTGCTGGGTTGATTTAATTTTTGTGAGCGGGGCTCAAACACCTTTGCCACTGATCCACCCGACACACTTGATCTTCGGCGGGGCTGTAAGGGGAGGAAAGTCAAAACCAGGGTGGTGATGACTGGGAGGTCGGATTACTATCCAATTTACAAGCCAGCTTATTACTGTCGGTTCACCTATACATATGCGAGCAAGTTATGACTAACAACATAGCCATAGACGCCACAATTCATCAACGCCTGATTACGCGCTCCCTTAATCAACTTATGGGCATCGTCAACGGTGTATTGTGTGACGGTCAATTACATGACAGTGAAGTTCACTTCCTCTCAACTTGGTTACAAGAAAACGAACAACTGAAATCTGTTTACCCCGCCAACATTATTTACAGACTAATCCGAGAGGCCCTATCCGACGGCGTTTTGACAGAGGATGAGAAGAGGCATTTGCTCAAATCTCTATCTGAAATATCTGGCAATGATTTTTGGAAAACAGGGGCCGCCCTACCAGAAAGTATTTCCAGTGTTTTTGATGATGATCCGACAGTCGTTTTCAGTGGCAACGTCTTTGTCATGACTGGTGAATTTATGTTTGGCACCCGTAATGCTTGTCATAAAGCGACAGAATTTCGAGGTGGCCTAACCAGCGATAACGTTACTAAGAAAACCAACTATTTGGTTATCGGATCAATGGCCTCACCTTTATGGATTGAATCAAACTTCGGACGCAAGATACAGAAGGCTGCTGAGATGGCGGAGTCCGGTGAGTTTGAAATTGCAATTATTCGTGAGACAGATTGGGCTATGGCGTTATAGCGCTTGATTAGGGCCCAATGACAAAATGGCATTGTCCTAATCGGCGTTGCACCACAAGCTCCCAAACCTCCCAGTCATCACCGTCCTGGTTTTGACTTTCTTCCCCTTACAGACCCGCCGGAAATCGGGCCTGCCGGGCGGATCAGCGGCGAAGGTGTCTGAGCCCCGCCCGCAAAAAACCAAATTAAAAACAGCAAGGCGGGGCGAGTTCTTCGCCGTCCGCCCGGCGGGCTCGATTTTCGGGAATTCGGGGATGTCGGGGTCTGACGGGGAGTGAGATAAATACACACCTATGAGTGAGATAAATGGGACTTGATGGGATGAATCGGGAAATAAAGGTACAGCAAAAATAAAACAGCGTCTCAAACAATGAGACAAAAATCAGGGCCGGAAGGACTGGCCAAGGAAGTCAGAACTCAGCTCAAGGAGCATGACCTTATCCTGACCGGAGAGACCTAAAAATTCACGGGACGGGATATCTCCCCACGGGATGGGGGAGCCTTTTTTAGTTGAGCCCGCGTAACCCTTCTCCATGCCAAATTGCTGAGCGGCCGCATATTCCATAGGGCTGCCGACAATCAGTCGGCCTACCCCTTCTATTTTGTAGGAGATATTTGTTGAGAGCTTCCCAGACTCGCCGATCAGGGGCTTCTTGCCGCCAAGACGTTTTTCCCCTCTCTTGGTCAGGCCACCATCCTTTTTACTGAATGAACTCTTGTACTTTTTGAGATAGCCCAGCAGGGTCACCTCGGAGTTTTCTTGCCAGCGGCTGCCGTCAGGCGCGGTCGATGTGGCGAAACGATGTTTCGTCGAATCCACCAGCAGCTCGCCGATCTGGGCCATCATCTGCTTTGGGTTTTCAGCTGCGGCGATCAGATTGGCGAAGGCCCTGCGGGTTTCCTGGTCGGTGATTTCGATGGTGATCATGGGCTATACTATTAAACAAGGCGCTGCGGCAAAGTCTCCCGGCATACGCTGAGGGCCGACCTGGGGCCCAAAGGTTTCGTTGGCGGTCAGGGGAGCCCGCCACGCAGTGCCCACGAGGCAGCCCAGGTGCTGCCTCATTTTTTTCCAGCCTTCAGCAAAAGGCGCTTAATCTCGATCTCGCGCTCTGCCTCTCTCCTTGAGAGCCGGCGGAAACTGGTCACAAAAGTTCCCTTCCCGGTCTGGGTGGCTTTAACCACAAGAACATGCCCGCCGCTATTCGGGCCAGCCACCTCACGGATATAAATGATGCTATTTGGACTGTCCTGAGCCTTGTTGGTGTGTTTGTCTATTACCGCCTGAGCTTCCCTGTACTCGTCCGGTGTCAATTCTGGATGGGCTGCACGCTGCTTGATGGCGGTTTGAGCGGAAAGATCGGCCACCTTTTTTTGCGCGCCAATCGCTGCCGCATCCGCATCCGGTAGCCTGACAAGGGGCCAGCTACCCTTTGGTTGACCCAGCCATTTCGCGAACTCATCCGTCGAAGCGATGCCCGCCAACATCGCGCCAGCAATCGTTGCCGGCATGACCTCTGCCTTTCGGCTTATTTCACGCACCAATGGGCTGGTAGCAACTTCTGCCTTACTGCCTATTCCACGAACCAGCGGACTTGTCGCCCCCGGCATGTAATCCCAGCCCTTGTCGATGCCTTTAGGCCTGCCATCAGGGTCTTTACCGTCATCCGGAGCCGGATCGAAGCGGCCGCCGATCCGCTCGCCTGCGGCGCGCGAGACGCCCACCACGTAGCACTTGCAGCCCCAGCCATTGGGCGGATAGTGCGTTGTCCACCAGGCATCGTCCGCCGGCAGCGTCAGGCTGTTCCAGCTCACGTGCAGCGGCCTCGGGCTGGCAACCGAGTCGGAATGCCGGTACATCCAGTATTCGAATCCGCCGGACCTGAGCTGCGCCAGACGGCCGGCGGCGTAGCTGGTGGCCATGTTGGTGCGGTAAATGGTCCGGGTGCGCCAGTTGTACTCGCCCAGGTAGCTCCATCCGTGCTTTTCCACAATGGCGTCGAAATCCTGCCGGAAAGCCTGAAGGCCCTTCCCCTCTGCAATTGCGCGATCGACCGCGGCTGCGAAGTCGGTCAGCAGATCCGCCTTGGCCGCGCCGGCCACCATGAAACCCGTGTCGTGTGCGGATTTCCAGACATCCGTCCATTTCTCGGTGGGAATCAGGTTGCCCAGTTTCCCGCGAAAAAATGCGACCTGCTCGTCGAACGGCCGCTTGAACTGAGCCTCAATGCCCATCAGGCACCCGGCAGCGTGCCGGACTCGCTGGCCACGTCAAAGCGCCCGGCCAGGTTGGCCGTGGCGATGCCCAGCGCCATGATCTGCTGCAGCTTGCTGCTGTCCATGCCAGCATAGGCATCCAGCAGCCAGTCGCGCAGCTGCGCCAGGCTGTCGGCCTTGTCCACCATCTCGCGGATCTGATTGATCATGTCCTCGATCGCCGGCTGCCCCTGGGCATCCAGGGCGTCGGTCAGATCATCCTGCGTTTGCGGCGGATTGGAGGCCTGGCCAACAGGGCGGAATTTCAGCGCCGCGCGCGCTGTTGCGACAGGCGCCGGGCTGGCCGCCGCCAGAACCTCCTCGCCGTCCTTCGCCTCGGGAATGCTCAGCTTTTCGTGCGCCCATTTGGCCGGAATGCGCATGCCGATCCCGGTCAGTTTCGGCAGGCTTTCGGAAAACACGCCCAGATCCTCCACGTCGCGGAAATCGAACACCAGGCGCGGGCACCGGCGAATATCGGAGAGCCCCTTGTTGATCGCCAGAATCGGGTAGATCAGGTCGCGCGTCAGCGTGCCCTGCAGCTGGCGCGCGTCGGACTTGAGCAGATCCTTGCGCACCTCGTTGTCCACCTCGGCCCCGGCCAGCGATCCCTTGCGCGCGCTGTCATTGCCGATCTGCTGCCCGAGAATCGCCTTGGAAATCGAGCGCTCAGCCCACTCGATCATCGCGATAAACGGCTCCTGGCTGCCCTTGGCCGCCTCCTGGAACTCGATCAGCATGCCCTCCGGGATAATGCCGGCGGCCGCGTGGCCGATGTTGACCACCGCGTTCAGCAGCGTCCGCCGCTCGTCCTGCGTCGCGCCGCTGGGATATTTGCCCAGCCGCAGCGGCAGCCCGTAGATCTCCAGGAACTCGGCCATGTCGCGGGCGGCGTAGTTGCGGAACAAATAGGGCCACACCAGCACGCGGAACAAGCCGGATCGCGCGATGTAGCCGCTGCGGCTCTTGTGCTGGTGCACGATCCACCCGAACGGGTTGAGCGGCTCGCCGTCCATGCTGGCGCCGCGCAGGCGCAGCTGCGATCGCGTTGCCTGGTCGACCGTAAACCACGACTGCGGGCGGTGCTCGATCTTCTCGGGCAGCCGTTCGTTTCCGATCCGGCCCCAGGTGATTTCCAACCCTGAAAACCCGTGGCCGATCGCGGTCAGCGCGTCCAGGATCACATCCTCCAGATCGGCAATCGAATCCAGCCGCTCCCTGGCGTAATCGGCCAGCGCCTTCTCGGCCGCGCTGGCGTTCGGCGGCGGGTCCACGCGCCAGTCGATCGTCAGAAGCGCGCGCTTGCGCTTGCTCATGTCCGAGAAAATCTGGGTGTCCCGCTCCTCCATATCCTCGAACAGATCCGACTGCGCGGTCAGGTCGCCCTGCTCGGCGCGGGTCATGATCGAATGCAGCTTTTGCGGCGTCAGCCCGCGCGCCGGGTGGTCGGCAAACTCCTGATGCAGGGATGCCAGCCGCGCCGTCTGCGGCTCTTCCAGCGTGTTGCGCTCGATCGGGTTGCCGCGCGCGTCCAGTATCTTGGCCATATCGTCTCCTACCAGCCCGCTTTCGCGTGGATGGGCGCGTCATCGGTTGAGTCGCTGTCCCAGCGGGAGGCGCGGCCCGGCGCTGGTGTAAATGCGAAATCGACGGCGGGATTGCTGGCCGCGTCGATCGCCAGAAACCCGGCCCAGGTGCGGTCGGCGTGGCCGGCGCTGTCTGAATCCGCGACGAATCGCGGCACCCCGGTCGGCCCGGTGATCTTCTGCAGCTTGTGCAGGTCGGCGCGCAGCGCGGCATCGCCCAGAGGAATGCGCAGCTTGCGGTCCTCGAACGCCTCCTTGCCCACCGTGGCCAGGTGCAGCTTGGCGGCGGCCGTGAACAGCACGCCCTGCACGCGAGTGCTGCCGTGGCGGCGCTTGGCGTCCTCCACCGGCTTTTCGCCCATGCCGGTCTGGTCGATCTGGCAGCGGATCACCCGGTATTTCCGGAAAACCTCGCCCAACAGCGCGTCCTGCTCGGCAAAGCTGATGCGCCGGCGCGCAATGATTTCCCGCGTCCACAGCACGTCGCCCACCTGCTCAAGCACCCAGATCACGAATAGGTCGTTCCTCGCCGCGATGTCCACCCCGACGAAGCACGGCCCCTGGTTGTAATGCTCGGGCAGCCCGGCCTTGTCGTGCTCCACGCCGTTGATCAGTTCGTAGCCGATCCAGGCGCTCGCCTCGTCCAGCCACTTCAGCTCGTATTCCTGCATCCAGGCGTCGTCGTCGTTCAGCGCTCGGCGCAGCATCTCGATGTCTCGCGGCAGGCCGTCGCGCACGGCCTGGTAGATGTCCACCGTGTGCTTCGACCAGATTGGGTCGTCGCCGGTCATGATGTCGTAGAACTTGTTGCCCTTGCCGTTCGGCGTGCTGGTCACGCGCAGCTTGAATCCGTTGGAAATCACCGGAAACAGCGCCGTCCAGATCTTGCGGCTGTCCGCGTGAAAGGCGAATTCGTCCAGGAACACGTTGGCCGAAAATCCCCGCGCCGTGTCAGGATTCGCCGGCAGTGCCGTGATTTTCGAGCCATTCGGCAACACCACGTCCAGCATCGTGTAGAGCGTGCCGTCCGCCCCGCGATAGCCGGATTCCATCTCCTGCAGCGCCATGTTGTAGGCGCGGGCGTGCTTCTTCACGCCTTCCTCCATCGCCTCCTTGGCCTGGCGCTCGCCCCGGCTCAGGATCACCCAGCGCGTACGGCGTCCCAGCGCCTCCTGCTCGTAGCTGTCGTCGACGATCTCCAGCGTCGTGCCGAAGGTCTTGCCGGTCTGGCGCGCCTGCATGCCGATTTTGAAGCGCGACCGGTCCAGGAACCAGTCGCGCTGATATTTCAGGAGGGGGACGGCTGGCGTGCTCATACGATGCCGTACAGCTCCTCGCGGATCCGCTTGATCGTCGCCAGATCCAGCGTGCTCTTGCCGGATTTAGCCTCGCCCTCCAGCTGCGCCAGTTTGGCAGCGTCCTTCTCGCGCACCTTGGCCTGGAATTCCTTGAGGTTCACGCTCGCCCGCGTCAGCGTTGCGATGTTCTTGGCGGCGCTCGACAGCAGCTTCACCCGCTCGGCCGGATCGATCTCCTCATCGGCCGCTTCCTGCAGGTTCACAATGGTCTCGAACAGCTCCGTCTGCACCAGCGCAATCACCGCCTCGCTGCGCGCGTCCTGGTCGTCGGCAGCGCCCTCGGTCAGCATGCGCGCCGCCTCCGTGCTGGCCTTGATCGCCGCCAGGCGGCGCTCGAACTTCTGGCCATAGCGATGGATCGCCGACTTGCTGATCTGGAATCCCCGCGTCTTCAGCTCGGTTTCCAGCGCCTCATAAGCGGAAAAATTCCCCTTGATCAGGCTGCGGTCGAGCCAGGCGCGGACCTCGTCCGGCAGCGTTCCGATGGCTTCGCGGCGCGGCATCGCGGCTTACCAGTACTTCCCCGGGCGACCGATGCCCGGATCGCAATCGACCGTGTATTCAGCCACGTCGACGCCGTATCGCGTGAGGTCGGCAAACCAGCGCCCTCCCGGCTCCTTGCGCAGCTCAACCAGCTCGCGATCAGCCAGGTAATCCAGCTCGCGGCGCACCTCCAGCGCGCTGGCGTCGGGGAACATGCCCTGCATCGTCGCCAGCACCAGCTCTTCGTAGGCGCCGATCGGGCGCGCGTTGTTCAGCGCCAGCAGGATGTTCCAGCGCATCGTCTCGCGGCGGATTTTATTCGGGTCGATCATGTCGCACGCCTTTCAGTTGCAGATTCTGGAGATGCAGCGCCAGCGCATCGAGCTTTGCCTCGATCACGCTCTGGTTGCGGATGAAGTCCTCGCGCCGCACGTATTCCAGGGGCAGGTCGCCGCGGAACTTCAAAAAATCGCGCTCCAGATTGCGCCAGGCATCCGAGCCCTTCTTCTGATCCTCCATCAGCGCGCGAAACCGGTTATCCCAGTGCACCGTGTTTTGCTCGCGCGCCTGCTCCATGCCGTCGAATCGCGTATCCAGGCGCTTGTCTATCTGCCCAAGCAATAGACGCCCGGCGGTCCAGACCACCGAAACGAACATCGCCAGCAGCAGCACCAGGTGCCATATTTCAAGCCGTACAAAACTCATTTCCGCCCCGTAATCCGATTCATGCGTTCCTGCTTCTCGTAAAAGTCGCGGCACTCATCGCCGCAGAACAACTGCCCCTTCGGCAGCGGCGCAAAACAGCCGGGGTCGAGGCAATAGCCCGTCGCCTTCATCGCCGGCTTCGCCCGCTGCGCCGCCACGCAGGCGTCGCGCTCGGCAGACTCAAGATTCGAGGCCCTGTCCAGCACATCCGGTTCATGTTCCATTTCCATCAGGGGTTGACAGCCTTGTTGATCAACACACCCGCTCCCGCGCCGGCTGCTGCTGCACCAAGCCTTGGCGCAGCCAGCATTGCCCCGGCTGCAGGTAGGGCCAGTGGCGCGATCACGGCAGCCGCTGCCGCCTTGGCGGCGGTGCCGGCCAGCGACTTGGTGGCGCCAGCAGCGATCTCCTGCCCCCGGAATGCCTCCACGCCCCGCTCGGAGAGCGTCACCGTGTAATCGTCGCCGGCCTTGATCAGTGTGGCGTCCAGGCTGGCGTACTGCTTGCCGTTGGTCACCGCCACCTCGCAGCACACGGTGCGGCCGTCGATCAGCATGGGCTTGATGGTGTAGCTGGCGGTGCCGGCCTGTTTGATCGAGGCGCAGCCGGTCAGCGCCAGCAGGATCATGGGGATGAGGAATTTCATGGTTTGTCTCCTGGGGTCGATTGCGTGGCGTGATAAATCCCCATGCCGATCAGCGCCGCCTGAATCGCGCCGATGAAGCTCTGCGCCTCGGCGCGGCCGGTGTAGACCAGAAAGAACCACGCGCCAAACAGCGCAGCGGCGGGGAGGATTTTGTAGACCAGCACCCGCTTCACGGCCGTGCTCCCTTGCGGTACAGCCACGGCGGCGTCGGGTTGGCGTCCGCCCACAATCCGATACCGGACGCGCGCGCCGCCTGCGCGGCTGCGGCGATGGCCGGATCGTGGAGGTACCGGGTATAGGCCCAGGCCAGGCCGTGTTGCACCTGGTACAGGCTGGCGTCGACGCCGGCGCAGCGCACGCGGGCGACGGTGCGGCCGTAGCGGTCGGTTACGCCGGCAGCTACGGTAGCCTCGGCGTTAAAACACAGATCCGACAGCGACTGCTTCGCGCGTTCTCCCCATGCCTGCTTTTTCTCGGGCGCGTCGATTTCGGCCAGTCGAATCTTGCGCGGCATGGTATCGGCCAGCACGGTAAGGGTGTCGCCGTCCGCAACGCCTATCACCTTGCCGGTGAAGGGCTGCGCGGCCTGCGCGGGCAGCGCAACAAGCACCGCCACTACCGCCAACACCCCCACGATGTACCACAGCAGCGCGGCCGCTGCCCATTTTTGCCAGGCTTTCATGCTCTCTCCAAATGCCGCTTCACCAGCCACGGCCCAAGGCGCGGCAGGATATACGGCTCAAAGTATTCCAGGTGCCCGCAGATTTTCGGCAGTCCGGCGTGGTTGACCACGTCGATGTTGCACATCCCCATGCGGATGCCGTCGGCGTTGGTGCAGCCGTCGCGGCCCATCGAGCCCCAGGCGTGGTGCCACAGCAGGCGCGCGAACCACACCACGTGGTCGCAGCGGTTGTAGTACACGTCCGTCCAGGTGGCGCGCTCCATCACCTTGTCGTCGTCCAGCGCCGGCGCGATCAGGCTCACCTTCAGGCAGCGCATGCCGAGCTTGTGCATCGCAATCCACGCCACCGTCGCGCCGTTGCTGTGGCACACCAGGTGATCGTCCGGCCGCACCACCTCGGCCAGACGGCGCGCGATGCCGGGATTGCGGAAACGGGCATCGATCACGCCGACGTAGCCGTATTCGAACACCAGCACCTCGAAGCCCTGGGCCTCGAAATACGGCACCAGCTTGCGCACGTTGCTGGTGCCTTCGCGGGCATGGATGCCGTGCACCAGCACCACGCGGGGCTTGATGGTCATGGGTTCAAGGGCGAGTTCGGCCATCAGCAGGTCACCAGGTATTCGCAGCGCATCTCGATGCCGGCGAGCGCGGCTTCGGCCTTGGCCTTGTTGACGAACAGCTCGACCTGGCTGCGCACCAGCTGGGTGGCGGCGTCCATGTTCTCGGCCAGCGTCACGTCCTTCACGAAGCGCACGTTGACGTGCATGGACACAGTCCAGGGCGGGATCGAGTCGGCGGCGAGCTGGGCAATATCAAGCCGCATACTCGCCCCGCTCGAAAATCGCCCGGTCCATCCGGCGGCGGTTCATCAGCCCGCGGCTGCGCACCTTGCGCTTCACGCCGCCCTTGCCCGTCTTGGTGATGTAGATCCAGCGGTCGAACTCCGCCGCCGCGCCGGCAAAGTCGCCCGCGCGCACCATCTTCAGCAGCGTGGATGTCTCGAAAGCCCGCAGGCCGATGTTGAATGCCAGGCTCACCAGCCCGTCGAACTGGTGCTGGTTGAGCTGGATCTTGAAGGTGGGCGAAATCGCCCGGATATAGAGCTCCGCCGGGTCGCAGTCGCGGTCCAGCAGATCACAGGCCTGCGCCTCGGTGATGGCGTAGAGGGTCTTCTTTTCGTGGGGTCGGATCACATGCCCATAGCCGATCGTCCAGATCCCGGCCGCATCCAGATACGGCACCGCCGCGAATTCCTCGCGGCGCTTGAGATAGTCGATGAGATCAGGGGAGGCACGCATGAGGCCAGTGTGGCCACGCGCGCGCGACACGTCTTTTAGCGGGGATTAAACCGTCATTCCGGCAGCAGGCTGCCCTGCCGCTTCGCGCGCTCGGCCGCGCCCACGCGCTTCACGATCTTGTAGACCTGCTGCACGCTCAGATTATATTCGCGGGCCAGCCAGTCGTAATTGCTGCCGTTGCTGCGCTGCCAGATTTCCAGGTGCTGCTGGCTGATCTCGTAGCCGGTGCCCTTGCAGATATACAGCAGCTGCCCGCCCCAGTGGTTGCGCAGGTGCTCGGCCACCTCGAACCCGATGCGCGCGGCATCGCTGTGCTCGATGCCGATCGCCTGCAGCCGCTCGGCGATCTGTTCGGCCGCGTCCAGCAGGATTTCCGGGTAGTTTTCCCGGTCGATGTTCAACGCGCCAGCCATTTTTTGAGCGCCTCGATCGCCTGCGTCACCTGGTGGCTGTTCAGCCATTCCACCCGCTGCGGCCACTTGTTGCGCGTGAGCCAGCTGCCCAGCGCCGCATCGCTCGGGTCGCGCACCTTGCCCGCCGCGTGCAGGTCTGTCCACAGCGCGCGGACCATGCCCTCCTGGCCGCCTGAAACGGGCTTGGAGGCCTTCGACTTCTTCGGCGGGGCTGGCTTCCATCCCTTGGAGCGAAAGTGCTCCAGGAGCTTCTTCCGGCCCGTCCAGTCGAGATCCTTCGACGACTTCACCCGCGCCACCGCCCACAGGATCGCACGGTAGGTCTCGTCGTCGATCCCGAGCTGGGCGCGCGCGATGTGGATCTGTGCGAGTTCGGCGTTGCGCAGCTGGGTGCCCGAGCGTTTGGCGAAGGTCATGGGGTCACCACTTGATCAGATAGCCGCTGAAGGTGTCGCCGTGGTGCTCGGCAAACCAGGCGAAAAAGGCAGACGCAGACTCGAAGCCGTCGGCCTTGGCCAGCTTATCGATTTCGTCGTCGCTCAGCTCCGCCCATATCTGTTCACCAAGGAAGGTGCGAGGCATCTGCACGGTCTTGCTCCAGATGCTGATGCCGATCGGCTCCACCGACGTGCACACGGCGTCGCGCAGCTTGCGGCAGCCGCACTGGCGCATGCCGGTGTAGAGCATCAGCGGCTCGCCCACGCGTGGCGGGCGGCGCTTGCCGCGCGCGCGAATGGTCTGGCGCTTTTCCAGGTTCTTCACCTGGTCGGCGAACTGGGCTTTGAAGTTGAGTGCTGGCATCGTTGTCTCCGGTAAGCGTCCCGATGCCCCCGGTTGGCAGGGGCATGAGGCCGATCACGCCACGGCGTCTTTCAGCGCCTTGGCGGCGACGAACTTCACCGCCGTCTTGGCCGGGATCTCGATCTCCTCGCCGGTGGACGGGTTGCGGCCGGTGCGGGCGGGCTTGGCCACGGGCTTGAGCTTGCCCAGGCCGTGCAGAATCACTTCGTCGCCCTTGGCCAGCGCGGCCTGCGCGACGTCGCCCTGCACTTTGAGCACGCTGAGGATGTCGGTTTTCTTGACGCCGCACTCGGCGTGGATGGCGTCGATCATGTCTTGCTGGTTCATTTGAGACTCCTATTAGATTGCGTTTGGGTTGAGTGACGATTCCCGGCAGCCTTTCGCGTGGGGAGGCCACGCCGGCGGCTCTTTGCTTTTTCCGTGTCGTCTGGCGGGGTTACATGCCCGACCCCGGCCTGCGGTTACCACAGCGGTTCCTTGATCAATGGTTGAGATTCAAGCGGTCTCGATCTCGAACGGCGCGATCACGAAATCCTCGACGCCCGTCACGATCGTGATGCCCGGCACGCCTTTGACAGCCTCCGGTTCATTGAGGATGGCGTCCTTGTTGACTTCTGATTTAACGCGGATGAATCGGTCCAGCCCCAGCTTCACCAGGAGCAGCAGCACGCCATCCGCGCCGCGCACGCTGACGCTGGGCGGCCGCTGACGCCACTGCACTTCGCCGGTGACGAAACTCGCCGTCTTGACCTTGCCGCCGCGGGTGAGGTCGTGGCGGTTGGCTTCGCACCACACCTGCACGCCGGCCTGCAGCGGCTTGATCTGTTCCTTGATGCCTTCCAGCAGCGGCTGGTAGCGCTCGGTGATCTCGGCGATGGCGTCGTTCATCTCGGCGCTGGCCACGGTGATCTGGCGCTGCAGGTCGCCGATGCGGCGGATATCGGCCGCGCAGTCGTCGATGGTCTGCGGCACGTAGGCCTCGGCCTGGAGTTTGAGACGCTGTTGCCGCTTCAGCGGCTTTACAGCGTCAGCATCCCCCTCGCGGGGATTGAGTCGGTTCGGTTTTGCCACGGTGGTGCGTCCTTTCAGGTGTTGAGATGGATCTGGCCCAGCAGATCGGGCATGGGGATGTTGCGCAGCCGGCTCTCCAGCTGCAGGCTGTGCATGGCGCGGTTGCGGAGAAATTGACAGGTTTCCTCCATTTCCTCCGGCGTTTCGGCGATGTAGTAGCCGTCGCGCGGGTGGCCGCAGACTGCGTGGCCGCTCATGCGCAGGTCGCTCACCAGCTCGCGCACCTGGCGGTCGGTGATGTCCATCTCGGCGGCCAGCGCCTTGACGGCGATGCCGTTGCCGCGCCCCTGGTGGCGGGCCAGCACGGTAAGCAGGTCGTGTGCGGTTTTCACTTGGATCCTCCTACGATGGTTTTGGCCTTCGCCAGGGTGGCGGCGATGGTTTCCGGGCTGGCGCGGGGCTTCTCCGGCTCGGGCTCGGGTTCGGCGGTCGGCCGGGGCGCGTGGCCGCCCACCGGCGTATGTCCGGCGCGTCCCGCTTCGCGCTTGCTCTCCGTCGCCTGCTCGGCCTTGTGGATCTGGCCGATGATGATTTCGAGCAGGTAGCCGTGGGATTTCAGCGGCAGCACCAGGCGGTCGCGGCTGGCCAGGATGCTGTCGATCGCGCCGATCCATACCTCGCGCGGCGCGGCGTAGGCGCGGCCGTTGCGAGTGATGCGGGCGTCCATGATCATCGGGTTGAGTTCACTCAGCAGGCTGGCCACGCGGTCGAGGCTGAGCTGCCGCTTCTCCGGCCGGAACAGCGCCAGGTAGCGCAGCACCGCACCGGCCAAGGGGCCGGACAGCGCCGCCAGCTCGGCCAGCGCCGCGCGCGCGCCGTCGTGGCCAACCAGGCTGTCGAGGCTGTTGACGGAGCCGCAGGCGGGGCAGACGAGTTTCATGCCTGGCCCCGCGTGTTCTCGCGCCAGGCCTCGCCGGGGTCGCGGTAGCAGACCACCTCGCCGGCTTCGCCGACGACACGCAGCTTGGCGTTGGTGAGGTCGGCGAGCCAGGCGGCGCCTTCCTTGACCGCCTGCTGGTCGCGCGCGGCGAATTCCGGACCATTGCGCCAGCCGCCTTTCTGGTTGAAGTCGATCCTCACAGCCGCTCCTTCCACTGGTCGCAGACGGAAAACGCGCTGGTGATGAATCCGCCCTTCTTGCAGCGCACGGGCTCGCGCAGCGGGGCGCTGGGCGAGCCTGACATATCGCGGTGCGCGCACGTGGCGCAGCGCTCGCGCTGGTTGGCGTGCTTCCAGCCCATCGCCTTCTTGGCGTTCTCGATCGTGCTCACAGGCCCCCCAGATGGATGTCTACCTGCTCGATGTGGACATGGACGTTCAGCCGATCGAGGCCGGATGCAGCTTCCATTTCGCACAGGGTTGGCGCGAGGTCGCGCTTGAGGCGGGCGATGATGGCGTCGGCCAGGCGGGTATCCGCGCTGCGCTGGGCTTCGACAGGCTCAGCCAGAACGGCGGGTGCGGCGCTGCCTTTCTCGGCTCGATGGAGCGCGGCTTCGACTCGGCCTTTCTCGCGCTCGGTGAGTTGCGTATCTGCCGCGTAGCCCGGGGGTGGGATGTCGATCACCGGCAGGCTCGGCTTGGCGGCTGGCCTTGCTGCAGAGCGGGCGGGCGCGGGCGCCTTCGCCTTGGGCGGCGCGGCGTCAGGGTCGGCAACGTGCGGCCTGCCAGCCTTGCCGGCCGGCGCGGGTGCCATCACGCCGGCGGCGAGCTTGTAGCGGGCGCGGCCCTCGCCTTCCACCCGCACGATCTTCTCGGCATCCTTGAGCTGGAACAGGGCGTCGGAAACCTGTTTCATTTCGTCGGCCAGCTCGCAGCGCTCGTAGATTTCCGGGCCGGACAGCGGGGCGGTGGCGCGGCCGATGACGTAGAGGACTTCGTCGCGCAGGCTCTTGTGCTGGATCTCGCTCATTGCACGGCCCCCTTCGTCAGCGTGTTGGCGTGGGCCTGGTAGCCGGTGCGCTCGACGAACTTGATCAGTTCCAGCGCGTCGGCCGGGGCGAGCTGCAGCTTGACCGAGCCGGCCTCGATGATGAGGTTGGCGCGGCTGTCGACCAGGTAGGTCGGCTGCTCGACGGGTTCGGTGATGGTGTTCATGCGCGGGTTTCCTCCTCGGTTTCTGTGGGGGCGTACACGCTGGGCGCGGCGCCGTACAGCAGCGCCTCCAGCAGCGCGTGGCAGCGCGCGACCTTGACGGCGGCTTCGGCCTTTTCCGGGATTTCGTCCGGCACGCGGTTCTTGATCCAGTCCAGCAGCGAGATCGCGTCGGCCAGCTCCGCGATCTGCGGCTGGGTGAGGGTGTAGGTTTTCTCGCTCATCACGCGGCCTCCATCGGGATCACCCAGCGGATCTCCACGCCGTAGCGCGTGGCGGCCCAGTGGCTGGCGCCGCCCTGGCGCGCCACCTCCACGCCGTCGAGCGCGTCGCATTCGCGGCTATGGCTCACCAGGATGCGTTTGTTGCGGCTGCGGTCGGCGTCGACGGAGATGATCTTCAGGCCAAGCTTGTCCACCAGCGCGATGGCGGACAGCAGCATGCGCGTCTCGTCGTGGATGCCATCGTTGAGCGGGCTCACCGCGTCGGAAAACCGGCGCGGGCGGAAAACCTTGGGAATCTCCTGCCCTTCGACAGGCGCATGGCGCATTTCGATCAGACCTTTCTCTTTGATCAGCATGGTCATACCCCCCTCGCGAGTTCAGCGGTGATGCGGGTCTCGCCGATCTGCGCGGCGAGGTTCATGGCGCGCACCACCAGGCGGTTCACGGTCAGCGGGTAGACCATGCTGACGGTTTCGCGCGGATTCTTGCCGGGGTGGGACAGGCGGCTGCGGATGCCGTCGCAGGCGTCCGGCGCGAAGATGGCGTCGAAGTCCGCCCCCACGCGCTTGAGCTTCAGCCGCAGGTAGTCCTCCAGCACGTTGTCCAGCGGCATCAGCTCGGCGATCTCGCAGCGCCGGATCACCTCCCGCGCCTGTGGGTTGCGGCGCTCGTCCAGCTTGTCCTTCAGCTCGGTCTGGCCGATCAGGATGATGCCGAGCAGCTTCTTGAAGCCGCTCTCCAGCTCCCAGAACCGCTTCAGGTACTTCAGCGTCTGGATGTTCAGGTCGTGCGCTTCCTCGATGACCAGCACGTGGCTGTTGCCGGCGCGGCTCGATTCGATCAGCACGCGTTCCACCTGGCGCGCCTGCGCCTCCAGGCTGCGCGGCACCTTGGCGCCGGGGTTGAGGTCGTCGATGATCGCGTGGCAGATCGCGCCGGCCGTCAGCACGGCCTTGTCGATCGAGCGCGGCTGGATCGCCACCACCGGCAGCTGCTCACGCTGGATGCGGTCGAGCATGTCGCGGCGCAGCGTGGTCTTGCCGCTGCCCGATTCGCCCGCCACCGCGACGAAGCCGCCGTGGCGCGCGGTGGCGAACAGCACCTCGCGTATATAGCGCTGGTCGGCGCTGAGGAACACGTCTTCGGGGCCCTGCACGTCGTCGGTGAAGGGGTCGCGGAACAGGCTGAACAGTTTTTTGGCTTGGGTTGTGAGCATCTCGGTTTCCACTGGGTCGATTTCGGGGATGGGCTGGCGGCTGTGCTGCCCGGTGTGGCAGCCCTTGGGGTGGTGCGCGTGGTGGGTGTCTTCGGGATCGAGCTCGAACGCCGCCTCGACCAGCGTTTCCGGCACGCCCAGGGCGCGCAGGAATTCCTCGGTCTGGCTCACGATCAGCTGCTTTGGCGTGAAGGCCGGCCACACGTTGTTGTTCATGATGGCGGCGGCGGCGGTCAGCGACAGCGGCTTGCCTGTCACGTAGCCGCCGGTCTGGGTGATCGCGGCAGCGTAGGCGCGCTGCTCGACGCCGTAATCCATGAGGATTCCCTTCAGCTTCAGCGGCATGTGCGGCTCCAGGTCAACCTTGCAGGCGAGTCTCGGCATGACGGCCTCCGCTGCAAGATGGGTTGATGTACAATTTCACGGTCGTTTCTCCTTTCAGGTTGCGACAAAAAAGCCCAGGCACGGGCAGCTTCAAATCGGCGTCCGGCTGCAACCGGGCGCCACCTCCTTAAACCAGTCTCATCCCGCCAGACGCCGCCACCGGCGCGGCCTCTTCGCCCTGCAGCCGGGCCAGCATCGTTTCCAGCTCCGTCTCCGGCACCCCGTCCGGCCAGGTCGCGCGCACCAGCGCGTTTTCTTCCGGCAAGAGCCCGCGGCCGAGGCGGCCCACCGCCCAGCGCGTGGCTTCCACGAACGACAGCGGCTTGGTTTCGATCTGCACCGGACTGGGCACGTTGAGCTGGGTGCCGCGCTTGGGCAGGTAGGTCGGCAGCACGGCATCGGTCACCGGCTTGTAGGGGTCGAGCTCGCCGCCGAATGCAAGGGTGCGGCCCTTGCGCTTGGCCTCGGCCTCGCCCTGGGTGTCGGCATCCATCGCCAGCCGTTCGTTGCCCTTGGCGTTGATCTGCGCCTGGGTGTCGGCGCGGCTGCGGTAGCCTTCGCCGATCACCGGCGCGTCGATCGGGAAGCCGTATTCGTTGCGCAGCACCGGCTCGGCCACGTGGTAGGTCTCGCGGCCTTCGGCGTTCACGGTCACGATCTGCACGGTGTCGGGCCGCCACGGGTTGCGCACGAAGCTGAGCGTGTCGCCTACGATCACGCCCGGCACGCCGGACACGTCGTAGTCCACGTTGTTGAACGGGATGGTGAGGCGGCTGCTCACCTTGCGGGTCTGCGCAGCGCTGTTGGCCAGCTCGCGGCACACCTCCACCGGCGGCGCCTTGCGCAGCTGCTCCTGGGCGATTTCCATCCACACGGCATAGCGGCTGCGGCCGGTGCGGCTGTGGATTGCCTGGCCGTTGAACACCTGCATCCAGCGCCAGGCCTGCGCGTTGAGCGCGTCCAGCGTTTCGACTGCGGCGAACTTCAGCCCGGATTCGAAGTTGCGCTCCACGATGTCGTGGGTCTTTTCCACCTGGCCCTTGCCGCGCGCGTTGCCCACCGAGTTGACGATCAGCTCGATGGAAAGCGCGCGCGCCAGGTTCTTGAACACCGCGCCGGTGTTGGCGCTGCCGGGGTCCATCATCACTGTCCAGGGCACGCCGTGCATCACGCCGTTGCCGGCCTGGATCGCGTTGATGAAGCAATGGGTGAGGTTGTGGCCGCTTTCCGCGCCCAGCACGTATTCCAGGTAAAACGCCCCGCTGGTGTGGTCGCTGAACACGTAGCGCCACACGCGGTCGTGCTCGATCTTCGCCACGTTGCGCGGCTTGTTCTTGTAGAACACCTCGGCGTCCATCACCTGCAGGCCGCGGTTGGCATCGGCCTCGCGGCGCAGGTAATACAGCACGCACAGGCTGGCATCCAGCGCCCACACGTGGTTGGGGTGCAGGCTGGCCAGCTCGGTTACCGGAGCCGGCTGCAACAGCTGGTCGGGGTGCAGCTTGTATTGCCGCAGCGCGCGCGCCATCGTGCTGGGGCTGGTGCGCACCAGCTCGCCGGTGGATTCGTCCAGCGTGCCGGCGGCGATGCGGCCGTTGGCGATCAGGATCTCCATCGCCTGCTGGATGCTCATCAGCCGCTTGTTGTTGCGCCGCATCGATTCCATCAGCACCGTCGACACCAACTGCGCATCCGCCCGGCTCACCGTGATCTGGCCGGCGTCGGCGCGCTGCTTGCGGCCGCTGGAAACGCCGAACTGGGCGAGCTTGCGGTACAGCGTCGCGTAGCTCACGCCGATCTGCTCAGCCATCCGGCTGAGGTAATCGGTCTTGGCCCCGTGGGGCAGCGTGCGCAGTTCCTGTGTGATTTCCATCAGTCGCTCCATGACGATCGCCGACATGCCTGCTCCCTTGTTTCGTTATTTGCCTGCGGCTTGCATCCGGGCGTTGAAGTCCGCAATCTGCGGCCCCAGCGCTTCCTTCACGATCTCTTCAGTCGGTCGCGTGTCCTTGATCCAGTCCGGCACCGGGTCGGCGTCCGGCTTGGCCTTCACGTTGAATTCGCCGCGGACGGTCAGCAACGCGCCCTCGATCTGCGCCAGGCAGCCGGACATGAAGTTTTCGTGGGTGCAGTTGTTGGCATCGGCGTGGTCGGCCAGCGCCTGGAAGCCCGCGCGCAGGTTGCCCAGGATCTCGGCCTCGGCGGCAAAGGCGAACTGGCCCACCTCGTCGCGCAGCTGCTGGCCCACCTCGTCCGGCGTCATCTTCTCGATGCGGCGCTTGAGCTTGTGGTTGGCCTCTTCCAGCGTGGTGATCTTGGCTTCCTTCGACTTCACCACCTGGTCGCGCGCCTCGGCGGTTTCCTCGGCTTCCTTGGCCTGCGCCGTCAACGCGGCCTTCTCGCTGGCGTGGCGCGCGGCCATTTCCTGCAGCAGGTCGATCACCTGGTCGCGGTCTTCGGTAGCGATCGCCTGCTTGATGATTTCCTGATCGCCGGCGGGCAGGGCCTTGATGGAGCGATAGTCATCGCGCTTGAACCCAAGCTTCTCGGCGCGCTCGTACAGCTCCGCGCCGACCAGGTGGTAGTTGTCCGAAAGTTCCTTAACGGTACGGTAGGCCGACCCGAAATAGAGTTTGCAGAACTCGTCCAAATCTGCGCAACGGCGCAGATTTCCGGACTCGTCTCTAAACTGAACTGCGCGATAAGCCTTGTTTTTACTGAGTTTGTCGAACTCTTCAACTACAACTCTGTCTGCGCACGCGCGCAGAAAAAGCGCGGAGTTGACGCCGCCAACCCTTTGCCCTGCTTCGAACACCATATTGCGTTCGATGTCTTGCGCCTGCTGATCTTCGGCCACCGTCAGCGCATGCGCTTCGGCGACCGCGCTCGGGTCTGGCAAGGTGGGGGCAGGTTTGTGTGGGGCGCGTGGCATTGATTTCTCCTTGATTGTTAGGGTTGCGGAACAAGCGGAATGAGGTCGGCTATGGTGAGGAGATCGAGTCCTCCCCTGCTGAACCACCCCGCTTCCGCCATTGCCGCGATAACGCGGTCATCGCTCCAGCTGGGTGTGATCTGTGTTTTTGCGTAGACGAAGAAATTTCCCATGTCGGCGAGCGCATGCGCATGAAACTCGCTGATCGGGAGGTCATTCAACGCGGCGTTTCCGACCTTCAGTTTTTTCTGAAACAACATCACGCCGACATGGACGATCATCTCTTGCAGCAGGGTTGCCATCAGAGTTCCCTCCCGTAGCGCTGGCGGGCTTCATCCAGCCGCGCCTGGGCCTTTTCGAAATGGCGCATCACCGCGAATGCGCCCTGCACCGGGCGGGTGCTGAGACGCCAGCGCTCCGAGTCGGGCAGCTGCTCGGCATAGCCGGCCAGCTTCAGGTTCTGTAAATCGCGGAAGATGTTGTTCTTCTGGTTGGCTACGGTCTTGCCCACACGCTGCGCCCAGGCGGCGGCGATCTCGGTCATGGAGAGGCCATCGATCTCATGCCCGTACAGCGCTGATTGCACGAACAGCAGCCGCTGTTGCGCATCGCAGGCATAGCCTTCGTCCTTGCCGTTGTGCTTGCTCATTGGCCCAGCTCCAGCTCGGGCTGGCTGTGCGCCAGCACGTTGGCGCGGTGCCAGGCGGTGGCCTCCATGTGCTGGGTCAGCGCGGCCAGGGTGGCGTCGCCGCTGGACTTGCCGGCGTAGAAATCGGCCAGCAGCGACATCGCGCCGGAAAACGACTGGTGCATCCGCAGCAGGTCGTCGTCGCCCAGGTCGCGCCCGCTGGGGATGGCCACGGTCAGCTGCCCGTGGCTGTGCGCCAGGTGGTCGCTCACGAAGTGCGCGCCGCAGATGTGTTCGTAGGCCGGGATCAGCGCGGCGTGCATCTGGCCGTTGGACAGCCACTTGTAGAGCAGGTCGGCCGACACGCCCATGCGGTCGGCGATGCGCTCGACGGAGAGGTTGTGGCGGTCCTTCGCAAAGTCCTTGCACAGCCGCATCGCATCCACCGTGGAGCGGGGTACAACGCGTTTCCAATTTCGGGCCATCTTCGGAAATTCCTTTTCAGCAGCGGTTCTGAACAAAAACGTAGTTGGAACAGGTGACACGCTGTTTCATTGAGTAAAATGGGTTCATGGCTCAGGCGTCCCGGGCGACGATGGCGGGATGGGCGCCATTGACGGCATCGTAGGCGTCCATCTGATCCATCATCTGCGCGGCGCGCAGCAGGCGGGCCAGGGTGTAGAGGCGGCGCGGCGTGCCGGTGTAGCGCAGCTCGTCGGCGACCAGCCCGCGCGGCGCGGGGTGGATTGAGGCCAGAAATACGGCGGTGCGGGCGTGGGGGTGGTTGATGGATACGTGGGTCGTGTTCATGGTTGGCTCCGTGTGGGTGGGTTGATCAGGCGGCCTGGCGGTCGAGGGCATGGGCGACGTCGTTGACGATCTCGCCTTCCTTCAGGCCGAGAGCGACGGCGATCTTGTGGGACTGGCCGCGATCGCCTTTCTTGCGGCCGGAAAGAACCTCAAACACGAGGTTGGTGCTGTAGCCGTTGGCGGTCGCCCACTGGGCGATCGAGATGCCTTTGTGCTTGAAGGTGGCTTTGACTTCTTCTGGGGTGCGGAGCATGGCGCCTCCTGTTTTGGTGGTTGTTAGGCGGTTAATGGTGGTGGCTTGTGGTGTCATAGTGACCCCAGAATAGTGTCGTTATGACACCCTGTCAAGGGGGTATGGAGCGTGCATGAAGAAAAATTTCGCCGGGAATCGATAGAGGGTGTCGAAGCCGTTCTTGAACGCATGTGGGAAGCCGTTGGAAAGCCGCTGTGTGGGTACGCGTTGGCATTCGATGTTTCCGAGAACGACATAAAGAACTGGCGGCGTCGCGGGCGGGTGGCACGCGGCTATTTGGAGGGTTTTGCTTCTGAGCATGGTGTTTCGCTCGACTGGCTGCTGCACGGCGACGCCGCGCCGCGGCTGGCGCCAGCCTCCGGCACAGGCGAACAGCTCAACGAAGATGAAGCGAAGTTGCTGGAAACCTATCGGCGCATCAGCCCGGAGGCGCGCGTTGCCCTGCGGAATCTGCTCAAGGTCATCGCGACGGAAGGCCAAGCCGAGGTCCAACAGAAGAAACCCAAGCCGCGACAGCCTCGTCATGCCGGCGCAGTGGAACCGGTGTCGCGGCGCAGTGCCCCCCCAGCCAAAAAGCCCGGCCGCGCTCGGGGGCCGGGTGGTGATGCGTAATGAAACCGCCCTTTACCCTCATTCATGCACACCCGCCGGACGACGTGGTGGAAGCCCTGGAATACCTGCTCACGGAGGCACGGTCAGGACGCCTGATCGGGCTGGCCTACGGTGCGATGTTTCGCCGCCGGCACTACATCGTCGAGACTGCCGGAGAGGCGCACCGCAACCCGCTGTTCGCGCTCGGTGTGATCGATATCCTGGAAGACGAGCTGCGTGCGAGGGTGCGCGGCAACAAGGCTGCGTAGGAGTGAATGATGGCTAGATCGGGTGACGACAAGGCGCTGTGGGGTTTGCTCGGGCTGCTACCGTGGTGGGGGTGGGTCGGCGGCGCGGCGGTGGTGTGGCTCTACTCGGTTGGCGGCTGGCTGCTGCTGGGTGGCCTGGTCGTTGTTGGCGTACTCGGCCTGGCCGTGCAATCCATGTTGGCGGCTCAGCACCAGGACGCGCAAGAGCTGATCCGGCGCATGGCGAGGGAGCAGTTGCAACCGAACGAGGCGCGCCGACTAAACATGCGGTTGATGCGGAGCGATTCACGGCTGGCCGAGGTCGTGCGGTCCGTGCAGATCATGCGAAACTCGGTAGACATCGCGGCCAAATCAAAAAAACGTGAGATCGTCGAATCGCGGCTGGGAAGCGTGCTTTCGCTACGCGGCGATATTCGGCGCAACTACCAGGGCGTGTGCGACGAAGAAACGGACAAGGTGCTGGATTGGCTGGCTGACGATGAGGTGCGCTCGGCGTGGACCGCCTACTTCCTGAACGCGGCGCGGCAGGCTCGCGACAAGGCTATGACCTTGAAGACTGAAAAGAGCCGGACGAAATACGAAGAGGCGGCGCGTTCATTTTTGGATGAGGCTATGGCTCACCCGATGACGAAGAAAGCTCAGATCGAGGCTTTGCTTAAAAACATCGCCTGAGCGTTTTTTATTGGCGCATACGCCCCGAACTACCCCCGCGCAAAATAAATCGGTTTGGGTGCGGTTTGTGGGCTCAAACTGGGCTGTCCGATTCGACTCCCGCGTGACATAACACGCCCGCCGTCCGGCGCGTGCTTTTTCCCCTTCGTAAAAAGTTAACCCGGATTAAAAGACCGGCCCGGCCCTCGCCCCTATCGTGGCGCCATGCCTGTCGCCTACGCCGCCCTTTCCATCGCCTTGCCGTCCGCCGCCGGACGCGAGATCCAGCTGACGCCAGCCGGCGTGTTCCGTTCACGCGACGGCCGCCCGGCCGGGATCGACGGCTGGAAGCTCGACGCGTCCACGGCGCTGAAGGTGGCGGCGCTGGCCGCCGCCCGCAAGACGCCTTTCGTGATCGACTACGAACACCAGACCCTGGCCACCGAGAAGAACGGCCAGCCCGCGCCCGCCGCGGGCTGGTTCAAGAATCTGGAATGGCGCGAGGGCGCCGGCCTTTACGCCACCGATGTGGAGTGGACGGCGAAGGCGCGCGCGCACATCGAGGCGGGCGAATACAAGTACGTCAGCCCGGTGTTCGGCTACAACCCCAAAACCGGCGACGTGCTGCAGATGCAGATGGCGGCGCTGACCAACACTCCCGCGCTCGACGGCATGGATGCCGTGGCGGCGCTGGCGACCGAGTTTTTCAACCGCGCGGACGACGCGCACCCCCCAAAGGACCCGAACATGAAAGCACTCGCCGTATTGCTCGGTCTGGCCGCAGACGCGAGCGAGGCGGACATCAACGCCGCCATCGTCGCGCTCAAGGCCAAGACCGCCGAGCAGGAAACCAAAATCGCCGCGCTGACCACCGAAACCGCCGCGCTCAAGACCCAGCAGCCCGACCCCGCCAAGTTCGTGCCGGTGGAAACCGTCGCCGCGCTGCAGGGCCAGGTGGCCGCGCTCACCACGCGCCTGAACGACACCGAACTGGAAGACGTGGTCCAGGCCGCGCTCTCCAGCGGCAAGCTGCTGCCGGCGATGGAGGCCTGGGCGCGCGACCTGGGCAAGTCCAACCTGGCCGCGCTGAAGACCTACATCGACAAAAACCCGGCGATCGCTGCGCTCAACGGCAACCAGACGGGCGGCCGCGAGCCTGGCGAAACGGGCGACACGCTCTCTGCCGACGCGCTGAAAATCACCCGGATGATGGGCAACGATCCCACCGTCATCCTCAAGACCATGAAAGGGGAATGACATGCCGCTCACCGCTGACCGCAACACCCAAATGAAGGACGGCGAGCTGATCTCCGTCCCTGTGGCCGCCAACGCCAAGATCTACGCCGGCGCCATCACCGTGGCCAATGCAACCGGCTACGCCGCCCCCGGCGCCGCCGCCCTCGACCTGACCTATTTGGGCCGCGCCGAGGAGGCGGTGGACAACACCGGCGGCGCTGACGGCGCCAAGACTGTTCTGGTGCGCCGTGGCAAGGCCTTCAAGTTCAAGAACTCTGGCGCCGACGCGGTGACTCAGGCCGAACTGGGCGAGCCCTGCTACATCGCGGACGACGAGACCGTGGCCAGGACCAGCGCCGGCGCCCGCTCGGTCGCCGGCGTCGTGGTCGCGGTGGATGCCGACGGTGTCTGGGTGGCTGGTGCACCCAAGTTCGCCCTGAGCGTCGCCGCCGCGCTCGACTACGCCGCGATCGCCGCGGCCGCCAGCGCAGACCTCACCATCGCCGTGCCCGGCGCGGCCGTTGGCGACTCGGTATCCCTGGGCCTGCCCAGCGCGCCAGCCGCCGGGCTGATTTTCCAGGCGTTCGTTTCCGCCGCGAACGTGGTGACCGTGCGTGCCACGAACATCACCGCTGCGGCGGTCGATGCGGCCTCCGCCAGCTACCGCGTGACCGTGCTCAAGGCCTGACCCATCCATAGGAGCCCAAAATGATCATCAACAAAGCCAACCTCTCGATCATCTTCGTCAACCTGAAGACGATCTTCAACAACGCGTTCGAGGCTGCGCCCAGCCAGTGGGCGCAGACCGCGATGCTGGTGCCGTCCGGCTCCAGCCAGAACGACTACAACTGGCTGTCGGCGTTTCCGCGCATGCGCAAGTGGATCGGCGAGAAGGCCGTCAAGTCGCTGGAGGCGTTCAAATACAGCATCGTCAACGACGACTGGGAAGCCACGGTCGAAGTCAACCGCAACCACATCGACGACGACCAGCTGGGCATCTATGCGCCGCAGGCGCAGATGGCCGGCTTCTCGGCCCGTCAGTTGCCGGACGAGATCGTGTCGGACCTGAAGAACAACGCGTTCGCCAGCCTGTGCTACGACGGCCAGTTTTTCTACGACACCGATCACCCGGTGGCCGGTGCCAGCGTCAGCAACAAGCTCGCGGTTGCGCTGTCGGCGGCCACCCCGGCCGCCGCGCTCGCCAGCTATGGCGCTGCGCGCACCGCGATCATGAACTTCAAGGACGACGAGGGCCGCCCGCTGGCGCTGATTCCGAACGTGCTGGAAGTGCCGCCTGCGCTGGAGTCGGTGGCGCTGACGCTGATCAACTCGGACAAGCTGAACGACAACTCGCCCAACCCCTACAAGGACACCGCGACTGTCCTGGTCAACCCCCGCCTCACCAGCTCCACCGCGTGGTTCCTGCACGTCACCAACATGCCGGTCAAGCCCTTCATCTACCAGGAGCGCAAGGCCCCGGTATTCGTCGAGCAGACCGACCCGCAGGCGGACGACGTGTTCAACCGCAAGCTGTTCAAGTTCGGCGCGGAAGCGCGCGCCGCCGGCGGCTACGCCTTCTGGCAGATGAGCGTGGGCAGCACCGGCGCCTGATCGCAGTAGCAGGTTGATTCATGGCGGCTGGCAACCCCAGCCGCCATCGGTAAACCGGCTACCGCTTCCAACCCAAAGCGGCCTTCAACCCTGGAGAACGACATGGCTAAGTCCAATAGCAGCGCCCCGTCCAAGAAAGCCACCGATACCACCCCGGCAGCAGCGGCTTCGCCCGGCACGGAGAACGCATCCGTGCCGGGTGCGGATGCTGAAGGCGCGACGTTGTCGACCAAGGGCAAGCCCGATCCCGTCATCGGCCTGCGCATCGCCGCCGCCCGCGAAGGCTTCCGCCGCGCCGGCCGCGCCTGGAGCAAAACCCCCATCGACGTGCCGCTGGCCGACCTGAGCGACGACCAGGTGGCGATGCTGCGCGCCGAGTCCATGCTCACGGTCGAGGAAGTGGTCCTGCCGTGACCTACGCCACCCAGGCCGATCTCGAATCCCGCTACGGCGCCGAGGAGGTGCTGCAGCTGGCCGACCGCGACGGCGACGGCGTGATCGACGCCGGCGTGATCGATCAGGCGCTGCGGGACGCCGACGCCGAGATCGACGGCTACCTGGGCAGCCGCTACCAGCTGCCGCTGGCCACCGCGCCGCAGATCATCAACGTGTACGCCTGCGACATCGCGCGCTACCGGCTGTATGCCAGCGCCGCCACCGAGGAGGTGCGCAACCGCTACCAGGATGCGCTCAAATTCCTGCGGTTGGCGGCGGAGGGCAAGGTGATGATCGGCCCGTCCGCGAACGGCGCGGCGCCGCTTTCCGCCGGCAGCGCGGAAATGCAATCCGGCGGCCGCGTGTTCGGCCGGGAGGGTTTTTGATGGCCGCGATCGCCGCGGTCGAATCCGCCATCCTCGCCCAGGTGAACGCCACCCTGGGCGCCGCCGTCAAAATCACCGAATCGCTCGGCGGCTCCTGGACGCTGGACGCGCTCAAAAAGGCGATCCAGAACGCGCCCGGCGTGTATGTCGCGTTCCTCGGCGCGCGCGGCGTGCCCGGGCGCGACGGCTACGTCGACGGAAATTTCATGGTCTACGCGGTAACGCGAGGGCCGGTCGAACCGCTGCGCCGCCAGGGCACGCCGCGCGTGATCGGCGCGTACGACATCGTCGAGCGCCTGGTGCCGGTCCTGGCCGGCCTGCAGGTGGCCGGGACCGGCACGCTCGATGCGACGAGCGTGGACAACCTGTTCAAGGAAGCCACGTGGGAGCTGGGCGGCACGGTCTACGGCATCGCCCTGACGCTGCCCAACATGCCCCTGACGTACCAGGCCGACCTCGCCGGCCTGGCGCCGTTCCTGCTGTTCCATGCCGAGCATTCCCTGGTGGCGGGCGTGGATGAGCCGGCCGCGATCGACGACGTTCAACTGCCCCAATGAGAGGTCAAATCATGAGTAACCAGATCCACGCCAAGCCCGCCCTCGATGCCGACGGCAACCCGTTGCGGATCCGTCTGCCCGACCGGCCGATGGAATTCCTGCCGCCCGAAGGCGCGCTGGTCGAGAAAAACACCTTCTGGCTGCGCCGCCTGCGCGACGGTTCCGTCGTCGAGGCCAAGCCCGTCAAAACCAAATCCAACTGAGGATTAAGCCATGCCGCTGCCATTCAACGATATGCCCGCCAATCTGCGGATTCCGGGCGTCTACATCGAGTTCGACAACTCCCTCGCCGCGCAGGCCGCGCAGGAATTCAAGGTCATGGTCGTCGGCCAGCGCCTGGCCGCCGGCACCGTGGCCCAGGGCGTGCCCACCCGCGTGACCAACGAGGCGCAGGCCGACAAGTTCTTCGGCCGCGGCTCCATGCTGGCCGAAATGCTGCGCGCCATGAAGGCGAAGGACCGCTTCATGGAAACCTGGGCCGTCGCGCTGGACGACAACGCCGCCGGCGTCGCCGCCCTGGGCTCGATCACCTTCGGCGGCGCGCCCACCGTGGCCGGCACGCTCAACGTCTACATCGCCGGCAAGCGCGTGCAGACCGCCATTTCCGCCAGCCAGGCCAGCACCGCCATCGCCACCGCGTTCGCCGCCGCGGTCAACGCCGACACCAGCCTGCCCGTCACCGCGGCCGTCGACGGCACGAATACCAGCAAGGTCAACCTCACCGCGCGCCACAAGGGCGAATCGGGCAACGGCATCGACATCCGCCTCAACTACTACGGCGAGGCCACGCCCAATGGCATGACGGTGGCCATCGTCGCCATGAGCGGCGGCACCGGCAACCCGGATGTGGCCAACGCCATCGCCGCTTTCGGCGACGAGTGGTGGAACTGGATCGTGATGCCCTACACCGACACCGCCAACATGGTGGCGCTGGAAGCCGAGCTCACCCTGCGCTGGGGCCCCACGCGCCAGAAGGGGGCGCGCGCGTTCTGCGCCTATCGCGGCGCGCACGCGGCCACCGGCACGTTCGGCTCCGGCCGCAACAGCCCGCACGTCAGCTGCATGGGCACCAACATCGTTCCGCAGCCGCCCTACATCTGGGCCGCGGTCAACGCCATCGCCGCGGCCAATCCGCTGGCGCTGGATCCGGCGCGTCCGCTCAACACCATCGAGCTCACCGGCCTCATGCCGCCGGCGGTGGCCGACCGCTGGGACGACGACGAGCGCAACCTGCTGCTGTGGGACGGCATCTCGACCTACAAGACGACCAGCGACGGCCGCTGCCTGATCGAGCTGCAGATCACCATGTACCAGCTCAACGCCTCGGGCCTGTCGGACGTCAGCTACCTGTTCATCAACCGCCCCGAGACGCTGGAGCGCATCCGCTTCGAGCAGCGCGCGCGGGTGGCGGCCCGATTCCCGCGCCACAAGCTGTCGGCGGACGCCAACGCGCGCTTCGGCGCCGGCCAGCCCATCGTCACCGACACCGTGATCAAGGCCGAGCTGCTCTCGCTCTACCAGCAGTTCATCGGCAATGGCTGGTGCGACGACCTGGAGGGCTACAAGGCCAGCCTGATCACCGAGATCGACACCGCCAACGGCCGCATCAACTGGAAAGACGAACCGCGCCTGATCGGCCCGGCCAACGTCTTCGCCGGCCTCGCCCAGTTCCGCATCTGAGGAGTAAACCATGAGTGATCGAATCACCGGCCGCGCCACCATCTACATCGACGGCAAGCGCATCGCCACCGAGAACAAGGCCAAGCTCATGCCCGGCGGCTTCAACCGCAAGGAAGAGCGGCACGGCGGCAAGACCTACTTCGCCGAGGAGGAAGTGGCGCCCGGCGTGGAGTGCACCGTGCTGCACACCGCCGATGCCGACATCGTGGCGCTCTCCGCCATCGTCGGCGCCACGGTCATCTTCGAGGCCGACACCGGGCAGAAGTACGTGCTGCGCGGCGGCTTCGTCACCGGCCCGGCCGAGCTCGACGGCGACCGCGTCCAGCTCAAGTTCGCCGCCGATTCCTGCGACCGGATGTGATCATGGCCGCCGTCAACCTGACCCTGACCCACGGCCTGCTCATCGGCGGCGACACGCTCACGGACGTGGTGCTGCGCGAGCCCACCGCCGGCGACATCATCGAGGCGCAGGAAGAATCCGAGAAACTGGTCTACGCGGTCGAGGGCGACGGCAGCCGCATCGTGCCCACCCTGGTGGCCAGCCCCACGATGGTGGGCGTGCACGTGCTGCGCCGCCAGATCGTGAAAATCGGCAACCTCTCCGGCCCGCTGGAACTGGACATGATCAAGCGCCTGCACCCGGAGGACTTCGGCCAGCTGCAGGCCAGGGCCGACGAGCTGGACGCCGCCATGTCCGCCGAGATCGCGTCCCGCGAGGTGGCGCAGCGGGGGCGAGATGATGGCGACGGCGGCGGCGCTGGATAGCGTCGCGCCCGCCCTGCTGCTGCGGGGCTTTCGCCTCGATGACATACGGCAGCAGTCGCTCAGGCGGCTGCTGCGCACACTGGACCACATGAAGCCCGCCCAATGAGCGAACTACGCACCGGAATCGTCCTGACGCTATCGGGCAACCTGGAAGCCCGCGCCAAGCGGTACAGCCAGTCGCTCGACGGATTCAGCCGCCGCGGCCAGCGCAGCATGGCCGTGCTGCGCCGCTCGATGGACGTCATGGGCACCGGCCTCGACCGCCTGGGCAACCGCTATACCGCGCTGCTCTCCGGCGCGGCCGGCGTGGGCGCGGCCAAGATGGTGATGGATCTGGAAATGCGCTTTACCCGCCTGGGCATCCAGGCCAATGCGTCGGCCGATGAGGTGAACCGTCTCAAGAAGGAAATCTACGAGGCTGCGCAGGCGCCGGACATCCGCGTCGATCCGGGCGAGATCACTTCCGCCATCGAGGGGATTATCGAAAAGACCGGTGATCTCAAGTTTGCGAAAGACAACATACGCAACATTGGCCTGGCCATCCAGGCCACCGGCGCGGCTGGCCAGGACATTGGCGAAATCCTCGCCGAGTTCCAGAAGATGGATATCAAGAGCCCGGACAAGGTACTGGAAGCGCTGGACGTGCTGAACGTGCAGGGCAAGGAAGGCGCGTTCACCCTGCAAAACCTTGCCGCCCTAGGGCCGCGTGTGATCACCGCTTATACCGCAACCGGGCGCAGCGGCGCCCAGGCGCTGCGCGAAATGGGCGCAGCGTTGCAGGTGATCCGGATGGGCACCGGTTCAAGCGAAATGGCGGCAACCGCGTTTGAAGCGACACTGCGCACGCTTACCGACCCGCAAAAGATCAAAGACCTTGAACGGCTCGCCGGCATCAATGTCTTCGACCCGGAGAAGCTCAAGGCTGGCCAGCGTGTGCTGCGCCCGATCAACGAATTGATGGTGGACATCATTCAGAAAACCAAGGGCGACAAGGTCAAGCTGGGCGCGATCTTCGACGCCGAGGCAGTGCGGGCATTCAACCAGGCCGCCGGCGAGTTCCAACGCACCGGCCGGATCGACAGTCTGGAGAAGTTCATGGCCGTGCATGCTGACGGCACCGCTACCATGCAGGACTCTGGCCGCGCCGCTAAAACCGCGAGCGCCGCGCTGACCAATCTGTACACGGCCTGGAAGAAGTTCGCAGACTCTGAACTGACAGGCCCCATCCAGTCCCTGGCCGACAAATTGAACAGCCTGGAACCCGGCACCGTCGATCGCTGGATGAAGGTGGCCAAGTGGGTAGCCATCATCGGCGGCGGCGCGATCCTTGCGCGCAAGGTAGGCAATGTCATCGGCGGATTGCGTGGCGGCCCTGCAGGCGCGGCCGGTGCTGCAGCGGGACTCGCCGGCATGCCGCTGCCCTTGCCGGTCTACGTGGTCAACAAGCATATGAGCCTGACGCCTGACGCCTGGGGCGGCGGCCCTGGTGGCGGCAAGGGAGGCGCGGCTGGAAAGGGGCTTTTAGGCCGCGCGGGCGGACTGTTGAAAGCGGGCGCCTCTGTCGCCGCGCCGCTCGCGGCCGCGGGGGCCGTCGGCTACGGTGTCGGCACGGTCATCAACAAAACACTGATCGAGGGCACCAAGGCGTCCGATGTGATCGGCCGCAGCGTGGCTCAGGTGCTCGCCGTGTTCGGCAACCAGGACGCGAAGGATGCGCTGGCCGCGGAACGCGCCGCCCAGAGCATGGGCCAGGCGGCCGAGAAAATGTCGAACGCCAAAGCCAGGGTGGAGATCGAGATCAAGGGCCAACCCGCCACGGTGCGCTCGATGCGATCGAGCAACCTGGACATGGACGTGTCGTCTGGCCTGACGATGAATGGAGGCTAGCGCAGATGCAGATCAGGAACCCGTCCGCGCTCAAGCTTGAGCAGCTTCACGAAGCTGCGATCGTTCTCGCTCTTCACGGCGTGGATGATGGTCATGTTGATGTTCCGGTAGTAGACCATTTCCCAGTGCAGCGGAGCCTTCATGGCGCGCATGTCGTCCTCGGCGCTGTTGCTGTTGCCGCCGGTGGAAAGCAGCAGAAAATCGTATTGCCCCGCCGCACCGATGTTCTTCTTGCGCTTGGCGTCGGCGAACTCCCGATAACCGTAGACCCGGTCGTAATCCAGGCCGACCGAGCTGGCGAGCCGCTGGTAGTGGTCGAGCCTGTCGCTGTCCAGGCTGATCTTGACCTTGGTAAACGGGTAATTGTTGACCGCGAGATCGACCGGAGCGGCCGCACTTCCGGCAGTGATCAGCACGGCGAAGAGCAGAGCGATGAATCGCATGTTTTCCCCTCCCTCAAAAACCTAGAAATTAGCACATGACCTGGCGCGACCGCATCCTCTCCAACTCCGTCGACGGCCAGTCTTTGCTGGGCAGCTTCCGCGGCGCGCGCTTCATCGTGCCGGAAACCGACCTGGAGTTCGGCCGCCGCAAGCAGGTGCACGAATACCCCAGGCGCGACACGCCCTATGTCGAGGATATCGGTAAAAAAGCGCGCCGCTTTAGCGTGCAGGTGTTCGTCGACGGCAGCCTCGCGGCCGACGGCGACTACATGCCGGCGCGCGATGCGCTGATCGCGGCCATCGAGGAGGCCGGCCCCGGCACGCTGGTGCATCCGTGGTTCGGCTCGATGCGGGTGGATGTGGTGGAGTCCAGCGTGCGCGAGTCCACCCGCGAGGGCGGCCGCGCCGCTTTCCAGCTCGCGTTCGTCGAGGCGGGCGAAGCGATTTTTCCGACGGCGACGGTGCAGACGGCGAGCCGGGTGGAGGCCGCGGCCGACGTCGCCCTGGAGACCGTCCAGGCAGAATTCGCGCAGGCCTGGGACGTGGACAATCTGCCCGGATTCAGCCTGGTCGAACTGGCGGCGGAGATCGAGCGCACCCTGGCCGACGTCGAGCGCTGGGTGACCGGCGCGGTGGATTCCGTCGCGGCCGAGATCCGGGCGCCGGCCAACATGGCGGCCGCGCTGGTCGGCGCCGTGCGGCGCGTGGCCGATGCGGCCGCCGCGCCGCTGCGGGCGATCTCGCTGTACAAGACGCTGTTTGACGCCGGGTCGTCGAGCCCGGCCGTCCCCACCACTACCCCCACGCGCCGGCGCCAGGCGGCATCGACCGCCGCCCTGCATGCCGCCGTGCAGCGCAGCGCGGTGATCGAGGCCTGCCGCGCATCGAGCCGGGCCGTCTATTTGTCCCGCGACGATGCGCTGGCCGTGCGCGCCAGCCTGCTCGATGCGCTGGATGAGCAGATGGAGGCCGTCGACGCGGCGACCGGCGCTCCCGTGCCGGACGATGTCTACCAGGCCGCGGCCGCGCTGCGCGCCGCCGTGGCCGAGGATCTGCGCGTGCGCGGCGCGCGGCTGCCGGACCTGACCACGATTACGCTGGGCGCGCCCATGCCTGCGCTGGTGGTGGCGTACCGGGTGTTCGGCAACGCGGCGCGCGATACCGAGATTGTCGAGCGCAACCATATCCGCCATCCGGGCTATGTGCCGGGCGGCCGTCCGCTGGAGGTGGTCAATGGATGACGTGCGCCTGGTGATCGGGGCCGGGGCCGAGGCCTACGCCGGCTGGACCGAAATTCGGGTAATGCGCTCGATCGAGGCGGTGGCCGACACGTTCGATTTGACGCTGACCGAGCGCTGGGCGGATGGCGACGAACCCCGCCCGATCCGCGCGGGCACGGCCTGCGAGCTGTGGATCGACGACGAGCGCGTGGTCACGGGCTACGTGGACGACGTGGCGCCGGGCTACGACGCCACATCGCACACGATCACCGCCTCCGGCCGCAGCAAGGCCGGCGATCTGGTCGACTGCTCGCTCTCCGGCACCCTGCAGTGGAAGGGCCGCACGCTGCTGGCGATCGCCCGCGATCTGGCCGGGCGTTTCGGGATCGAGGTGCGCTCGGAGGTGGGCGCCGGCGATGTATTCCAGGTCGAGGCGCTGGAGCCGGGCGAGCCGGTGTGGGATTTCCTCGAGCAGCTCGCCCGCCGCCGCGCCGTGCGCATCGTGAGCGAGCCGGACGGCAACCTGCTGATCACCCGCGCCGGCACCGGCCGCATCGACACGCCGCTGGCCCTGGGCGAAAACATCCTGCGCGCATCCGGCGAATTCTCGTTGCGCGAGCGTTTCTCCGACTACATCGTCCAGGGCCAGCAGACGGGTCGCGACGGCAACGGCGGCGCCGCGGCGGCACACGTCAAGGGCAGCGCCAGGGACGACGGCGTGTCGCGCCATCGGCCCACCGTGGTGCTGGCCGACGGTCCCAGCACCACGGCCGACGCCAAGCGCCGCGCGGAGTGGCAGCGCAACACCGCATGGGGCCGCGGCCAGGGGTTGACCTACACCGTGAACGGCTGGCGCCATGCCGGCGGTCTGTGGGCGCCGAACCGGCTGGTGCGGGTGGACGATCCCTGGCTCGGCATAGCCGGAGACCGGCTGATCATGTCGGTGCAGTTTTCGCTGGACGAACAAGGCGCCCGCACCGAATTGCGCGTGATGCCGCGCGAGGCGGCGGATCTGGTGAAGCTGCCCGACCCCAAGAAAACCAGCGAAGGCGGGGGCTGGTGATGAGCATGCACGCGATCAACCGCATGCTGGCGCCGATCAAGCGCCGGGTGCAGCTCATTCTCAGCCGCGGCGTCGGCCACCTGTCGAACCCCGGCACGGAGTTGCAGGAACTCCAGATCGAGCTGCTGTCCGGCGAAGTGCTGGGCGGCGTCGAGCATTTCGAGCCCTACGGCTACACATCCAACCCGCACCCTGGATTCGAGCCGATCGCGGCCAGCCTGGCCGGAAAGCGCAGCCACACCGTCTGCATCGTCGCCGCCGACCGGCGCTACCGCCTCAGGGGCCTGGCCAGCGGCGAGGTGGCGCTCTACGACGACCTCGGCCACCAGGTGCACCTGACGCGCGCCGGCATCGTGATCCGCGGCGGCGGCCATCCCGTGACGATCACCGGCACCCCCAGGCTGCGCGTGGAGGCCGACATCGAGGCCACCGGCCAGATCAAGGATCTGTGCGACGGCGCCGGAAAAACCATGTCCGGCATGCGCGCGACCTATAACGCCCATACCCACCCGGGCGACTCGGGCGGCACCACCGGCACGCCGAATCAGGGGATGTGATATGACCGACCTCGCCCTGTCCTACATCACCAACAGAGATTCCGGCCGGCTGCCGGCGATCGATCTCGCGCTGACCGGATACGACCTGGCCACGGAGGACGGCCTGCGCACGGCCGTGATCGTGAGCCTGTTCACCGATCGACGCGCCGAGTCCGACGACGAGATCCCGGACGGCGGCGACGACCGCCGTGGCTGGTGGTCCGGCGTGATCGGCTCCCGGCTCTGGCTGCTGGCCCGCGCCAAGCAGCTGCCCGGCACCCTGGCCCGCGCCCGCGCCTACGCCGTCGAATCCCTGCAGTGGCTCATCGACGACGGCGTGGCCGCCGCGGTCGACGTGTCGGCCGGATGGGCGCGCCCGGGAGTGCTCGCCCTGGGCGTGGTCGTCACGCTCGCCGACCGGCGGCGGTTCGACGACGTGTTCAACTATGCCGTGGAGGCTGCCTGATGCCGTTTTCCCGCCCGACCCTCGCCCAGCTCATCGAGCGCGCCCAGACCGACCTCGAAACCCGGCTGCCGGGCGCCGATGCCGGCCTGCGCAATGCCGCGCTCAATGTGTTGGCGCGCACCCATTCCGGCGCCGTGCATGGCCTGTATGGTTTCCTCGACTGGATCGCCGGCCAGGTGCTGCCCGACACTGCCGAGGCGGAATACCTGGAGCGCTGGGCGAATATTTGGGCCATTACCCGCAAACCGGCGAGCCCCGCCGCCGGCTCCGTCGCGCTGGCCGGAACGAGCGGCACGGTGGTGCCGGCCGGCACCGTGCTCGCCGCCGCGGACGGCCGCGAATACCAGACCGATGCCGAGGCGACGCTGGCCGCCGGTGCCGCCGACGCGCAGATAACGGCGCTGATCGCCGGCCAGGCCGGCAATCTCGCCGCCGGCACGGCATTGAGCCTGGTGTCGCCGATCGCTGGACTCAACGCGCAGGCCACCGTCGGCGCCGGAGGCCTGGTAGGCGGCGCCGACGCCGAGACCGACGCCGCCCTGCGCGGACGCCTGCTCGCCCGCATCCAGGCGCCGCCGCACGGCGGCACCGCCACCGACTACATCGCCTGGGCGCTCGAAGTGCCGGGCGTCACCCGCGCCTGGTGCTACCCGAGGGAGCTCGGGCTCGGCACGGTCACCGTGCGGTTCGTCCGCGACGACGACGCCGGCATCATCCCGGACGCCGGCGAGGTGCAGGCGGTGCAGGATCATATCGATTCGGTGCGGCCGGTGACCGCCGACGTGACGGTCGTCGCGCCCATCGCCGTGCCGCTCGATTTCTCGATCCGCCTCGCGCCCAACACTGCCGCCGTGCAGGCCGCCGTGCAGACGGAGTTGGTCGATCTGCTGCGCCGTGAGGCTCAGCCAGGCGGTACCATCCTGATCAGTCACATCCGCGAGGCCATCAGCCTGGCGGCCGGCGAGACCGATCACACCCTGACCGTTCCGGCCGCTGATGTCGCGCACACCTCCGGCCAGATCGCGATCATGGGAGCCATCACGTGGCTGGTTTGATCGCGGACGATTATCTGAGTCAGCTGCAGGCGCTGCTGCCGCCCGGCCCGGCCTGGACGCGCGACGCGGAGGCCACGCTCACCAAACTGCTCAACGCCTGGGCCGACGAGCTCGCCCGCGTCGACGGCCGCGCCGCGCAGCTCATCGACGAGACCGATCCGCGCACGACCACCGAACTGCTCGCCGACTGGGAGCGCGTCGCCGGCCTGCCCGATCCGTGCGTCGGCGCGGACCAGACCACGGTGCAGCGGCGCGCCGCGCTGCACGCCAAGCTGACCACGCTGGGCGGACAGAGTGCCGCCTATTTCATCGCGCAGGGTGCCGGCCTTGGCTACACGGTGACCATCACCGAGTTCGATCAGCACACGGTAGCTGATGACGTCAATCACCCGCTCTATGGCCAGCCCTGGCAGTTCGCCTGGCAGGTCAACGCACCGCAGGACACGGTTGGTGTGCTCGACGTGAACGGCACGGTCGACGATCCCCTCGCATGGTGGGGAAACGAAGCGCTGGAATGCTCTATCAACCGCCTCAAGCCCGCCCACACCCACGTCATGTTCGCGTACTCATAGGAGACAAAATAGATGGATCGCATTTTCGAATCCGGCGCTGCGGCATCCCCGCCAAGCGCCCCGGCCAGCCCGTCAAGCGGCTACGCCACAGCCGGCAACCCGCAGACCGCAGTCCCCGCCACCAAACCGGGGCCGTACTGGTACCACCAGGTCACCGAGGAACTGCGTGCTGTTATTGCAGGCGCCGGCCTCACCCCGAGCCACACCGACCTCACCCAGCTCTACCAGGCCATTCAGCGCATCGCGGTGGGCGGCGACTACAAGGCCAGCGTGCGCGCCGCCACTACCGCGAACATCACCTTGAGCGGCGAGCAGACCATCGACGGGGTTGCCGTCGTCGCTGGCGATCGTGTGCTGGTCAAAGATCAGACAGCGGGCGCGGAGAACGGCATCTATCTCGCCTCGGCCGGCGCCTGGACGCGCACCACCGACGCCGACGCTGCGGGCGAACTCACCTCGGGCGCCATCGTCCCGGTCGAGTCCGGCACCCTTAACGCCGACACCATGTGGATGCTCACCACCGACGGCGCCATCACCATCGGCACCACGGCGCTGGTTTGGCAGATCAAGAGCGGGGACGCCAGCACCACGCGCAAGGGCCAGGTGCAGCTCGCCACCAGCGCGGAGGCGCAGGCGCTCACGAATGCGCTCAATGCGCTCACGCCGGCGACGCTGGCGGGGGCGCTACAAGGTACCAACCAGTCATTGACGGGGAATGGCTACCAGCGGCTGCCAGGCGGGCTGATTGTACAGTGGGGAAATATTGCCTCCGTCGGAGGCGGAGCCATTGTGACAGTGACGCTTCCAATAGCGTTCCCTAACGCGGTATTGAATGGGCAAGCAACAGCCTCAGGAAACAGCACGACAGCGGCCTCTGCTTGGCGAGACAATTTAACAACAACCCAATTTACTATCCGATCAGATGGGGCCGCGAATTCTGCAATATATTGGCTTGCGATCGGATATTAAGGAGATAGCGCATGTATTACGCAAAATCAACAGGCGGCTTCTACGATGCCGCTATCCACGGCGCCTCCATTCCCGCCGATGCGGTTGAAATCACCGCCGAAGAGCACGCAGCGCTGCTCGCCGGGCAATCCGGTGGCAAGCGCATCGTCGCCGACGCCAGTGGTAGGCCAATGCTTGCCGACCCTCCGCCTCCTACGCTCGCGGCGGCGCAGACTGCCGCGCATGCCGCCATCGACGCCGAGGCCGGCCGCGCCCGCTCGCGCTACATCACCACAGCGGATGGACAGGAGTCCACCTATCTGCTCAAGGCCGCCGACGCCGATCGGTACAAGGCGGCTGGCTATCCCGCCGCCCAGATCGCCACCTACCCCTGGGTGGCTGCCAAGGCCAAGGCGATGGTGGCATCGCCCTCCGCAGCCGACTACCAGGGTGCCGCCGACCTCGTCATCAGCACGCGCGATGCCTGGGTGCTGAAAGGTGCCGCCATCGAGGAGGCGCGCGAACGTGGCAAGGCGGCTGTTTCGTCAGCGGTCGATGTTGCCGGGGTGGAGACGGCGCGCGCAGCGGCGATGGCTGAGCTGGGATTGCTGTGATGTGAGGTAAGCGTAGCTAACGCTGAGAGCCGCGAGCTGGTCGTCACCAACTACCAGCCAGATGTGATGCGGGATTTGTTTGAGGCGCGACGCTTTACGTGTAACGTCTCGCACAGTAATGATTCGTTCTACTGTGTGAAACAGATGCGTTTTACATTTATCTCACGCGAAGCGGCGATTTATCGCGCGGCGCTTCAGGGGTCGCCTTCTTTTGGTTACTTTTCTTGGCGAGACAAGAAAAGTAACTTGCCGCCGGGCAACCCCCGGCCAACGGTCAGCAATCCTGCAAAGACCCCCACTACAACGACCAGCCCTTCGACAAGCTCAGGGCGAACGGTGGCTAAGCTGGTGCGCTTCGACAGACTCAGCG
>JAEHJW020009295.1_pt1 | contig 38239 bp, 41 predicted proteins | sample 9271431 | NCBI WGS metagenome assembly JAEHJW02 | reverse complement strand
ATGAACCTGTTCGGCTTCCTGAGGCCACGCCCGACGGCGCCGGTGGCGCGCGAACGGCTGCAGATTCTGCTGGCGCATGAGCGGTCGATCGCCGGCGGCTCCGACCTGATGGCGACGCTGAAGGAGGAGATCCTCGGGGTCATCGCCCGGCACTTCCCGCTGGAGCGCGAGAAGGTGCAGGTCAAGCTCGACCGCGGCGATGCCTATTCGACGCTGGAGATCGACATCGAGGTACCGAGCCTTGCCAAGACGCAGGCCAGCGGCGGTCCGGCGAAGCTGGCTGCCGGCGGCTGATTGTCGCCGCCCCCGGCGGCCGCGGCCGGCCGGCCTGATGAACACGTTTGCGTGATCCGATGGCGCCGGCGTGCCGCTGCCGCCCGGCAGGCCCGCCGCTCGGTGGCCGCCGCCCCTCGATCTTGCGTGCGCCGCAGAGCGCCGCAGCCTTGGCAGTTGCGGGCTGAGCGTGCAGCGCCACATGAAGCCGGGCCAAGGAGGGCACAGACATGAAAACATTTGCCGTGGCGGTGCTGCTGGCGGGCCTCGGGCTCGGGTTGCCGGCATGCAGCGCCTATTCTGGGGAGATGCAGGACGCGACACGGACCTATCTGCTGCAGGCGCAGCAGGCGGTGCGGGCGCATGACGCGCAGGGCGCCATTGCCGCGCTTGATCAGGCCGAGGGAGCATGGCTGACCGCCACCGAGGCGCGGCCCAACCCGGTTGTGCATCACGATCGGCCGGCGCTGCGCCAAATCGGCCTCGCCCGGTCGGCGGTGCAGACACAGCAATGGGGCGCCGCCGACAGCGGCATCAACGCCGCCCTGCATCTGTCATCGAGCGGCGACGCCACCGGCTGATCGCGGCGGACTGATCGCCGGCGGCCCGCAGCCGAGGGTCATTGCCGGCCGCTGCTGCCCATCGCCCCTCCCGACCCCCGCCTGCGGCACCAGCGGGCGGGGGTAAGGGTGCGGCGGGCTGTGCGCCGTGTCCCATCCGGCACGGGCCGGACTCGGCCAGGCCAGTTGCGGCAAATCATCCGGCGATAACGCCCACTCGGGTTTCATAACATTACGGCGATTCACGATGTCGCGTGGCATCGGGTCTTGCGGCTTCGTGATCCCATGCCGCGAATACCTCCGGGTAATTTACCGGCACACGAGATCAACGAGGTTGCGCGTGATGAGTGCCGACCGCCTCCACCCCGGCGACCGCGTCGCCCTGCGCCCGCCTTCGGACATTCTGGCGACACTGGATGGCGGCGGTGCGCTGGAGGGCACGCTGTTCATGCCGGAAATGCTGGCCAGTTTCGGTCGCGTCTTCACCGTCGCCAAGCGGGTCGAGAAGGTTTGCGACACCATCTGCCCGGTCGGCAGCCGACGCATGCAGGGTGTGGTGTTCCTGGAAAATCAGCGCTGCGACGGCGCCGGGCACGGCGGCTGCCAGGCCGCCTGCCGGCTTTATTGGAAGGAATCCTGGCTCGCCCTGATGGCGCCGAACGCCCTGCCGCCGCGCCCGCCGGGCGAGGCGGCGGTGGCCAAGCTGCGCGAGCTGGCCGCAGCCAATGCGCGCAACCGCCAGGATGCGGGCCTGTTCCGCTGTCAGGCGACCGAGATGCGCCGGGCCAGCACGCCGCTCTCGGTCTGGGACGTGCGGCAATATGTGCGCGAGGCGCAAAGCGGCAACGTGAGCTGGGGCACCATGCTGCGGATCACGCTGCTGCGCGCGCTGGCGTGGGAGTTGCTGGCCAAGGCGCGGCGGCCGGCCGGCATGCTGCCGCGCCCGCGCCACGTCAACGTCGCCGCCTGGGCGCGGCCGGGGCGGCTCGACCTCCAGCCCGGCGACTGGGTCGAGGTGCGCAGCGCTGCCGAGATCGCCGCCACGCTCGATGCCAAGAACATGAACAAGGGGCTCTATTTCTCCGCCCCCGAGATGGCGACGGAATGCGGCAAGCAGTTCCAGGTGCGGCGGCGGATCAGCCGGATCATCGAGGAATCCACCGGCCGCATGCTGACCTTCAAGAACGACTGCATCGAACTGGAAGGCCCGCTGTGCCGCGGCGACCGGTCGCACGGGCGGTGGTTCTGCGCGCGCGAAATCTATCCCTATTGGCGCGAAGCCTGGCTGAAACGGGTGGCCGCCCCGCCGGCGGCGGAGACCTCGCTGGTGGAGCGGGTCGGGGTGAACGCCTGACCATTCGTGCAACTACACCTTGCTGTCACGCCCTGTTGAAATCCACGGCCACCGTCGTTGCGTTAGTATTGCCCAGGCATAATGACACGCATGGCGTGGCAGTTATGCCACATGGAGCCGGAAGACTCATGGATGGTTCTGTCGTAACACTGGCAACGGTCAAGCAAAGTAACCCCAATCTCCTCTGCCGCGGCTGCGGCGGGGCGTTGCGGCCGTTTGTCGATCTTGGTCTGTCGCCGCCGTGTGAGAGTTTTCTCTCCGCCGAGCAGGTGGAGGGGCCGGAGACATTCTATCCGCTGGACGTGCGCATCTGCCCGAACTGCTGGCTGGCGCAGTTGCGCGAACATGTCTCGCCGGCAGCAATCTTCACCGAATACGCCTATTTCTCCTCGTTTTCCGAGGCGTGGCTGGCGCATGCGCGCGACTACACGGCGATGGCGGTACAGCGGTTCGGCCTCGGCGGCGGCAGCTTCGTCGTCGAGGTGGCCAGCAACGACGGCTATCTGCTGCGCAACATGATCGCCCGCGGCATCCCCTGCCTCGGCATCGAACCGGCCGGCAACGTCGCCGCGGCGGCGGAAAAGATCGGCGTGCCGACGATGGTGGCGTTCTTCGGCGCCGAGCTCGCCGCGCGCATGGTGGCGCAAGGCCGGCAGGCCGATCTCATCATCGGCAACAACGTGCTGGCACAGGTGCCCGCTCTGCGCGACTTCACCGCCGGACTGCGCCATCTGCTCAAGCCGGAGGGTGTCATCACGCTGGAGTTTCCGCATCTGGCGCGGCTGATCGCGGGCAACCAGTTCGACACCATCTATCACGAGCATTTCTCCTATTTCTCGCTCGCCTCGATCGACGCGCTGTTCGCCGCGCATGGGCTGCGCGTGTTCGATGTCGAGGAGCTTTGGACACATGGCGGCTCGCTGCGCATCTTTGCCTGTCGCAGTGCGGCCGGTCACCGCGAGACGCAAGCGGTCGCACGACAGCGTATGGCGGAAGAAGCCGAGGGGCTGCGCGACCTTGCCACCTATGCCGCCTTCGCCCGCCGGGTGGAGGCGACGAAGCACGATCTGCTGACGCTGCTGATCGGGCTGAAGCGCGCCGGCAAGCGCATCGCCGGCTACGGTGCGCCCGGCAAGGGCAACACGCTGCTCAACTATTGCGGCATCCGCACCGACCTGCTGGCGTTCACCGTCGATCGCAATCCCTACAAATGGGGCCGCTTCCTGCCCGGCACCCGCATTCCGATCCTCCGGCCGGAAGCGATTGCCGCGGAGAAGCCGGATTACGTGCTGATCCTGCCGTGGAATCTGAAGGATGAGATTTTCCGCCAACTGGCGCCGATCGCGGCATGGGGCGCCAGGCTGATCGTGCCGATCCCGCAGCCCGCAGTGCTCGACTGGACCGAGACCGAGGAGAACGCACGATGAAAGTTGTTCTGTTCTGCGGCGGCCAGGGCTTGCGCATGCGCGGCGCGGCGGCCAGCGGCAACGGTGCCGACCTGCCCAAGCCGATGGTGCCGCTCGGCAACCGGCCGATCCTGTGGCACCTGATGAAATACTACGCCCATTTCGGGCACACCGAATTCATCCTCTGCCTCGGCTACAAGGGAGCGACGATCAAGGAGTTCTTCGCCGGCTATCAGGAGTGGATCTCCAACGATTTCGTGCTCTCCGGCGGCGGCGCGCGGCTCGAACTGCTCAACCGCGACATGGACGACTGGCGCATCACCTTGCTCGACACCGGGCAGGACGCCAATATCGGCGAACGGCTGATGGCGGTGCGCCCGTTCCTTGAGGGCGAGGCGATGTTCCTCGCCAATTACAGCGACGGGCTGACCGATTGTCCGCTGCCGGCGATCACCGATCGGCTGATCGACACCGGCGCGGTCGCCGCCTGCATGGTATCGCGGCCGAACATCTCGCTGCACATGGTCAACCACGACAAGGCCGGTCTGGTGACCGACGTGCTCGACGCCGAACAGGCGAATGCGTGGATCAACGCCGGCTTCTTCGCCTTCCGCCAGGAGATTTTCGACTATATGCGCCCCGGCGAGGAACTGGTGCTGGAGCCGTTCCAGCGGCTGATCGCCGAACGCCGGCTCGCCGCCTATCCCTATGAAGGGTTCTGGCGCTGCTGCGACACGTTCAAGGATCTGCAGACGCTGGAAAGCCTGCTGGCGCGCGGGCCGGCACCATGGGAAGTGTGGCGGCGCGCGGCGCCGGCAAGATCGGTGGCCGAGACGATGACTCTGCGTCACGCGGTGACGGTCTGAATGCTGCGCCTCGTCCTGGCGCGACCGGCGGGCGCGCCGCTCGCCATCCTCTGCCTCGGCGCCCATGCCGACGACATCGAAATCGGCGCCGGCGGGGCGCTGCTGACGCTGCTGGCGCGCCATCCGGGATCGCAGGTGCGCTGGGTGGTGTTCTCCGCCAGCCACGAGCGGGCGGCGGAAGCGCAGTCGAGCGCCCGCGCCTTTCTCGCCGGCGCCGGTGACAGCCGTGTTGATGTGCATGATTTCCGCGACGGCTTCTTTCCGGCCGAATCGCTGCGACTGAAAGAGCAATTCGAGACGCTCAAGGCCGAGACCGCGCCCGACCTGATCTTCACCCATGTCCGCCCGGACCACCACCAGGACCACCGCACGCTGGCCGAACTGACCGCCAATACATGGCGCGACCATCTCGTTCTCGGCTACGAGATCCCGAAATACGATCCCGATTTCGGCAATCCGAACCTGTTCGTGCCGCTCGACCCCGAGGTGGCGTCGCGGAAGACGGACCTGCTGATGGCGCATTTCGCCAGCCAGCGGCAACGCCGCTGGTTCGTGCCGGAGACGTTCGCCGCGCTGATGCGGGTGCGCGGGTTGCAGGCGGCGGCGCCGTCGGGCCTCGCCGAAGGGTTTTATGCCGTGAAGCTGTGGCTGTGATCCGATCAGCGTCGGATTGCCGGCCACGCCAGATCCTTCTCGGCGATCAGCGAAATGCCGCGCGGCCAGACGATGCCGAGCGCCGGATCGTCGTGACGCACGCCGTCGGCATGCGTCGGCGCGAATGCCGCCGACATCTGATACAGCACCTCGCAATCGTCGGTCAGCGTCTGGAAGCCGTGGGCGCAGCCCTGCGGGATGCACAGCGCGAGATCGCCGTCCTGCGTCAGATCGAACCCCTGCCAGCGCAGGTAGCTCGGGCTGTCCGGGCGAAGATCGGCTACGACGTCATGGATGGCGCCGCGCACGCAGCGGACGAACTTGACCTCGGCGTGCGGCGGGCGCTGGAAGTGCATGCCGCGCACGGTGCCGGCGGACCGCGTCACCGACAGGCTTTCCTGCACGAAGCAGTCCGGCAGTCCGTGGCCGGCGAATGCGTCGCGGTCGAACAGTCGGGCAAAGCTGCCGCGCGCGTCGCAGAAGCGTTCCAGCCGCACGGCCCACAATCCGGCAATCCCGGTCGGCTCGAACTGCACCCTGGCGCCCCGCTGCAATGACCGACGCCAGTGTCGCCGATCGCGGCGCAATTCTCCACTCGCATGTTGCGGCGCTGTATCCGATCTGCCGCAGCATCACCGGCGCGGGGCTGCGCGCCACGCTGCACTACATCGACGCCCGCATCGGGCTGACGCTGACCGAGGTGGCGTCGGGAACGCCGGTGCTCGACTGGACCATCCCGCCGGAATGGAGCGTCCGCGGCGCCCGTCTGGCGACGCTCGACGGGCGCACGCTGGTCGATTTCGCCGACCATACGCTGCATCTGCTGAGCTACAGCACGCCGATGCACGGCGTGGTGCGGCGCGCCGAGCTGGAGCGGCATCTGCACAGCCTGCCCGGACAGCCGGAGCTGATCCCCTATCGCACCGCCTATTACCGGCCCGACTGGGGTTTCTGCCTGTCGCACCGGCAGCGCGACGCACTGACCGAGGACGCCTACCGCGTTGACATCGACACGACGCTGGCGCCCGGCAGCCTGACCTATGGCGAATGCGTGCTGCCCGGTGAGGAAGCGGGCGAGGTGCTGTTCTCGGCCCATGCCTGCCACCCGTCGCTGGCCAACGACAATCTGGCGGCGATTGCGGTGGCGATCGAACTGGCCCGGCTGCTGGCGGCGCGGCGGCGGCGCTTCACCTACCGCTTCCTGTTCGCCCCCGGCACCATCGGCGCCATCGCCTGGCTCGCCGCCAACCGCGACGCGCCGGCGCGCATCCGCCACGGCCTCGTGCTCAGTTGTCTCGGCGACCCCGCCGCGCCGACCTACAAGCAGAGCCGGCGCGGCGATGCGCCGATCGACCGCTACGCCGCGCATGTGCTGGCCGGGCGCGGCCGCATCATGCCGTTCGCGCCGACCGGCTATGACGAACGGCAATATGGCTCGCCCGGCTTCGATCTGCCGGTCGGCTGCCTGATGCGCTCCCCCGGCGGCAGCTTCCCCGAGTATCACACCTCGGCGGACAATGCCGAGTTCGTCCGCCCCGCCGCGCTGGCCGATTCGCTCGCCGTGCTGCTCGACATCGTCGCGCTGATCGAGGGCGATACGTGCTGGCGCAACACCGCGCCGTTCGGCGAGCCGCAGCTCGGCCGGCGCGGCCTCTATGGCGACGAGCTCGACCGCATGGCGCTGCTCTGGCTGCTGAACCTGTCGGACGGGCGGCATACGCTGTTCGACATCGCCGAGCGCGCCGGCCGCCCGTTCGCCGCCGTCGCCGCGGCGGCGGCGGCGGCGGCCCGCGCCGGATTGCTGGTGCCGGCTACAGCTTGCGCATCGGGCGCATGACGATCTCGGTCACCTCGGCGGTTGCCGGCAGCGACAGGGCGGCGAGCACCATCGCCGCCACGTCCTCGGGCTGCATCAGCGTGCCGCCGGGCACTGCCCGCCCTTCCTGTGCCAGGATGGCCGCCTGCATCGGCGTTTCGGTGCGGCCGGGAAACAGGCTGAGCACCCGCACGCCGTCGCCATTGACCTCCTGGCGCAGCGCGTCGGCAGCGGCCCGCAGCGCCGCCTTGCCGGCGGCATAAGCCGCCATCCCCGCCCCTGCCGGCGGCAAAGCTGCCGTGGAGTTGATGAACACCACCTGGCCCCGCGCCGCACGCAATTGGTTAAGACAAACCGAGGTCAAAAGGATCGGCGCATGCAGATTGATCCGATCGAGATCGCGCCACTCGGGCGCCGTCAGCTCCGCCACCGTCCGGCGCAAATAGGCGCCGGCGCTGTGCACCAGCACGTCGAGCGTCCCGCCGAGGCGCCGCGCCACCTCGGCCGGTGCCGCATCGTCGGCAAGGTCCGCCTGCAGCACCCGGGCGCGCCGGCCGATCGCCCGCGCCACCATCTCCAGCCGGCCGGCGCGTCGGCCGAGCAGATGCACCGTCAGCCCGGCCTGCGCCAGGGCTGCCGCCACGGCGCGGCCGATGCCGCTGCCGGCGCCGGTCACCAGCGCCGTCTGTCCAGATCGCAACATCCTTGAGGAACCCCGCCATGCGCATCCTGATCACCGGCAACATGGGCTATGTCGGCCCCGCCGTGGTTTCGCATCTGCGCGAGCATCATCGCGACGCCGAACTCATCGGGCTCGACCTCGGGCTGTTCGCCAGCGCCGTCACCACCACCGGCGCGGCGCCGGAAACCCGGCTCGACATGCAGCACTTCGGCGACGTGCGCGCGGTGACGGCGGAGGATTTGCGCGGCGTCGATGCGGTGGTGCATCTGGCGGCGATTTCCAACGATCCGATCGGCAACCGCTTCGCGGAGGTAACCGACGCGATCAACCGCGGCGCCAGCCTGCGCCTCGCCGGCTGCGCCGCAGCGGCGGGGGTGAAGCGGTTCGTCTTCGCCTCGTCGTGCAGCGTCTATGGCGCGGCCGACAGCGGCGCGCGGCGCGAGACCGATGCGGTCGGGCCGCTGACCGCCTATGCCCGCTCGAAAGTGGCGACCGAGGAAGGGCTGGCGCAGATGGATCTCGGCGCAATGAGCACCACCTGCCTGCGCTTCGCCACCGCCTGCGGCTTTTCCGACCGGCTGCGGCTCGATCTCGTGCTCAACGACTTCGTCGCCTGCGCGCTCACCTCCCGGCAGATCACCGTGCTGTCGGACGGCACGCCGTGGCGCCCGCTGATTGATGTCGCCGACATGGCGCGCGCAATCGACTGGGCGGTGACGCGCGACCCGGCGCAGGGCGGGGCGAAGCTGGTGGTCAATGCCGGCTCCGACGCGCGCAACCATCAGGTGCGCGAACTGGCCGAGGCGGTCGCCGGCGCGATCGACGGGGCGGAGGTGTCGATCAACACCGCGGCGCCGCCCGACCGGCGCTCCTACCGGGTCGATTTCGGGCTGTTCCGCGCGCTGGCGCCGGCGCATCAGCCGCAGGTCGGGCTGGCGCAGTCGATCGCCGGGCTGATCGCCGGGCTGCGCGGCATCGCCTTCGACGATGCGGGGTTCCGCACCTCGCCGCGGATGATCCGGCTGCACGCGATCTCGCAGTTGCTCGACGCGGGGGCGCTGACGCCGGAACTGCGCTGGGCCTGGCGCGCCGCCTGACCGGCCTCAGCCGCGCAGGAAGCGGCGGGCGAAGCGGGCCAGTGCGGGCGTGGTCGTCGGCCGGCGCAGCCGACGGTCATAGCCCGCGAAACGGCGGTCGTTCTCGGCAAGGCAGATGCCGAGCAGGGTGCCGACGCTGACCTCGGCATCGCTGACCGCGGCGCTGCCGGTCAGGGTGAAATTATTATCGGCGCTTGGCTTTTTGCCGTCGTCCATGCCGCGCGCGATGCCGATCCGCTCCCAGCCGAGGAACACCCACACCGCCGCCACCCGCAGCTCGAACCACGGCCGCCGCCACCACGCCAGGGCGGCGCGGTGGGCGGCGAGCCAGTTGGCGAACAGCAGGATGTGGCGGGTTTCCTCCTGGATCACCGGCTCGAACGTATCGACCAGCGGCGGCGGGAAATAGCCGGAGCGGCGGGCCAGCTCGAACAGCCCGAAGGCGAAGAAACTGTCCACGCATTCGGAAAACCCGGTGACCAGATAGGCCCATTCGGGATCTCGCGGCGGCACATACGCCGGCTCAGGTTCCAGGGCGATCCCGTAGGCCGCCACGAGGTCGGCCAGCACCTGCTTGTGCCGCCCCTCCTCCCAGCCGTTCAGCTCGATCGCGGCACGCCAGTCGGGATCGGTCAGGGCATGGGCATAGGCCAGCATGCGCAGCCGGGCCTTGCCCTCGGTCTGCACCGCGATGTCCCAGATCGGCAGGCTGATCAGCCGGGCGCGCGCCTCGGGTTCGAGGCGCGGCCATTGGATGATGGAGGGTTTGTAGGGATTGAAGGTGTCGCGGAACATGCGCGCGGCGGCGCGGCGGTGTTCCGGGCTGCCGGGAGGCAGCCGCCCCGGCGCGGGGTCGGTCCAGAACCGCGCCGCATGGTCGGCTGCGGCGACGGATGCGCCATCGGCGAGGGCGAGAGGAGCAAGCATCAGGTTGCCGGGCGGCGGCGGAAGGTCGGGCATGGCCCAGCAGGTATGTGCGGGCCGGAGCAGGCACAAGCCTGACGCATCCCCGGGAGCGATTGTTGGCTTGCCAGCCGGGGCTTTGTTCCTGTTATGTTCGATAAATGCCCGCTTACGCCGAACTCGCCGCCCTCACCGCCTTTTCCTTCCTGCGCGGCGCCAGCCGCCCGGAGGAGATGGTGGCGGAGGCGGCGGCGCTCGGCATCGCCGCGCTCGGCATCGCCGACCGCAACACCGTCGCCGGCGTGGTGCGTGCCCATGAAGCGGCCAAGCAGGCCGGACTCCGGCTGCTTCCCGGCGCCCGCCTCGCTTTTCGCGACGGCACCCCCGACCTGATCGCCTACCCGGGCGACCGCGCCGCCTGGGGCCGCCTGACGCGGCTGCTGACCGTCGGCAAGGGCCGGGGAGGAAAGGGCGGGTGCCTGCTCGACCGCGCCGACCTGGAGGATCACGCGGCCGGACTGATCCTGCTCGCCATCCCGCCGGACCAGCCGGACCAGGAGTTCGCCGGCGCGCTGTGGGCGCTGGAGCGGCTGTTCCCGCGGCACCTCTACCTCGCCGCCGCCCCGCGTCTGGATGGCGAGGACCGGGCGCGGCTGGCCAGGCTGGCGGCCCTCGCCGTGCCGATGGTCGCGGTGACCGACGCGCTCTATCACACGCCCGACCGCCGGGCGCTGCACGACGCCTTGACGGCGATCCGTCTGGGCACCACCGTCCGCCAGGCCGGCCGCGCCCTGTTGCCCAACGCCGAGCGCCATCTCCGCGCCCCCGCCGAGATGGCCCGCCTGTTGCGCGACCATCCGGCCTCCCTCGCCCGCGGCCTCGCCATCGCCGAACGCTGCCGCTTCAGCCTCGATGATCTCGCCTATGAATACCCCGACGAGCCGGTGCCGCCGGGGACGACACCGGATGCCCACCTCGCCGCCCTCACCGCGGCCGGCGCGGCGCAGCGCTATCCCGGCGGCGTCCCGGCGCCGATCCGGGCGACCATCGCGCGCGAACTCGCGCTGATCGCCCGGCTCGGCTACGCCCGCTACTTCCTCACCGTCCACGACATCGTCCGCTTCGCCCGCGGCCGCGGCATCCTCTGCCAGGGCCGCGGCTCGGCGGCCAATTCGGCGGTGTGCTACGCGCTCGGCATCACCGCCGTCGATCCGGCCGAGATCGACCTGCTGTTCGAGCGTTTCGTCTCCGCCGAGCGGCGCGAACCACCCGACATCGACGTTGATTTCGAGCATGAGCGGCGCGAGGAGGTGATCCAGTATATCTACCAGCGCTATGGCCGCGACCGCGCCGCCATCGCCGCCACCGTCGTCCATTACCGCCCGAAACTGGCGATCCGCGAGATCGGCCGCGTCATGGGCCTGGCGGAAGATGCCGTCGCCGCCCTCTCGGCGCAGACCTGGGCCATCGGCGATGAATTATGGCCGCCGGCGCGGCTGCGCGAGATCGGCCTCGACCCCGACGACGCGACGCTGCGCCGCACGCTCTGCCTCGCCCGCGAACTGGTCGGCCTGCCGCGCCATCTGTCGCAGCATGTCGGCGGCTTCATCCTGACGCGCGGCAGGCTGACCGAGACGGTGCCGGTCGGCCCCGCCGCCATGCCGGGCCGCAGCTTCATCGAATGGGACAAGGACGACATCGACGCGCTCGGCATCATGAAGGTCGATGTGCTGGCGCTCGGCATGCTGAGCTGCATCCGCAAATGCTTCGCCCTGCTCGGCGAACGCGGCATCGCGGTGGCCGATCTCGCCGCCGTGCCGCGCGACGACCCGGCGGTCTGGCGCATGCTCCAGCGCGGCGACAGCATCGGCGTCTTTCAGGTCGAAAGCCGGGCGCAGATGAACATGCTGCCGCGCCTGCGGCCGGCCCGCTTCTACGATCTGGTGATCGAGGTTGCCATCGTCCGCCCCGGCCCGATCCAAGGCGACATGGTGCATCCCTATCTGCGCCGCCGTCAGGGCAAGGAGGCGGTGCATTTTCCCTCCCCCGCCGCTGAACACGGGCCACCCGACGAACTGGCGCGCGTGCTCGGCCGCACCCTCGGCGTGCCGCTGTTCCAGGAGCAGGCAATGCGCATCGCCATCGACGCCGCCCGCTTCACGCCCGAGGAAGCGAATGCGCTGCGCTGCGCCATGGCGACGTTCCGCAATGTCGGCACCATCCACCGCTTCTTTGCCAAAATGGTCGATGGCATGGTGGCGCGCGGCTATGCCCGCGACTTTGCCGAACGCTGCTTTCGCCAGATCGAGGGCTTCGGCACCTACGGCTTCCCGGAAAGCCACGCCGCCAGCTTCGCCCATCTGGTCTATGTCTCGGCGTGGCTGAAATGCCACCACCCGGCGGCCTTCGCCTGCGCGCTGCTGAATGCGCAGCCGATGGGCTTCTATGCCCCGGCGCAGATCGTGCGCGATGCGCGCGAGCACGGCGTCGCGGTGCGCGGGGTCGATGTCAACGCCAGCCGCTGGGATTGCCTGCTGGAGGGCGACGCGCCGGCGCTGCGCCTCGGCCTGCGGCTGATCGAGGGGTTCCGCGCCGAATGGGCCGCCCTGCTCACCCCGCCGCAGGATTTTCCGGCCCTTGTCCGCGTCCTGCCGCGCGCCGCGCTGGAGCGGCTCGCGGATGCCGACGCGCTGCGCAGCACCGGCCTCGATCGCCGCGCGGCGCTGTGGCAGGTGCGCGCCCTCGCCGATGCGCCGCCGCTGCCGCTGCTCGCAACACTCGCCCTGCCGCCGCCGACCCGCGCGCTGCCGGACATGACCGTCCCGGAACACGTCGTTGCCGATTATCAGACGACCGGATTGTCGCTGAAGGCGCATCCGCTGCGCTTCCTGCGCGATGCCCTGGCGCGCGAGGGAGTGGCGACCTGCGCCGCCGCCGCCGCGGCGCGCGACGGGGCGCGGCTGCGCGTCGCCGGTCTCGTGCTGGTGCGCCAGCGTCCCGGCAGCGCCGCGGGCGTGGTCTTCGCCACCATCGAGGACGAGACCGGCATCACCAACATCGTCGTCTGGCCGTCGCTGATCGAGCGGTATCGCCGGGCACTGGTGGCCAGTTCGCTGCTGCTGGTGCGCGGGCTGATCCAGCGCTCGCCGGAGGGCATCGTGCATCTCGTCGCCGAGCACCTGGCAGACCGCTCGGCCGAGCTGCACCGCCTGGATGCAGCCAGCCTGGCGGCCCCGCTCGCCCGTGCCGACGAGGTCGCGCGTCGGCAAATGCCGCGCTCGCGCGATTTCCGCTAACCTCGCCGCATGCAGGTTCCCCCCTACACGCTGCGCCAGAAGGCCGCCGCCACCGCCCCGGACGAGCCACGTCATGCCGGCCTGACCCGCGCCGAGCTGCAACGCCTGCTCGCCGGTCGCCATTTCGCCCTGGCGATGCAGCCGGTGGTACGCCTCGCCGACCGCATCCCCGACCATGCCGAGGCGCTGCTGCGCCTGCGCCCGCCCGCCGGCCTGCCGCCGTTGCCGGCGCAGCGGGTGATCGACGCCGCCGCCGCCTTCGGCCTCGAACCGGCCCTCGATGCCGCCGTGCTGCACGTCGCGGCGACCCTGCCGGGTCACGTCTCGGTCAATCTCTGTGCCCGCTCGCTGCAACACAAACCAATGGTCGCGGTGATCCTCGCCGCCGGGCAGGCGGTGGAAATCGTCCGCGCCGAGGCCATCGACGACCTCGCCGCCGTCGCCGCCGCCATCGCCGCGCTGCGCGAGGGTGGCATCACCGTCGCACTCGACGCGGTAGACGGCACCGCCGCCACCCTCGCCTGCCTGCAAGCCGCCCGCTTCGACGCCATGAAACTCTCCGGGCCGGTGGTGCACGGCGCCACCTCCGGCGGCCGCGGCCGGGACCTGCTGACGCACCTGCTCCGCCTCGCCGCCGCCACCGGCGCCACCGTCATCGCCACCCGGATCGAGACCCTGCCGCAGGCCTGGGCCATGCAGCAGGCCGGCGTAACGCTCGGCCAGGGCTGGCTGTTCGGCGCGCCGGGCCATGCCATAGTGCCGTCATGAGCCTCACTCCGCTGCTGTCGGCGCCCGCCCCGATCCCGCTGCACGCGCTGGCGGCGCTGGCCGCCTTCGTGCTCGGCGTCGTGCAGCTTGCCGGACCGAAGGGCACGGCGTTTCACCGCGTCCTCGGCTGGACCTGGTCGGCGCTGATGCTGGCCGTGGCCGTCAGCTCCTTCTGGATCAGTACCATCCGCCAGCTCGGCCCGTTCAGTCTGATCCACCTGCTGTCGCTGCTCACCCTGGCCACCCTGCCGTTGGCGCTTTACGCCGCGCATCACCACCGCGTTGCGGCGCACCGGCGGGGCATGGTGCTGCTGTTCGCCGGCGCCCTGGTGATCGCCGGCGCGTTCACGCTCTATCCCGGCCGCATCATGGCCCGCGTCGTGTTCGGCGGCTGAGCCTCACCCCTCCGGGGCGGGGGTGCTCCGATACAGCAGATCGGTCTTGCGGGTGCTGCCGGCGCTGCTGCCGACCCAGTAGCCGACGACGCTGGTTGCCATCGCCGCCAGCGTGCCGAGCAGCATGTTGAGGATGGTCTCGCTGCCCGCCGGCACTTGCCGGGTCAGCGCCGCCCACATCACCACGCCGAAGGTCACCAGCACGACGAACGACACGATCGCCGGCGCCCACTGCACCGCGCTGTGGGCCTGCGCCAGCGCCACCGTCTGCGCCCGCGCGCCCTGCACATCGGCAAGCTGTGCCTTCAGCGCGTCCAGCCCGGCCTGCCGTTCCGCCGCCTCCTGCGCGGCCGCGATCTGCGCCAGTTGCACGCGCAGCCTTCCGGCCAGTTCCGGATCGCGCGACAGCACCGCCTGCGCCGCCGCCGCATCGGGGGTGCCGGTCACCGACTGCACCACCTGCGCCACCGCCTGCGCCGTCTGCGCCCCGGCGCTGCCGAACAGCCACTTGCCGATCTCCGGCGCCAGTGTCAGCGCCAGCGGAATCAGTGCTCCCATCACGCTTCTCCTGCAATCGCCATGGCATGGAACGGCAGCCCGCAGAGCCGCCGGGCCCAGCCGCGGCCGAACACCTGCCAGGTCGGCAGCGCCGCCATGAACACCATCCGCTCGGCCAGGAACGCGGCGCAGAACGCCGCCCCGTCGCCGCCGCGCGCCGCCACCGCCTGCAACGTCTCCGGCCCGATCACCCCGTCCTGCGCCACCCCCGCCGCCGCCTGCAACCACTGCACCGCACGGGCGACGCCGTTGTTCACCGCGGCGTCGAACAGCAGCAGCGCCAGCGGCGTCGGCACGGCGCCCGCCTGCACCTTGTCCCAGTAATCGCGCCGATAGATCGCCTGCGCCCCGGCCAGGGTCAGCGCGGCGATGTCGATGGCCGGATAGGCCGCCGCCGAAATGCCGAACTTGGTGCCGTGCAGCACGCCGGAGCCAACCGCGCCGCCGGTCCAGTTGCCGGGATCGGCCCGCTCGTCGGAAAATCCGCCCTCCTCACCAACGACAATGGCAAAGGCACGCTCGAACAGGTCCGCCATCATTGGCCTCCTCCACCTGGGTGCAGCAGCCACGTTCCCGCCGCCCGCAGCAGCCCGACCACACCACCGAGTAGCAGCAGCACGCGAAAGCCGCCCGATGCGCGTGAGATGGTTTCCGCCATCTCCCGCTGCTCGGCGCGCATTTCCGTCAGCAGCGCATGCACCACCGCCACCCGTTCCTCCAGCCGGCCGATCCGCTCGGCATCCCCCATCTCCGGCGTGACCATTCCCTACATCTCCGCAGTGACGAAGCTGGCGCTCGCGCTCATCGTCACGCCGGCCGGCGGCGTCACGGTGACGGCAAGACCTTTGTTGATATTGTCTGCGCCGATGCTGACGGTGGCGGTGGCCAACGTGCTGTCGGCTGCGGTCGGGGCGATGGCGGCAGTGCCGGGCGACGTCACCGCAACCGTGCCGGCGACGTTGCGGGCGAGCACGGGAATACTCCATAGCGCACCATCGCCGGTCGAGACATTGCGTCCGGTCACCGTCAGAACGCCGCCGACGACGTGGTTCAACGACAGCGGCAGCGAGTTGGACGAACTCGGCGCCAACCCGTCCGCGGTCATTCGCGTCGCCGCGGCAATGCTCGTCGCCTGAAGCGTCGAGGCGGCGAATTGCTGACCCTGTGCGCCGTTGCCGGCAAACACCAGCTTCGCCGCGCCGCCGCGATCCGAGGCGTTCTGACCCAGCACCACGCTGCCCAGGCCGACGGCAACGCAGCTATAGCCGAGCGCCACCGCGTAGCTGTTGCCGGCAGTGCTCTGATATCCGGCGGCGACGCTGAAATTGCCGCTCGCCGTGTTGTGCTCGCCGCCCAGCAACACCGAGCCGCCGCCGCTGGCCACCTGCGTCGCCGCACTGCGCAATTGCTGCCAGTCCACCGCATACTGGCCGCGTTGAATGCCATTGGCGGCGCTGCCATCGGACAGCGCCGTCGCCAGATAGCCGACGCCGCCCGGCGCCAGCACGAACGGAACATTGCCGCTGGTGCCGGAGGCCGTCAGCACCACCGGATGGTACCCGCCGAGATCCTGTGCCTGGCTGAACGAAATCTTGCTCGCCGGCGTGCCGACGGTGATCGCCGACGCCAGATCGAGCGTCCCGGCGGTCAGCGACAGATTGGCCGAGATCGGCACCCCGCCGGGCACCGCGCCGGCGCCGGTCGCGTTGCCGAGCAGCATGTCGGCGCCGATCGCGGCAAGGCCGGTCGCCACCGAGATGGTGCCGCCGGCATTGACCGTCACGCCGCTGCCGGCAATGACCCCGCCCAGCGCCGCCGTGCCGGCCGGCTGCACCCCAAGCACGCCGCCCAAGGTGGCCAGACCCGCCCCCAGCGGCAGGCTGCTGGCAACCCCCAGCGTGCCCGATGCCATCAGCACTTCGCCGTCCATCCCATGCGCGCCGGCCGGGATCACCGTGGTCCAGCCCGGCGCCGCGCCGGCGCCGCCGCAGACCAGCGCCTGCCCGGTGCTGCCGGGCGTCAGCACCACCCACCCGGCGGCGCCGCGATACAGCGTGTCGCCGTATTCGGAGCCGAACGCCGCATCCAGCGCGGCACTGGTGGAGACCAGCGCCGCCGCCCCGACCGTCCCGGTCGCCGTCAGCAGCGCCCCCGCGATGCCGGCCGGCACCGCCGAGGCCATCGCCACCGGCGTTCCGTTCACCTCCAGCGTGCCGGCGCTGACGCCGAGCACCGTCTGGCCTTGCGCCTTGCTGCCCCAGGCGATGGCGTGATTGGCCGCCATCATCACCGCATTGCCGTCGTTGATCGTCGCGTGATCGAGGCGCAGCCCGTGCAGAAAGCTGCCGCGCGCCTCCAGCGGCGCATTCGGCCAGGCGACGATGTCGCTGGCGTTCGATGCACCGCCAAGGAAAATGCCGCGACCCTGCGGCGCAATGCTGTCCTCGGCGGCCATGAACACGCTCTGCGCCGCCGGCGAATAGCCGCCGGGCTGGTAGGTCCCCGGCGTGATCCCCAGCGTCTCCAGCGGCGCCCCGTGGGCGTCGGCAAGCGTCAGCGTGCCGCCCGCGGTGTTGCGGATATAGACGCCCTGGTTGGCGCCGCCGCCGACGGCCCGCACCGCCACCACGGCGGAGCCGCTGGACAGCGCGGTGAAATCGGCACTGTAGATGCCCGCCGCGGTCAGTGCCGCGATGATCGACGTCGCCACCGGGATCGGCCACGCCGAGCCGTCGCCGCCGTTCAGCGTCACCGTCACCGGGCCATGCACGGTGCCGGCAAGGTCGGTCGCCGAAATGCTGATCTGGTCGGTCGGCAGACAGATCGGGGTGGTCAGTTCGCCATAGGCAGTGGCAAACCCTTTGGGCGGCACCGGCGGCAGAAACGTGCCGGCGCCGATGCCGAGTTTGGTCAGCGTGCTGTACCCACTCGGGTTGGCCAGCACGAGGCCGCCGGCGTTCTGCGGCATGAAAGCCGTGATCACCAGATTGCCACTGGCGTTGGTGTCGCTGTGAATGCCCGGCAGCGTCGCCGCATTGATCGCCGCGGCGACATCGCTGGCGGCACCCTGACCGCCGACGGTGATGGTGGTCCCATTGAGCACCAGCTTGTCGCCGACCGCGACACTGCCGCTGCCGCCGATCACCACGGCGTAGGAGCCGCGCGGCGTGGCATAGCTGCCGGCACCGATTCCGAGCTGTGCCAGCGCCGTGCCACCCAGCGTCAGCGTGCCAAGATCGCTCGCCGCCGCGGCGAAGATCACCAGCCGGCTGACCACGCCGCCCCACACCGTCACCGCCGCGCGCACATTGGCAATGGCGGCGGCATTGATCGCCGCCGCCGCCGAAGCAAGATCGCCCGCCGTCCCGGTCGGGTTCAGCGTCACCGTGGTCGGACCTTCGGTGACGCCGTTCAGCGTCAGGCTGATCACCACCGTCGCCGCCTGCGCCACCGGCGGCGGATTGCCGACGCTGAACACCGCCGGATAGTTCACCCAGCGCTCATTGATGCCGGCGACATTGCCGTCATAGCCACCAACCGAGCCGTAGTTGAACAGCAGATGGCCGCCGTAACTGCCGTTCTGCCCCCACGGGTCGATCGACATGCCCTGCACGGTGTTGCCGAGCCCGGACCGCCAGGTCCATCCGGCCTCCGGGCCGTTGTTGACCACGTCGGTTTCGGAGATTTCGCAGGACGACGAGAGGCCGGCGCGGGCGATGCTGTCCTCGTCCAGCGTGGTGCCGTTGATGACCTCCCACAACCCCCAGCCGGAGCTGTTGTCGTACAGGTTCGGCCAGGAATGGATGCGCTGCTCGGCAATGTCGATGCCGGAATGCACCTTGCCGTAGATGTTGGTGTTGGTGTAGCGCCGGTCCCAGCCGACCCGCATGGAGTTGCTGTTCTGCGGCGTGTTGAACACGAACTCGGTGCGAAAGCCGGGATTGGCGGCATCGCCGGGCACCGGGGCGAAGCCGAACCAGCCACCCGAGTTCTGCCATTGCGAAAACGGCCCCTGCGTCGCCTCCACCCGATCGACGCCAAGATAGCCCGGCCCGGTCAGATCGGCGCCGTCGTCGAAGATCACCGCGACCGATTTGCCGCTCGGCTGGTTGACCGCGCTGGCCAGATGATAGCTGCCGCGCGGCACCCGCACCTGCCCCCAACCGCCACTCACCACCTGCGCCATCGCCGCGGCGAAGGCCGGTGCGCTGTCGGCCACCCCCGACGGATCGGCGCCGTAGTCGAGCACGTTGATCCGATCGGCCGCCCGCGCCGCCAGAGTGCGCGCGGCGCTGCCGCCGCTTGCCGTCACCGGGTCGGCGGAAAGATCGGCGGCATTGGCGGCGCTGTAGCCGAGCGCCGCGCCGACATCGCCGGCCGAGAGCATGGCACCGGCCAGCACCCGGCCCTTGGCATCGACGCTGACTTTCTCATAAGTCCCCGGCGTCACCACCGCCGGCAGCGTCGCCGTGATCGCCGTCGTCCCCGCGCCCGCCACGTCGCCGCTGAGCGTGATCGTCTGGTTGCCGGCCAGCGGCGTATAGCCGAGCACCGCGTCGATATCGGCGGCGACGAGCAGATCGCCGGCCAGCACCCGGCCCTTGGCATCGACGGTGACGCGCTCATAGGTGCCGGCAGCAACCACGCTCGGCAGCGTGGCGACGATCGCCGTCGCGCCGGCGCCGCTGACATCGCCCGACAGCGTGATCGTCTGATTACCGGCCAGCGGCGGGTAGCCCAGCGCGGCATCGACATCGGCCGCGGTCAGCGCGCCGCCCGCCGTCACCAGCCCCTTGGCGTTGACCGTGACCTGCCCATAGACGCCCGGCGTCGCCACGCTGTCGAGCGTCACGTCGATGGTGCCGGTGCCGCTGCCGGATACGTCACCGGCAAGCGTGATCGTGTTGCCGGCAACCGCCGCGCCAACAAAGGCGGTGGTGGCGAGCCGGGTCGAGGCGTCGCCCGCCGCCGGCGTCGGCGCGCTCGGCGTGCCGGTCAGCGCGGCGCTGGCGAGCGGCGCCAGCACCGTCGTATCGGCCGCCAGCGTGCCGCCGGCATAGACCAGCCCTTGGCCCACCGGCAGCGCCTGGAGCAGTTGGCCGACCGTCGCGACGACGCTGGTGCCGCTCTGGTCGAGCATGATCTCGTCGGTCGAATTGACCGCCGCCGCCGGCGGCAGTTGCTGGAGAGTTGGCATCGCATGCTCCGCAAGCGCCGCGACCGGCGCGGAAAAGGGGAAGTCTGCTTCAGCTTCCGACCAGAATCGGATTGCCGTTGAGATCGGTGATCACCGCTCCGGCACTGTTGGTCAGCATGTTCGTCGGCGGCGCCGCGGTGGCGAGGAGCTGCACCGGCAGCAGCACGCTGCGCCCGATGATCCGCCCATGCAGCGTGCTGACAGTGATCTGCACCGCATAGACGGTGCCGACCTGGCCGCCCGACAGCCACATCGCCACCACGCCGCCATCGGCGACGATGTTGCCGAGCCACAGATCGGCGCTCGACAGGTTCGGCGTGATGGTGGCACCGACGGTGACGATCCGGTCCCCCGGATCGCCGGACAGCGCCGCACTCAGATCGAGCGCGTAATCCAGCACGTCGGACGGGTCTTTCGCCGGCCAGACCAGCGGCGGCAGATCGGACGGCAGCGCGCCGCGCGGCAGTGCAATGAGACCATCCAGCGTCACCGTGCGCGCGTTGGACGGCAGCCACACCTGGGGAACCGCGGTGGTGGTCATGGCTCAATACTCCACCAGCACGAGGCCGCCGCCGCCGCCGCCGCCGGCGAAACCCGGGCCGCCGCCGCCACCGCCGCCACCGGCGCTGTTGGCCGGCGCGCTTTCGCCGATATTGTTGGTGCTGCCGCGCCCCGCGCCCGGCCCACCGCCATTGCCGCCGCGTCCGCTCGGCGGCACCGCATCGCCGCCGAACGATCCCGCCAGATTGACCGTGCCGCCGACACCGGTGCCGCCGGTGCCCCCCGCCGGCGTCGCCGTGCCCGATCCGCCGCCGCCGCCAACCCCGCCGGTCGCCGACACATAGCCGCCAAAACTGCTCGGCTGACCGTTGCCGCCGTTGCCGTTGCCGCTGCTCGGCTGCCCGCCGGCGCCCACCGTCACGCTGATCGGCGTGCCGCCCGTCAGCCCGCTGAGCCAGAGCTGCGCCTGCCCGCCCGCCCCGCCGCCGCCGCCCGGCAGCGTCGCATGCGTGCCGCCGGCTCCGCCGCCACCGATCACCGTCACCTTCAGCCGCGTCACCGAATTCGGCACGACGAAGCTGCCGCTTGCTGTAAAGCTCTGCGCGCTGGCGAAACCGGGGCGCAGATCAGGCAGCTTCCACGGCACGAAGCGCGTGTTGGCCTGGGGGAAAATCGCGCTCGCGTCGATTTCGGTCGCCCCGGCACTGACCTCGATGGCGCCGAGCGACACCCATCCCGGATCGAGCGGCGGCAGCGTCTGGGTACCGCTCGGCGCGGCGGCGCCGGCCTTGAGATTCAGCGTCACCGTTTGCTGGCGCAGCGTCGCTTGCGCCTGCAGCGTGTTGTTCGGCCCGAGATAGGGCTGCGCCGGATTGGCCGCGTTGTAGTAAGGCAGCACCACCGGATTCTGATCGTTCTCGGTGAAGCTCGCCTCCAGCAGATAGGCGATCGTCGTGCCCGGCGTCGGCGGCGCGGCGATGCCGAGCGTCACCTGCCCCAGCAGCACCCCCATCTTGACGATCGTGTCGCTGACATCGGCGGCGATCGAGCCGTAGGCGCTGCTGTCAAGCGGCCCGAACTGGGTGATGCTGCCGGGCGATACCACGATGTTCATGCTCGGCGGGGTGGTCGGCCCGATCGCCAGCCCATCGACCGCCGCGCTGGTGCCGAGCGTCGCCGCGATCAGCGCATGCAGCGCGATCATGGTGTTGCGGTTGGTGTTGAGCAGATCTGTGGCGAGCGGAATCGCGCCCGGATAGACGATGATCCGATCCATCATGTCCTCGTATGAAGGTTGCAGGTGACGTGGCGCGCCGATCAGTCGGCGATGCGCATCCAGGCGATCGTCGCCACCGGCACGGTCTGCGCCACGGCGTCGATGATGTCGGCATCCGTCACCTGGCTCTGCACCATCGCCGCGGAGACATATTCGATGGCGCCGACGCCATAGCCGCCGCCTGCGCCATAGCCGGCGACCAGCGGCACGCCGGTCCCGACCGGTCGATAGGCGGTGACGAAACTCTGAAACGGCAGCATCAGGCTGCCCCAGCCACCGCCGACGGCATAGCCGGCGGCGATGCCCCAGGCGCCGGTATCGCCCGGTGCCGCCGGCTCGAACACAAGCGGCGTCCGTCCGGTCAGGTCGCGCAAAACCCCGACCAGTGCCGGCCGCGTCGCCCGGTCACGCAGCAGGCCACGCTGTATGCGGCTGCGAAACGCCGCATCGGCCTCGCCCGCCCGGCGCGGCAGCGTCGCCGCGAAGAAGTCCTGCGCGATCAAATCAAGAAAGCTGTCGGTCGCGGTGGCGATGCGCGTCTGCGCCCGGACATAGTCGAGCATCGCATAAAGCCAGGCCGCGCCATCAGCCAGCCCGGCCAGCACCGCCGACAACAGCGGCGCGGGGGCGGGAAACCAGCGCAGCGGCAGCAATGTTGCCAGCCGCGCCGCCATGTCGGATGCGTCGCCCGTCATCTCACTGCACCGTCACGCTGCCGGCCATCACCACCCCGCCCGGTCCCGGCGTGATATCCGCCGTGCCGCCATTGAGCGTCACGCCTGTCACATTCAACACCTGGGCAGAGGCGCCATACGCCACCTGCGCCAGTCGCGACCACGGCAGCGCCGTGCCGAGCGGCAGCGCATTGATATAGGCGCTGACCGCCGCCGCCACCTGCTGCGTCACGTCGGCATGCACCGCGCCGGCCACGGTTGCGATGGCCATTGCCACGTTGGCCGAGATCACCGTTGGCGCCACCACCGTCCACAGCGACCCGAGCGGGCGCACGCCGCTCACCGCGCTGCCCACCCCCGACAGCAGCGCCGCCGGCGGCGCGCCGCTGCCATCATCGACGGTGACCACGAAGCTGCCCATCTGCGGCACGTTTTCCTGCACCGTGTAGCTCAGTCCCTGCTGCACGCTGCTCACCGCATACCCGACCGCGGTTGTCGTCGCCCGCGCGCGGCTGTCGATATAGGCGGCGAAGCGCGCCCGCAGCGCCGTGTCGCTTTCGGCATTCTGCCCGCCCGCGGTCGGCGTCGTATTGCCAACCGTATCGACACCGGGCAGCCCGGCGACGATCAGGCTGATTGTATTGGCCTGAACATTGCCGGCGCTGCCGGCGACGCTGGCCGTCACCGGCACAGTGACGGCGGCGGTTCCGGCGGCAAGCTGATAGCCGTTCAACGTCGCGCTGAACGCCGCGTTGGTCGGATCGGCGCTGACCGCGAAACTCTGCGCCCCGTCCGAGGTGCGGACCAAAGTGCCGACCGGCACCAACGCCGCGGCTACGGCGGCGAAGCGCGCGAAGGTGACATTTCCGGCCGCGGCGCTGGCCGGCAGCCGGGTCAGCGAAAAATCTGCCACCCAGCTATCGAGATCCGCACCCTGGCTGGTCGCCGCCCGCGTCGTCTGCAGCACCAGCAGGATGAGCCATTGCAGCCACAGGGCCAGCCCGGCATTGGCCTCCAGAACGGCGCGCAGGACCGAGCCGACGGCAAGATCGAGCACCTGCTGCGCCGCCCCCTGCACGGCGGCGGCGGCGGAACCGACGATGGTGTCGAAAGTGCGAAGTTGCAGTTGCATCGTTCACACCGCTCCCACGGAGAAGGTCAGCGCCTGGGTGGCGCCGGTGGCGGCGTCGGCGTAGCGGATCGACACATCGACGCTGCCGTCCGTCCCGCTTGCCACGTCGATCACCGGTTCCGGCGTGCGCGCCACCGACTGTTCCTGAAAGATCTGACTGCGGATCACCGAACGGATGCGCGCCGGACGCACCGGCTGGCCGACGAACTGGCCCAGTCCGGCGCCATAGGCCGGGTTCCACAGATAATCGCCCGGATTGGTCAGCAACCGCCGCAACACCCGCTGCTGGCCGAGCAGCGTGCCGTCGGCCATCGCCGCATCGCCGCCGGCGGCCAAGGTCAGATCGGCGCCATATTGGTGCGAGAGATCGGGCATGCTGCGCTCCTATTCCGGGTCGGGCCGGGTGGTCGTTCCGACGACGCCGCCCTGCGGGTCGTCATGCGCATGCGCGCTGTAATTGCCGCGCAACCGGTCAAGACTGCCGTGCCGGTCATAGACGTCGCCGTTGACATGCAGATCGCCGTTGACCCGGACGGTGCCGTCGTTCTGCAGCTTGATGAAGCTGCCGGACTGATGCACCAGCCACAGTTCGCCCACCGGCGCCCCCGGCGACGGCGCGGCATCGCTCCATGCGCCGCCGGCAACGACGCCATGCTCGCCCTCGCCATCCTGCGGCAGCACCATCACCTGCTGCCCCGGCATCGGCGGCACCGCCATGCCCCATCCCGCCCCGACCCAGGGGCTGAGCACCGGCAGCCATCCGGTCAGCACACCCTCCGGCTGCAGCGAAACCCGCGCCGCGTGTCGTGCCGGATCGACACTGACCACCGTGCCGAAGCGCGGCCGGCCATGCGCCGCATCGAGCGCCGCCGCCTGCGCTTTCAGTGCGTTGAGAAACCGTTCCATGCGCTACCCCGTCGAACTCGCCCGCGCCGTCACCGTCTGAGTGAATCCGTCACGCATCGACAAATGCCGATCGACGGCATCGACCTGCCACACCCGGTCGAAAATACTGTTGGTACCGACGAGCTGGATCATCATCCGCGGCGACAGCGTCAGCTCGCCTGGCATCTCGCCGCGCAGCAGCAGCTCATGCCGGCTGATCTCGTCAAGCTTGCGCTGCGCCAGCGTCTGTGCCGCATCCGGCGTCAGGTTCGGCACCACGAACACATAATCCCGCACGACACCGCCGCGCTCCGTGCCGGCGCTGGCGACGCACATGCTGCCGAGCCGGCTGTGCCAGGATTTCACCGTGACATTGATGTCACCGGCAAAGGTCAGCGCCCGATCGAGCCGCAGCGCGACGAAATCCTCCGGCGTCAGCAGCATCGGCGCAATGCCTATCTCCGGCGGGCGGAAATGCAGCGCGCCCTGCGACACCCACAGATCGAAGCCCTCCCACCCCGCCAGCGTCGCCAGCAAATCCCATTCCGTCGTCGCCCGCGTCCCGGCATCCAGTGTCAGACTGTCATGCTCAAGCTCCCAGAAGCGGCCGACCGGCGTGCTGGTGGTCTGCACGTCGGCCGCCAGCCCATGCCGCCCGGCCAGCGTCGTGGCGATCTCGCTGGCGGTCTGATTGGCGAAAATCTCCTGCGTGCGCGCCTCGATCAGCAGTGCCGACAGGTCGCGACCCTCCAGCGTCAGCTCCGCCGCGACCGGGTCGAGGCCGATCGTGTCCACTTGCCCCTGCAGCAGACTGACGAAGCCGCCGACCGGCGACAGCGCGATCTGCACATCGATCGCAGCGGCGGTGGTCGCTGCCCAGCCGCCAATGCCGCCGGTCAGCGCCGCACGCACGCGAAACATGTCGGCGGAAAAATAGCCTCCCGACAGCACCTCCGCCGCCTCCACCCCGGCCAGCGGCACGCCGTCGGCGAGCACCAGCAGGCGTGGCGCCCGCCATGCGTTACTGGGCGGCAACGCCACCTCCCGCCGCCGCATCGACCGCCGGAAGGCGCAGCGTCACCGGCCCCTCAAGCCACGGATCGGCAATGCCGTTGAGCAAGGCGATCCGAACCCATTGCGTCGCATCGCCGAGATACTGCGCGGCGACGCGGAACAGGTCGCCACCGGCAACCTCGATCGTCTGCATCGGATGTGCTCCTCAGCTTGTCGCGTTTGCCAGGTTGGCCGCCGCCCGTCCGAGAAAGCCCTGGGCGTCCGCCGTCTGCGCCAGCGTCCCTGCCGCCGCCGCCGCGCCCACCGGATCGGTGGCGGCCAGCAGCGCGCCGCCGGCACCGGCCATCGCCGTGGCCGCCGTCGCCTGCGCCCCTGCCACCGCCGTCACCGCGCCGCCATAGGCGCCGGTGCCGAGCGTCGCCGCGCCCGGCACCGCGAGTGCCGCCTGTGCCCCGGCGGTGTCGAGCATGCCGCCGGCAAGCGCCACGTCGGACAACACGACGCTCGCCAGCGTCGCCGCCCCCGCGACGATCACCTGCGCCTCGTCGAGCAGCACCATGCATTCGATCCGGTACGGCACCCAGTTCGGGTGTTCGTACTGCGCCTCGAACCGGGCGATGACCACGAGGTAGGCAAAAGCGTCCCAGGCCAGCGGCAGTGGCAGGCCACCGGCGCGCAGCAGGTCGAGCAGCCGCGCCCGGTCGGCCGCGTCAGCGCCCGCAAATGCGCCCGACCAGACGATCGGCGCCTCGTCCGGTCCCATCGCATCGATCACCCGTGCGCCGCCCGGCAGCCGATGCACGGCAAGCCGCTGGGCGCCGCCAAAGCTGATCCGTGCCGGCAACTCGAAGCCGTGGAACGTCACTGGCCCCAGCAGCAGCGTGTCCGACATGCCTCAGCCTCCCCAGCCCCACGGTCCCTGCAGCGTGCCGGGAAAAGCCGGCGTCAGCCGCGGATCAAAGCCGGTGGCGCCGCGCTGCGGCCGCGCCACGCTGGCGGCGAGATGGTTGCCGAGCCAGCGCCCGACCCGCATCCCGTCGAGAAACACGTCCCCGCCGGAGGCTCCGCCTGCCGCCTCCCCGCCGGCCGGCGCCGGCGCGGCCGGTGCCGCCGTCGCGCGCGGCTCAAACGGCGGCGCCATCGGCGGTTGCGGTTCCCCCGGCAGAAACGGCGGCGGCGCGGCGGCCCGCAGCGGCGACAGCAGCACCGGCAACATGAAGGCCGGCGCAGGCGTGGCCAGATCCGGCGCCACCTGCACCGGCGCCGATCGCGGCGATACACCCAGCGACACCGCCGCCCCCGCCATCGCCGCCGCCGCAACCACCGCCGGCGGCGGCGCCGCCCGGCCGTACTGCGGCAAGGCCGGCACCGCGGCGCGGCTCGCCGGCGCCACCACCAGCGGCGACGTTGCGCCAACCCAGGCTGGCGCCGGATGAAACGGCAGCGCCGCCAGCACCGCCGCGTCGGCGCCGCCCGCCACCGCCTCGGGCATTGGCGGCGTCACCCTCGGCCCATCCCGCGGCACCGGCGCCGCCGGCGGCGCCAGCGCCGCGCCCGCCCGCCCGAGCCGGCCGAGCATCACCTCGGCGGCGCGCAGCGCATCGGCCAGCACCGTGTCTTCCTGCGCCTCCGGCAGGGTCTCGCTCATCGCCGTTCCCTCCAGCGCATCGCGGTGAAATCGAAGCTGCCGCCGTCAAGTTCGCCAAGCACCACGATGCATGCCAGGCGCTCGGCGGCATCCAGGCTGAATGCCACGTCGAACGGCACCCCGTGCCTGACCAAATAGAGGCAGTCGATCAGGTCGGGGTGCCGGCTCAGTTTCCCGCCGCGGCCGCCACCTCGGCGGCGCTCGCCTGGCGATGGCCGAGCGCCGCGGACACCGCGTCCAGCCCCGCCTCACCCAGCCGCGCCACCAGCGCCTCGACCTGCGCCTCGCTCGACGGGGCCGGCACCGGCACGCCGTCGATCGCCGCCACGCTCGCCGCCAGCGCGGCAACGCCCATCCAGGCGCCGTTCTGCGTCAGCGCCGGCCCCGCCGCCTTGTAGAGCCGCAGTTTGTCGAGCGCGCTCAGCCGCCGCAGCACCAGCCGGCGCCCTTGCGCGTCCGTCGTCTCCGGCGCCGCCTGCGCCGCCGCGACGATGCTGCCCGATGGCGTCTGCATCAGACCCTCCGCCGCGACGAGGCGAAGAACTCCAGACGCTGCCTGACGCTGGCATCACCGCGCCACGCGCCGGCATGCGACAGCCGGAACACGGCCCGGTCAAACTGATAGGTACTGGTGGAGCCGTCACTTTCGGCGATGTATTGATACATCGTCCCGGTTCCCGGCGACTGTCCGGCATAAAAATCCGCCTCCAGCCGGGCGATGAAGTCCTCGGCCACCGAATTGCCGCGTTCGAGATCGAAATGCCCGTCCCAGCCTTTCGGCAGTTCGGCGCCGAGATGCGTCCCGTCGATCCGATCGACGCGCACCGAGGCGGTGATCTGCCGGCTCTCGAACCCCGTGACATGCGACAGATCGACCCGTCCGTACGGTCCCAGAACCACCACCTGGCAGTCCCGGCCGACCGAGAATGTGTTGCCCGACATCCTGCCCCCTCCTTACGCCGCCAGCGCGCCGGGCGTGCCCGGCAACACCTGCGACTGCACCTGCACCGTCTGCCCGCCTTCGATATTGACGATGAACTTCTCGTTGATCGCCTGGTACTGCACCTGCGCATCGCTCTGCACGTAGCCGAGCGCGGTGCGGCCCGGCGGATTGTTCGACGTGTCGCAGATGACGCTGAACGGCAGGCTGCCGTCGGTGCTGCCGAGCAGACCCTGGCTCAGCATGTTCTGCAGGAAGCTGAGCTGTGTGGCGCGGATGCGGCGGAACAGATCGGCGTTGATCACCTCACCGACATACTGCCCCATGCCGGCGGCCAGCGTCGCCGCCAGATAGTTGGTCAGCCGCGTGTAGGTGTCGCCGTTCGCCGCCGCATTGCTGCTCGCGTTGTGGCCGCCGCGCACGCCCCAGAAACTGCCGCCCGGCTGCGGATTGGCGATCACGTCGATGCCCGCCTGCAGCAGCGTGGCAAGTTCCGCCGCGGCATAGGAACTGCTCTGCCCGCTGCCCGGCGTGCCGGATTTCTGGCTGCCCACCACGGCATAGAGCGGCTTGTTCAGGCTGCTCTGCTCGGGCGAAAGATTGGCCAGCCGGCCGGCGACGAAGCCCTGCGGGCTGACCACCCGCAGCACCGCATTGACCGGATCGTTCCACCAGATCCAGTCACCGAACATCAGCTTGCAGGCGTAGCTGTCCAGCCCGGCCGACTGCTTGGCGGCAACCGCATTGCTGATCGCATCGCCGGGCGGGCCGGTCAGGATCATATAGACGCCTTCCGACAGGCCGAACGCCGCCTGCGTGGTGTACTGCGTCACGTCCGACGCATCGGCCAGCAGCGCGATGCTGCAGCCTTGCCCGCGCAGCGCATACATCCCCGTCCGCGGCACCACATCGACGCCGACCAGCTCGGCCGCCGTCACACCGGCACCGTCACTGCCCGGCACACCCGAGGCGAACGAATAGGCGAATGCCGCCGGCGCCGCGCTCGCCCCCGCCGAAGTCGCCACCACCAACGCGCTCGGCCCGCGCTGCGGCCCCTGCCCGGCATTCACCGCGCTGGCCAGCGCGGTCCAGAAGGCCGCGCCGCTGCCGGCGATGTTGTCGAACACTTCCGGCACCAGCCCGGGCAGCGCGACAGTCAGCCGCCACGTCCCGGCACGCGCGCCGCTGGCCAGCGTCACCGCGATCTGATTGCCCAACGATCCAGTGGCGGCGGCGGTGAACACGAAGCCGATGCCAGGCAGGGTGAACTGCGCCGCGGTGTCGGTGCCGTCCGTCACCCGCACGCAGCGGAAGTTCTGCGCCCCCTGCTGCACCGCGGTTGCGACGTGAGTGCCCATGTCGAACAGCCGCGCCACCGGCGGCCCGAACGCCACCGCATAGTCAGACATGCTGCCGACGATCACCGGCTGGCCCACCGGCCCCCAGCTTGCACTGCCGACGACACCGACGATATCGGTCGGCACCCCGTTCAGCACCAGATTTTGCGGCGGCACGATCTGCACATAGAGATCGGGCACCACCAGCGCGGTGGTGTTGATGCTGCCTTGCTGGACGATCGGCATGGTTCAGCCCTCCCGCATCACGCGCACGACGGCATGCGCATGTTCCCCGGTCAGCACGCGCGCGATGGCGGCCGGATCGCTGATCGTCTCGCCACGTCCGTACGGGCCGAACGCCCGCACCACGACAAGATGCACGGTCATGGAATCCCCTTGTGTCAGCCGAGCAGGTCGGCAATTGCTGCGCCCTGTGCGGCGATCTGCGTGCCGCCGATGGTCAGGCATGGCAGCATCGCCGTGATCGTCGTCGCATAATCGACGCTGTAGCTCAGCTCGCGCCGGTACAGCGCCGCATCCTCCCATCGGTCGCTGGTCACCGAGGCGACGAACAGCAGCCGCCCGCTGCTGCCATCGGGCAGCCCGATGAAGTCGATCGCCGACAGCGCGGCATCGACCGCGCTGCCCACCGCATCGCGCATTGCCGGGGTGGCGCACCAGCAGGTCACGGCAAAGCCCTGCCGCTGGCGACGTGTTTCGCGCTGCGCCGGCTGGTCGGCGGTGATGCGGGCGACCATGCTGCGGGCGCCGCGCACCGTCACCGCGGCACCCGCCGCCGCGGCGGCGATGCCGACCTCCAGCAACGCCGCCGCCAGCGCCGCCGCCACGCTCTGCGGCGTGTCGCCCGGCACCGTCCGATGCACCGCCGCGCGCCCATCGACCAGCAGCGCCGCCACCTGCCCCGGCGTCGCCGCGCCGGCAAAGCGCGCCACGCCACCGGCCACCGCGGCACCCAGCGTCACCGCCACCGGCGCCATCACCCGCCACGCATCGGGATAGCGTGTCGTCACCACCTGCGATCCGGCCACCGCAGCGACGCTGACATTGACCAGCCCCGCCGCCAGGTCGGCGTCGAGTGCCGCCGGCACCGGCCAGCCGCGATAGACGCGACACACCGCCCCCGGCACCACGCAACCGGCCTCCAGCCCGCCCGGATACAGCGCCCCGCCGACGATCGCCGCCAGCGCCGCCTCCACGTCCGCCTGATCCGCCATCAGCTTCCCGCCTGCCGTGCAAAGAGCCGCCACCCCAGCGCCGTCAGCTCGGCGCTCGACAGCACCGCCGTTCGTCCGAGATCGTCGGTCGCCAGGTCGCCGGGCCGCAGCACCACGCCGACCGCCTGCGGCAGCAGCATCTCCCAGCCGCCGGCCCCGCCCGGCAGCCCCGGCGCATCGCCCGGCAGCGCGCCGCGCCCACCATCGCGCCGCGACCCCAGCACGCTTGCCGGCCAACCGGTCATCAGCGGCAGCAGTTGCGCCGCCTGCACCCCGCCATAACGCGCCAGCCCGGCCACGCCCGGTCCCGCCGGCCGCGCCAGGGTCAGCGTCCGGTTGGTCCTGACGCACAACACCGGCCCCAGGCGCGGCGTGCTGGCGACGAAAAACACCCCCTCGCCGCCGGCCAGGTAATCCCCCGCACGGGCATAGCCGGCGTCGAAAATCCCCAGCCACAGCGCGTCGCCATACGGCACCGGCGCGGTCGGATCGCGGGTCGAGACGAACGCCGCCGGCAGCCGCAGCACCCGGTTGGCGCTGACCAGCGGCGCCTCGGCGCCGCGTGGCCGATACAGGTCGCACCAGTCGCCGACGCCGCGCCCGGCCTGACCAAGCCCCTGCCGGATCAGGTCCGGCACCGCCTGCCCCGGCAGCATCACACCACCACGCGCAGCGTGCCGTCGCCCAGCGCCGGCCCGGCGGGCAACCCGAGAAACCCGCACAGCCGCCGCCGCCAGCTATCGAACAGCGCCATGCGCTCGCGCAGCTCGGCCGGATTGCGCGTCCACACGCTGGCCTGCGCGGTGCCGAGCTGGCCACCGGCATCCGTCACCGCCGTCTCAAGCTGGTTCAGCGTGACGAGGTAATTGCTCACCACGTTTTCCTCGTCGCTGCTGAGATTGTTGATGCGGAACTCCAGCAGCCCGTAGGCGGTGAAGAACCGCCAGCCCTGAAATCCCGCCGGGCCTGCGCCATAGGCGGGATAGCCGCAGAAGCGGCGGATGTCGGCCGCTTGCGCCGTGGTGAACGCCATAAGCTGACCTCCTTCGCCCCCTCCCGCGCGCGGGAGAGGGCCGGGACAAGCACCGGTACGAGGGCGGTTCGCGTCAGCCGATATGCTCGACCATCACCGCCCGCTTGAACGCCGCATTGGTCGCGGTCGGGATCGTCGTCGGGCTGGTGGTGGTGTCGCTCGGCGCACAGAAGCCGCCGATCCAGTACCAGCTCTGCGCGATGATCTGCTGCAGCCGGTCGATCGGCTCGCGCGTCACCATCGCCACGTTATCGACGATCGAGACGATGGCGTCCTTCGGGGCGACATCGGCCGTGTCCATGCCGGCGAAGTCACCCTCGATCAGCGCACCCTGCCCGCACACGATCGGCCGGCGCACCAGCGCGCCGCTGATCGTCGGATGCGTCGTCACATACGCCTCGGTGGTCGGCACGAAGCGCAGGCCGAGGAAGTCGTTGACCAGCCCGCGTTTGTACACCGCGTTGGCGCTGGTGGCGCCCTGAAACAGCCGCTGGAACGCCTGGTCATTGAACAACTGCCGCGCACTCTGCGGGTCGAGATAGCAGTTGTATGCACCGTCGATCTCCGGCACCGCGTTCTGCCGCAGCGTCGCCACCGCGTTCAGCAGCGTGGCGATGTCGAGCTGATCGCCGGCGACGATCTGCGTCGTGTTGGTCCGCGCGTTCGGCCGCAGGATGGCGCTCGCCGTCGCCGCCGTCACCGTCGCATTCTGCGCGCCATCGGTCGTGCTGACGTCAGTGGAGAAAGTCAGCGTGCCCGAACTGCCGCCCGGCGTGGTCGTCGCATTGCTGCCATCGACGGCAACCCCCACCAGCAGATAGGAGTTGGCGCCGACCATCACCGCCAGCGGGTTGGCGGCACTCACTGCGGTCGGCACGCCGTTGACGAACGCGCTCTGAAAGCCGCGCACGTCATCCACCGCGAGCGTCGGCGCGGCGCTGCCGAGCGCCGTGCGGACCCGCGTGTTGCCGCCAAAATAGGCGGCAAACAGCGCGTTGCGCGCCAGCTCGTCGAGGCTGCGTGCCGCCTGCTCGCCGTTGACCGCGGCATTGAGCAGGAACTGACTGGCGATGCCGACGCGGCTGGTCACCATGTTGAGGTCGGCGGTGGCGGCATAGAAATTCAGCGTCAGCGTGTACTGCTCGACGCCGAAGCTCGCCGGCACCAGCCCATTATCGAGGTTGGTGTTGGTCGCCGGGGCCAGCGGCGTCGTCACCGAAGGTTTCAGCCCGGCCCGCGTCTTGGTCAGCGTCTCGCCGATGCCGACAGCGAACTCCTCACGATCGGCGACCGCGCGGTAGCCGAGCCGACTCGACAGCGCCGCCTGGAACTCGCGCTCCAGGAAACCCTGCTGAATGATCGGCTGCAGCGCCGCCGGAAAGTTCTGGATGCCCATTGATGATCCTCATGCGAAGTCGCCGGGCGGCGAGGATCGCCGTCCGGCTGGTGAAACCCGCGTTCTGCTCGTCGTCAGTCGGGCGCGATCCTGCGGCTTTCGGCGCGCCCCGCGCTGCCGCGCCGCGGCTGCCTATCGCCGCCGCAACAGCTCGGCCCGCGCCGCCTGCCATTCCTCGGCGGTCATCTCGGTCGCCAGCTTGCCGCGCGCCACCGCCGGCGGCGGCGGCGTCGCGGTCGAGGACGACGATGCGCCACCGAACAGCCACGGCTTGCGGGTGCGCAGCTCGCGCATCAACGCCGCCCCGCCTTCCAGCTCGCCCGCCGCATTCAGCGCCAGCGCCGCAGTGTCGATCAGCCGGATGCCATCGAGATCGACCATCCCGGCGCGCACCGCCGCCGCGCGCAGCTCGGCACGCAGCACCTGCGCCGCCGCCGCCGTCTCCACCTCCACCAGCCGCGCCTCCAGCGCCACCACCTTCGCCGCGTCGTCGGTCTCGTCGCTCATGCCGCTCCCTTCCGCGCAAAATCCTCGCTGTCCAGCCGCGCCAGCTCCGCCGGCACATCGGCGATGTCGAACGTCTCCGCCACCACCTTCACCGCCGTCTCCCGCGACATCAGCCTGGCCGTGGTCAGCGTCTGCAACGTCGCCGCATCCTGCGCCCGCTCGGCGGCGTCCGGCGGGTACCACGGCGGCCAGCGCAGGGTGATCCGCGCGCCCGCATCCATCGGCGCCACCGCCGCCCCGCGCACCGTCAGCCCGAACCGCGCCGAAGCCAGCACCACCATCCGTGCCAGCCGCAGCATCGCCGCGCCGTAACTGACGCGCAGATTATCGGCCAGCCATATCAGGCCCTGATTCATCATCTCCAGCGCGCGTCCGCTCTGCGGCGCGCTCAGCCGGTCGGCACTGGCGCGGTTGCCGTGCACGCCCTCCAGCGCCAGTTCGCGCAGGAACCGCACATAGTCGATCACCGCCGCCGCCGCGGTTCCGCCGATCTCCAGCAGCCGCGCGTCGCCCTTCTCGGTGACCACCAGGGCGTTGCCGGCGCCGCGCACGATCTCGGCGTCGGTCGCCGCCGGCTCGCGGATCATCAGCAGCGGGTCGGACGAATATTTCAATCCCCGCCCGGCCTGCGACAACTGGTAGTCGATCTCGATCGAGGTCTCCACCGCCGGGCGAAACGTGCAGGCGCCATCGACATCATCGCCGCCCGGCAGGTTGCGTACCCAGACCAGCGGCACGAAGCCCAGCCCGTGGGTGATGCTGCGCGCCGCATCTTCGGCATGCGGCGGCGCGCCGCCCACCGGCACCGGGACGAACCAGATCTCACGCTCGGCATCCCACACGCGCTGAAACCAGTAGGTGCCGGCCGGATCGACCATCGCATAGCCACGCGCGACGAGCGCGGCGCCCGGCACCTTGTAGCATTCCGTCACCTGCGCCAGCGTGTCGGGCGCCGCGGTCTGCCACACCGGCGTCAGATAGAGCGACGGCAGCACCTGGAAGAACACCCGCCCGGCCAGCACCCGCAGCAGAATCGCCACACTGCCGACGCTGCCGCGCAGCGCCGCGTCGAGCATGACCCGGTTCAGCCCGCTCTCCTGCGCAATGTCGGCCAGCGTCGCGCGCGTCGCCGCATCGTCGCAATCGAGCGTCGGGAAATGTCCCTCGCCGAAGACGAGTGACAGACTGTCATCGACGATGATGCGCGCCAGCGGATAGCGCACGCTCGGCTTGCGCTGGCGCAGCGGGATATACTCCCCGCCCGCCGTGCGCTCGTCATGAAACGCGTAGGGCAGCACGTCATAGAGCCGCCCTTCCAGCACCCGCGTCAGCAGATCGAGCCGGCGCGTGCGCGCGGGGTATCCGCCGTCGCGCGGAACAAGCGCGCTGATCGTGTCGAACATGGTGTCTCCCTGCTCCGCCCCACCCTCACCGGCCGATGAACGCCACCGCCAGCCGCCGCGCCGGCGACTCCGCCAGCATCGCCAGCGCCCGCGACAGCGCATCCACCTGATCGTCCTTGCGGCCGCCGGGAAACTCCCGCAGCTCGTCGAGGAACAGCCGGTTCCAGCCGCCGCGGACGACGGCAATCTCCCCCGCCGCCACCAGCGCCGCCGCCGGCCCGGCGCGCGTCAGCTTGGCCCCGGTCTCGGGACCAGCGAGCACCCGGAACCCGGCCAGCCGCCCGGTCAGGAACGCCACCTGCTGCTTGCCCGCCTGCCCCGGATCCTGCGGCAGCCCGACCGCGACCTCGTGCCCGTCGAGCTTCGCCGTCTGCACGATGGCATCCGCCACCGCCCCCGGCCCGGCGCGCAGCCGCACCACGTCGAGCACCACCACCACGCCACCCTCACCACGGCCGAGCTTGACCCCCGCCGTCCAGTCCGGGTCGCGCGCCTCGCCCGACGCCGTTGCCGCCAAATCCCAGGCCCGCACCACCGGCCGGCACGGCGGCGCCTCCTCGAACACGCCGATCCGCCCGACCTGGAACAGCGCCTCGGCGTCCGAGCGCGGCGCCTGCTGATACAGGGCCGACCACGCCCGCGGCCCCAGCACAGTGCGCCGGCGCAGCAGCGCGCTGCGGCTCTCCGCCGCCGGCCACAGCGGCGCGCCCTCCTCGCGGCGGAGCGGATCGTCCGGCCCGGCCAGCGCCGGCAGCACCAGCCGCCGCCACGGCTCATCGCCGCCGGCCAGCACCCGCCCGGCCAGATCGTCCTCGTGCCAGCGGGTCATCACCAGCACGATGCGCCCGTGCGGCGCCAGCCGCGTCGTCAGGTCGGCGCGGAACCAGTCCCACAGCGCCTCGCGCGACACCGCACTTTCCGCCTCCGCCCAGGATTTGATCGGATCGTCGATAACGATCAGGTCGGCCCGCCGCCCGGCCAGTGGCCCGCGCACGCCGACGCCGAAATATCCCCCGCCCGCCTCGGTGGCGAAGCGTGCCGCCGCCCGCTCGTCGCGCGCCAGCCGCGCCCCCGCCACCTCGCCGCCGTGCTCGGCCACCAGCGCGCGCACCTGACGGCCGAAATGCGTCGCCAGCCCCTCGGTGTGACACGCCGCGATGATCCGCACCGTCGGCCGCCGCAGCAACACCCAGGCGGGAAAGATCACGCTGGCATAGGTGCTTTTGGCGCTGCCCGGCGGCATCGACACCAGCACCCGGTCGCCCTTGCCGGCGAGCACGGCCAGCAGCGCCCGATGATGCCGCGCCGGCGCCTGGCCGCGTGGCTCCAGCACCAGCCTGGCCCACTGCGACAGCTTCATACGATGTCCCGGATACGAAAATCGGCGGCTGTGCCGTCCCGCACACGCCGCCGATCATGCCGTAAGGATTAGCGCAAACCGGGGCATCCGGGCAAGGCATTTTTTCCGCTTGGCAGATTTTTTTCCTGGCAATCCCGCGCCGCACAATGCAGCCTCCCGGCCAACAGCAACGGCCTTTGACGCGCTCAAGTATAGCTCGCAAGTATCTGTGATATCGCCAATCAAGTCGAAATGTGGCAGGAATGTGCCGGCGGATGTGCCGGAGTCGGTGCGATTTTGCCGCCCCCTATGACATCGCTATGCGATCAGGGGTTGACCTGGGCGGCAAGACTTGCTCGGATCGCCTCGTGTTTGATCCCGGACTGCTCCGATCCCGGCCCGCTTCGCGGCGTGGCTGTTGCGAAGCCGTTTCAGTCACGCGCGCCGGTTTCCGCCGGTTGCCGCTGCCGCCGTGCGCCTGCCGCGCGGCGGCCCATCAGAAAAAGGAGAGGTTGCCATGATCTCGTCGGCCCGACGGATGGTCCCTGGCGTGCTCGCCTCGCTGCTGCTCGCCGCCCCGTTGCTCGCTCCGGTCGCGCATGCCAGCGAACCGCCGCGCAAAACCGTCGCCCCGCATGCAAAGCTGAAATCCGCTTCCAAGCATGGCCAGCATCTGGCCCGGCGCCGGCCGACCACTGTTCCGGTCGCCGTGCACCCGGTGGCCTTCCTCGACGATTCCGCCGCCTGGCACCAGAACGGCATCGCCTCCTGGTATGGTGGGCCGCGCTGGCAGGGGCAGCGCACCGCCTCCGGCAGCCGTTATGAGCAGGACGCGCTCACCGCCGCCCATGCCACCCTGCCGCTCGGCAGCCGCATCCGCGTGGCGCTTGAGGGATCCGACCGCAGCGTCGTCGTGGTCATCACCGACCGGCCGGGCACCCGCACCCGGATCATTGATCTCAGCCGCGGCGCCGCCCGCGTCCTCGGCATGCTCGATCGCGGCGTCGCCCGCGTCACCCTTTCGATGCCATGATTTCCGCCGCACGTTTCGCTACCCGGCACGCGCAGCGTCATTTAATCGTGAAATCGTTTGCCACAGGTCCAAAACCGGCGACGTCACGGCAGGTTCACCGGGAAATGCGGTGGTGATCCTAACCGGTGCAGGATGGAGACCTTGGACCCTGCTGCCGTCGATGGCAGCGCCTTGCCCAGACTGCGACCTTCGCCTCCCTCCGACCCTGTCGTGCCGCCACAGATTCTATTAATTCACAGCAATGATTTGCGCCTCCTCGCGCTTCTCGCGGCGCTTGCCGAGGCGGAATACCGCGTGCTCAGCGCCGCCGATGCCGCCGACGCGCGGACGCAGATCGGTGCCCGCGGCATGCCGGATGTGCTGCTGCTCGGCCCTGGATGCCCGCCTGCGCGTTCCGGCATGGGTTTTGCCCGCGAATGTCTCGCCGCCTGCGCCGCGGTGCGCGTCATTTACCTCACGCCGCTACCCTGGCCGGACGGCCTGCCGCTGCTGGCGCGCGAGCGGTGGCTGCGCATTCCGTTCACCGAACCGGCCCTGGTCGCCGCCCTCGCCGCCGGCTGGCCCGTCACGGCATCAGCGTCGGCATGATGCGATGCAGCGTCCCCGTCGCCTTGCAGGAGGGCGTCATATAGACCAATTCGGCCGTCGTCTGGGCCGCCTGTCCGGCGAGGCGCAGCAAATGCGGCGGCTTGCCCGCCGGTTGCGTGTTCAGCGTGCCGTCCAACCGGCCATCGCCGGCCATCGTGCCGCGCAGAATCAGGCTGCCGTCACCGGGGGCGAAGGCAAAGCTGCCGGCGGTGCCGGCGCGGCCCGGAAGGGTGGTCAGCGTCGAGGTGCCGCCGAGGCCGCACCCGGCCAGCGGCCCGGCATAGCGCCGCTCCCGCACCATGCCGGCGGCGCACCCGGCCAGCATCAGAACCACTACCGATATTACACCGACACGCATTATTTCGCACACGGGAAGTTGAGCATCAGCGCTTCACATATAAACGTATTGGTCGTCCCTGCACGCTTAGATTCCGCCTACGGCATAGTCGCCCAACCGACTCGAGGACCCGTCA
>JAEHJW020008097.1_pt1 | contig 38260 bp, 77 predicted proteins | sample 9271431 | NCBI WGS metagenome assembly JAEHJW02 | reverse complement strand
ATTATAGGAGATTAAAATGAAAAGAATGTCTGTTTATATTACAGATAAAGAGTATGATTATTTTTTAAATTTATATTATAAAACTTTAGAATATAGTTTAGAGAAAAATAAACTATATATATCTCATTTACACATAGATCACTCTGCAGATGCGAATACACTAATGGAATATCTAATAAAAACCTTTACTAATGAATGAGAAGTAGTATTTGATGGATTTATGTGAAGTTGAAGTACTTGAGTTGCTTGTAAAAACTTAAACAGAGATTTTATATGAATAGAACTCAATAAAGAATATTTTGAAACAGCTAAAAATAGAATAGAGAAACTATGTCAAGAATAAACTAAAAGAATTAAATAAAAACCTCAAATATTTGCATTTTAAACAATTTTCAATATAATAGATAGTGCTTAAGTAATTGAAACCGTCAAATCAACTACTTGAACATAGTTGCATATCAACTAGAACTTACATTTTGACGGGTGTGAGTTCTTTTTGTTTTATGAACCGACAACGGAAAAGCAAGAAGATAAATTACAACATTAAATAAGAAGATTTATTACTTAATTAATTTATATGATTAAAAAAATTAAAAAGTATTTATGTAAAGAAGAATTACTAGAAATACAAAAAGAAAAATTATTGATTGAAATAATAAAACAATCAAATCTTACAACAAAAAAAGATTTAGATGATAGAGAAAAAAGATTTAGAGAAGAAAAAAAGTTTTTTGAAGAAAATTATAAAAAAAGATTTAATGAAGATTTTATAAAAGAAATTAAAGCTCAAAAGAAAAATTTAAAAAATATTATTGATTTTGATTTAATTCCTTGAAATGAAATATGGTCAATTTGTTCTATGTCCCAAAAACCAATAAAAATTAAAATTGAAAAAATAATTATTAGTAATGATAATATAGATATTATTGCAAATGAAATGTTTAAACAATGAGAATATTTTAAAACTGAAAAAGAGGCTATTGATTATTATAATGATTATTTAGAAAAATTGAAAATATAAAATAAGGTAAATATTTATTACTTAATAAAGGATTATGAAAGCAACTATATATAATTTTAGACAATGAGAAGTTATTATAGAGTGAGAAACTAAAGATGAATTATATGCAAATATTTTTGATTATATATCTACTTTATGAATTGATATTACTTTTGAAGAAAATAACTAATTAACTTCCTTAATAATATAATACTTATAACCTAATTTAATTTAATATGAACCACGAACTTAAAATTTTAGAAAAGTTCCATAATTTATTGTGGACTTGAGAAAAGACTTTTGAAATAAGAAAAAATGATAGAAATTTTCAAGAATGAGATACTGTAACATTTAAAATTATTGAAGAAGACAGTTGATTATTACACAATAGTATTTTAAAATTACAAATTACAAATCTTTTTCAAGATAAATGATTTTGATTAGAAGATTGATATTGTATTTTATCTTTTAAGGAAATTTAATTAACTCACTATAACAATTTATTATTTAGTTTTAAGAGAATGAGAGATATAAAATTTGAAGAATTAGATGATTATAGTTATTGGATAACTAGTTTTGATTTAGAACCTGATTATAACAGAAACGATTTTACTAAAGATTATTTTTCAGAAGATTATAAAAAAATAGATATAAAACTTTTTTTACAAAGATTAAAAGATTGAGAAATAAATTCAATATTTATGGATAATTGATTATATGAAGATATACCACTTTGAACTAAATGTGCTTTTTTAAATACAATACAAAAATATTATGATTGGTGAACTAGTGAAAATTATATATGGATAACTGAAGAATGAGAAAAATTTTTAAACTGTAAATAAAACATATCTTTAATACTTAATATAATAATATGAAAGACTAAAAAGTCTTTTTTTATTATAGGTGGAATTATTTATTTTTACACTTATATTACACTTATTGCATTTTTTGACTTTTAAAGAAAAATAAATATACTTATATACAAGTAATTAGAACAACTAAGTTTTAAATTTACTTAACTTATAAACAAGTATTTAATAGACCTGACAACAGGAGTTAAAGAAAATAAATTTAAACTATGTGACAACTGGAAGAAAATTTTAAAGAATTTATAAAATTATTAGATAATAAACAAATTAATAATTTTGCTGATATTCTATCAGATGAAATGCAATTTAGACTAATGATTAAAGAAATAAAATAAAACTATGGAAACATCTGAAACCATAATAAGACTTCAAAATATAATGACTAGCTACCACTTATGAGATTTAAAACTAAGTGAAGCTATAAAGTTATTAAATGAAATAACAAAAGAAAGAGTTAAACAAATAAATGATAAATTACCAATATGAAAGAAGCAATAACGCAAAAAAATAATCAAATAATTTTAAAAAAACAACAATTAATAAAACAATATCGGGACTGAAAGATAAACTTTCATATTTATAAACAAAAAGATAAAAATATTAGTGAAATAATATTATAGATTATGCCAAAAATGATGATACATTCTCTACCAGAATTTCAAACAAAAAGCTATCAAAAAATGCTTTCAAGAATAAATAAAAAGAAATCTAGAAAACAACCAATTATGCTAAAGAGATTTGAATGATTAAAAGAATATTTAAGAAAAAATAGTTTAATTATTAATTAAAATAGTATGCCAAACCAAATAGTCCATATCTTTGAAGATTTATCTTGAGATGTATGAATGCATCCTGAAAAACCAGATTTTGAAACTAAATATCAATTTGAAGCAACTTTAACAAAAGACCAAATTAGTGATATAATCAGATGAGATAAAACATATATTGAAAAACTTATGGCTAAACATAAAGAGCCTGAATTAGATTTATAATTAAACTTATAATAAGATGAAAGATAAATTTACAGAAAAATATCCTACTTTTTGGCATTATTTTTTTAGTGTAAGATGATTAATAGAAAATCCTTTTCACTATATTGTAATTATATTTAGTCTTTATATGATATATAATGGTATTTATAATAAATTTTAACTTACCATTTAATAAAATAGATATGAAACCAACATTTAAAATTATTGATGAAGAATTAAATTCTCCTTATTGAGTATGAATAAGTGATATGATTAATAAACTAGCTGAAGATAGAAGTAAAGCTATTGATGATAAAATGAGAGAGTTTTGAATTACAGAAGAAAATGCAAGAAATTATCATATAGATATTCATAAAACTAGAGAATGATATAATTATAAAATATATAAAAAAGAAAAAATTTGAGAGTTTAATATTTAATAAATAATTATGGAAACTCAAACATATAAAGAACTCTTAGAATGAATAGTAAGAGATAATGAAGAACATCTATCATTAAAAGCTCTTGAAATAATATCAGAGTATCAATGATTTGTAGACCAATTAATAAAAGATAAACAAAGACTTGAGAGAGAAATACATAATAAAGATGTTATGCTTGATGAGTTACAATGATATTGATTTTGAGATAAATAAAAAGTCTTAATCCTTAAGTCCTTAGCTACTAACTTAAACCTATGAAAAAAGAAGAATTAATTTTAAAAGTTTCTGAATTAGAAACAAAGTTGAAAAAAGCTAACTATGACAAAGATAATTTACTTTGAATAGCTAGTAAGATTATAAAATGACAAGAAAAAGAAATATATTCTTATGCTATAGTAAGAGATGATAAAAGAATAGAAACATTTGAAGAGTTATTTTTTGAGATTTGAAAATTAGTAGAGTTTAGAGATAATGTGTTAGAAAAAGTTTGATATGAAAGAAGATTACAAGACAATGAAAAAGAACTAAATTTTTTGAGAAATAAAGAAAATTGACAATTAATTTAAAGCCTTAACCTAGTCCCTAGCTAACAGACTTATTCCATTTGGGACTATAAATATAAAGTGGTAGTTTTCATTTCATCTATCTTTCGCGAGGTAGATGTTTTTATTTGACTTTAAAATTAAATAAGTATAATAAAATAGACTTATCAATTAAAAGACTAGATGAATAGAAGTAATATAGAAAGATTTGCAAGATATGAATTATTAGGTGAATTAAAAGAGATAAAACCTAAATCTGTCAAAATGTATTTTTATAAACACAGATTAAATATATTAGATAAGGAAGATATAAAAAAATATTTATTTAATTAAAGTCTGCTTGTATTTTTCTAAACTCTCCCAAAGGTTAAATAAGTCAATGACTACTAATCTTGCTTTGGTGGAGATAATCTTACTCAAGCAGAGAGTAATTATGGTAAGATTATAAAACAATTATCAGGATTAGTAGTGAACTTTAGTTAATTAAATAAAAATTATGGCAAGACCATTTTGAACATATAAATATACTCCAGAAGAATTATTTGAAAAATCAAAAGAATATTTTAAAAAATGTGATGAGACTATAATATCTTTTGATAAAATAAATTTAAAAACTATTACAAAACCAAAAACACTTTCTTGATTATGTTTATGGCTTTGAGTAGCGAAAGATTATATTTCAGAAAAAGCAAAAGATGAAAGTTATTCCGAAACTATAAAACTAATTAGGCTTGAGGTAGAAAATAGTATAGAAGAATGAATATTACAATGAAGTTATAATGCAACATCTTGAATATTTAATCTTAAAAATAATTTTGATTGGAAAGATAAATCAGAAGTAGATAACAATAATACTTGAGAAATAATATTTAAAATTAAATCATAATGGAAATAGAATTGCCATTTAATTTAGATTACAGAGAATATCAAAAGCCACTTGTTAATTTTATTCGCAACTGATGAAAAAGATGAGTGGTTATTTGGCATAGAAGAGCTTGAAAAGATAAAACATTTTTTAATCTATTGGTTGAAATGGCAATAAAGAATGTTTGAGGTTATGCTTATATTCTTCCAACTTACGCACAAGGTAAAAAGATTATTTGGGATAGTATTGACACGAAAGGTTTTAAATTTAAAAATCATATTCCACCACAAATATTGGTTTGAGAAAATTGAACAGAATTAAAATTTACTCTTGCTAATTGAAGTTTTATACAAATATTATGAAGTGAAAATATAGACAATCTTCGTTGAATATCACCGAAGTGAATTGTGTTTAGTGAGTATGCTTTTCAAAATCCAACAGCTTGGGAAGTTATGAGACCAATTCTAGCAGAAAACTGATGATGGGCAATATTTAATTCAACACCTAACTGAAAAAACCATTTTTACGATTTATACAACATAGCAAAAGACAATCCAGAATGGTTTTGTCAAAAATTATCTGTAGACGATACTTGAGCAGTAACTAAAGAATATATAGAACAAGAAAGAGCAGATTGAATGAGTGAAGAAATGATACAACAAGAATATTATGTGAGTTTTGATGTATGAGCTATATGAAGTTATTATGCAGAACAAATAAACCAAGCAAGACAAGAATGAAGAATAACAAAATTACCATTTAATAAAGATGTGCCAGTTGATTTATGGTTTGATTTATGAGTAAATGATAGTTTTACAATTTCATTTAAACAAAATGAATGAATGTTTTTCAATTTTATAAACTATTATGAAAACACTTGAAAAACATTAGACCATTATTTTACTATAATAGATGAGTTTATACAAAGGAAATGATGAAAACTTTGAAGATTATATTTACCTCACGATGCAAATCAGAAATGACATAGTTATCTTGTGAGTTGAAAAACAATAATACAAAAGTTTAATGAAAAATATCCTTGAAAAATACAACTTATAGAAAATAAAATTGATGTTAATACTTGAATACAAGAAGCTCGTAAAATATTTCCTAAAGTTAGATTTGATATTGATACTTGTAGTCAATTTATAAGATGTTTAGAGAATTATAAAAAAGATTGGGATGATGTTAAAAAAGTTTTCAGAAATCAACCATTTCACGATTGGGCTTCACATTGAGCAGACAACTTTAGGTATTTTGCTATAAGTGAATGAAAAAAGAAAGAAATATGAAATACTTTAGTCACACAAGATTGGTGATTAAATAGTTTATTAAATTAATATTGACTTTTATTTATTATGATTATACTCAATAATAGATAAGAACGGAGACTTGTCTTTTTTATAGTATCTCCGTTCACTATAATTAGCAAGTCTTCTTATCTTATAAGAAGATTTTTTAATTTACAAGAAATGTTAAAAATTTCAGAAAAAGACAAAGAAAAACTAAAAGACCAAGTAAGAAGGGAATATCAATTATCTTACAACACAATCGTTCGTAAAAGAATGATTTTTCGTGCTCAAGATAAATTATTAAACTGAATTGCAGACCAAGATAAAATTGATACTAAAACACTTTACTATAATTTATACTCTAAAATGGCTATTGTTTATAGTGATGATATTACTGTAAAATGGCTACCAAGACAAATGAGTTGAAATATGCAAGCTAACAATCTAAATAAGTTAGCTCGTTTTGATGTAGATGAAATGGACTATTCTATATTGAACTATGAAACTCAATTAAATAGATTTATGAGATGAGTTTGAATTAAGTTAATGATTTGATGGGATGATATAAAACAAGTTCCAGTTCGGCAAGTTATGGATACAAGAACTTGGGTACCAGACCCTAGAGGTTGGTTTAATCCAAAAGGTTTTAGATACCATTGATTTGAATTATCAGATTTTAGATATAATCTAACAGAGGATTTAGGATTTGACCAAGAAGCAGTTTCAAAATGTTTTGTTGCAGAAAGTCCAGAAACTATTTTAACTAGAACGTATGAACAACAATCAGCTTGATTATTTCCAGCAACAGAAAGTTTAAGAACTTGAGATGAAGAATGAGATGAAGTTGCTGTTTACTATCATATGACTAGATTTAATGGTAAACCAGTATTTACAGTATGGGGGAATAATATTTGAGAATTAATCAGATATGAAGAAATAAAACCAGTTTATGAAGAGGAAAAGAAAAGTGTAAACAATATTCCTCTTCCTGTAACTCTGAATTATTTTGCACCAAAGAAATGAGACCCTTATGGAACAAGTTTAGCTGATTTAGTACAAACTCAACATAGATATAAAAACATAATGGCAAATCTTATGTTTATAAGAGAAAAAGACTTTATGCTTTGAGATGATGTTTTATATGACACAAATGTAATTAAGAATAAAAATGATTTATCAACTCCAACATTAAGTAGGAAGTTTATATGAGCAGATTGAACAATGTGACCAATCAATAATGCAGTTTCAATAATTCCAAAAAATCCAAATTCAAGCTCTCCTTATAATTTTAATGATTATTTAGATAGAATTAATCAACTTGCAACTTGAATGGATGCAAGGCAAATGTGAATTGAATGAGGTTCAAATATTACTCTTTGAGAAGCTCAACAATTACAAGCAAATAATAATGTAAAATCATTATTTGAAATAAGAATAAATAATATATGAGAAAAACAATTCTGGAATTTATGGTATAGAGCTTACAGAGAAAACTTTGATGAAGCAAATTCTAAAATTATTAGAGTTTCAAATAGTTTATGAGTTCAAAATATAGAATTTACAAAAGATGACATATTAAGTAAATCAGACCCAGATGTTAGAATAGTGAGTAAGACAGAAATCTCAAATGAAAGAGCACAACAAATAGCACAATTAACACCTTTGCTTATAAGTATAATACAAGACCCAAATAAATCTCAAATATCAAGAACGATGGCACAAAGAAAATTGCTTGAATTAGCTTGAATAGAAGAAGATGAACAATACATATATGTAAATCCAAGTTGGGAAGAATTAGATGCAAGAGATAAATTACCACTTCTAAATAATAATGACCCTGATTGAATACCAGTTGACCCAGAAGAAGTTGAAGCAGACCAAATGACATACATTACAATATTTAATCAAGCTTTACCAACACCTGCAACAAAAGCAGCAATACAAGCAAGAAAAGATATTATAATACAGAAAGGTAAAAACCAAATAATGCAACAACCTTGATGAAATATGCAAGCACAAGCAACAAATATGGCACTACAAAATGCAAATACACAAATGCAAAAACAATGAGCCGAACAAACAAGGCAAAATGTTATGCAATAATTTATATTTTAACTAATTACTATGAAAATTAATAAATTTACAAAAGTAAAAATTGATAAAGATTTAATTGATGATGAAGTTTTATCAGAATATATAAGAAGTTTAGAAGTTATTTACATACAAGGTTTAAGTTGGTTGGTTTGATACCCTTGAATAGTGGCAAAAAATAATACAAAGGAAGAAGAAAATCCAGAATTATATAAACAAGAACAAGATAATTTAAAAAGTCTTGAAAAACAATTAAAAAACATTGAAGATAACATTGATGATATAACAACTAAAATTAAATTTTTTAAATCAATAAAAAATGGATAATACAGATAAAAGAATAGCAATACAAACTTTAGCTGAAAGTTATGGTTGGCAATTAATATGTGAAGCAATAGACAAAAATATTAACAGACTTTCAATATTAATTGAAGATGATAGTCCTTGATGTGAGGAAAATGACAAAATACTTTATTCTTGAAGAGTTCTTAATATTAAACAAAAGAAAATGCTTCAAAAATTAAAAGAATTACCAAAACAATTAGTCGAAGATTATAAATGACAAATACCAACTAATGAAACTTTAGAAGAAATGCTTAAAAATTACTAGAAATTAGCTTAAAAGCTAGTTTCAATGTAGTGTTTAACTACTCCTGCAGATATGACTGCTTATTAATTCATAACTATAGAATATGTCAGAAATAGACAATATTGAGGCACAAGCCAGAGCCGAAGTTGAGGGCTTATACTCTAACACTGAGACAACAGAACAAACAAGTGAGAGTAACACTTTAACATCCATTGAAGAAAACAATGAACCAGAGGAACATTTTGAAGAAAATTCAGAACCTCAAGAACCAACTATCGATAGAGAACAAATTGAACAAGAAGTTAGAAAAGAACTTGAAAAAGAGTATAAAAAGAAATATTACTCTAAAATAAATCAAGAACAACAAAAACTTCACGAAGCTCAAAAAGAACTTGAAGAGCTTAAAACTACTAAATGATATTCGGATGATGATATAGAAGCAATTAGAAAAATTGCGAGCGTAGAAAATCAAAAAGTTGAAATTAGTAGAACAGAACAAATTGAAAAGACAAACTTTTTAAACAACTTTAAACCTAATGCTGAAGATTTAGTTTGAATAGAAGAAATAAAAGCAGATTTCCCAAATATGAGTTGGGAATATGCAAGAAAAGTATATCTTGCAGATAAAAATCCAGAAGCTTTAGTAAAAACAAAATCACCAAACTTACAAGTTTCGTGAGACACACCTAAATCAATAGAAAGATGAGCAGACCCTAACGACCCAAAAGAGATTGAAAGACTTGCAAGGGAAGAAGCTAAACTCGCCTCATATTGATGGTAATTTTATTAATTAACTATCTAAACTATGATGACAACTTGAAGCGTTACTTGAGGTAATGCGTTATCAAATCTAAGAAAACACATTGAAAGTGTTGCAATTAGACAATTTAAAAAAACATCTCAATTATATTGAATGTGAGAACATAGAACAATGAATACTTGAGACCATACTTATGCTTTTAATATTTATAACAGAGATACTTTTACTCCAACACAAGCAACTCTTGTTGAATGAGTAACTCCTGAAATGGATAATCAAGGTTTCTCTCAAGTAACTGTTCAAATGACACAATTCGGTAGATGAGTAATATTAACTGATATTGCTGTAAAAGACAATCCATTTGACCTTTACACTGAGGCAGCTGCTGAACTTTGAAGACAAATGGCTGAAGTTGTAGACCAAGTAGTTCAAACTAAACTTTTAACTCTTGACAATACAACTCAAACACAAGTAATTTATGGGGCAAATAGAGCATCAAGAAGTGCAATTACTTCAACTGATTATGCTAAATCAACATACTTTGCTAATGCAAATGCCATTTTGAAATCAAAATGAACTCCTGAAATTGACAGTGGTTATGTTGCTGTTGCTCACCCTTTAGTTATTCAAGATTTATTAACTGAAGTAGGTTCTTCTACTGCTGGTTTCTTTGAAGCTGCTAAATATTCACAACCTGAAAAAATCTTTAATGGTGAATTAGGTAAAATGTTTGGTATAAGATTTGTTGAAGCTTCAAATATTCAACCAATTTCTGTTACAAACGGAACTACATTTAATGTTTATCCAACATTCTTAGTAGGTAAATATGCTTACGGAGTAGTTGAAAGTCAAGCAATGGAAACAATTGTAAAACCAATTGGTTCATCTTGAACAGAAGACCCATTAAATCAAAGAGGTTCTGTTGGTATTAAAACCAGATTTTGAGTTGAGGTATTAAAACCAGAAGCAAACTTCAGAATTGAAACACCAGTTTCATTAAATCCAACTTTACCATACTAATCTAAGGCTCTTAGGAGCCTCTTAATTCTTAACTAATTAATTATGAATTTTCAAAACATTACTAACATAGCAAGAAATGCTTGAGGTTTAGTTATTAAAGCGGCTTCAAATGCTGCTGCAAAAACTGTAAATACTGTTAATTTATTTATTAATGGAGTATTTGCACAAAAAACAGCTTGAGATGTTGCACTTACAAATTATACTTATGTAAACTCTGTATGAACTGTAACAACTGCTGCTTTTACTTTAGCTGATTGATATACTGCACCTTTAACAGTATATGCAACTTGAAGTGCATTTGCTGTTTGACTTTGAACAGTATCTGCAAACACTGGGTCAGTTTATGCAACTGATTTTGATAGAAGTTTAGTATCAAAAGGTTATGCAATTATAGGTTATATAATTGTAAAAAATGCAACTGGTTCAACATTTACTTGAGGAACTACTGCACTTGATACTGCAAACTTAACTGTAACTTATATTGATAGTTTTTCAACTACTTGAATATAAAAATAAATCCTCTCTTAATTGAGGGGGTTTAGACTTTATATTTTAATTAGTAAATATGGCACCTAAAAAAGAAGAAACTACTGAAAAAGTAGAAGTTAAAAAAAATTTATGTAAATGTTGAGCTTGGAAAAGAAATAATAAAATATATTCTGAACAAACTCCAAATTGAACTCTTTTATGTTCTAACTGCAATTAATTATGACTTGACAAGAGATAATCGATTTATGAGCTGAATTATCTTTTTATACAGATACTTCTGAATATACACCAGCTAAAAGATTATTAGACTTAAATAATTGATATAAAGACCTTATTGCACAAATTAACCAAGATGTAAATGAGGATTTATTTTGTGATGATTTTTATTTTAACACAGTCGCTTGACAATTAGAATATACTTTACCACAAACAGATAATATAAATGAAATTCCTTGAATGGATAATCTTTTATGAGTATTTATTAACTATGAAAGCCCTATTGATTGAACTTGAACAATAGCAACTATAAATGGTAGTAATATAATAACTTGAACTTGAACAACTTTTAGTTGAGATTTTCAACCTTGATATCATATTATATTTAACTCGGTATTTTATAGAGTTGTTTCAATCACAAGTGATACTTCTATGATAGTTATTGCAGTTGATAATCCTTTACCAACCTCAACTACTTCTTGAATTGCATATCAAATACATAAAGTAGATTATAAAAAGGCTTACCCAGAAAGATTAAGTAATTTAGATAAAGACCAAAGTTATTATTTAGTAAATCAACCAAAAGAAACACCTTTTTATATTAAGTATGATACTTGAGTAAGAATATTTCCAACAGCAACTGAAAGTGTTGTTTGAGCTGGTAAATTGTATTGAACTTATGATGTCCCTGATTTAAAAACAACAAGTACACCAATTCTTGATGACAATTGGCATTATGTTTTAGCAATAAGAATGAAAGTATTTTCATATCAAAGAAGATGAATGTTTAATGAAGCCGCACAAGCACAACAAGAATATCAATTAGAATATAGAAAAGTAATAAATACACTTTCTGATAGTGATTTAAGCCCTTTAAATAGATATATAGTTCCTTTAATTGAATTACAATAATAATATGACACATCAATTATTGACAATAGATAAATGGTATTGAGGTATGACAACAGACCCAAATATATGACAAGTTGGGTCTTTTTATGATTGATGATGAGTAGAAATTAGAAAAGATAGTAAAAAAGTAAAATTAAGTAATAGCTATTATAATTGATGAACTGTAAATACTAGATGATATGATTGAAGAATAATTTGATGAATAGTTTATGACAATACAAATAATGCTTTTTTTAGTAATGACTGATATATGTATAATTTTATATATTGAAATCAAAGAGAATATAAGTTAATATCTAATAATATCTATAACATTTGACAATATAATAATCAATTAAAATGATTTTTACTTGCTTCAAATTGAGTTTATAAACGGGATTTAAATAATGATACATATACTTGAATAATTTGAAATGATATAGTATGATGACTAAGTTGATTTTCTTTATGAAGTTGATGGACTTATTCAACAAATTTAATACATACAACTTGAACAAGTCTAGCTAGTAAAACATTAACAACAGTAGCAAATACAAGATATAATGTAAGAATAAACTATTCAAATACTACTTGAAGTTGTGATATTACTTTTTGAACTTGAATTATTTGAACACTTACTAGTAGTAGCCAAAATGTAAATTTTACATCAGTAGTAAATACAACCTCAACTGATTTAATACTTTCTCCTACAACAAATTTTAATTGAACTATTTATAGTATAATAATAGAACCTATAAATATTCCCCAAACACCTAATGTTTCAGTAAATCTAAATTCACAATCACCTTATTTAATTATATGAAATCAAATTTTAATATGAAATTGATATGTAATAACAGCAATTGATATAACAACATCATCTTGGTCTGCTAGTACAATTCTTACTATAGATAAAGATTATACTATAATGTGAATTACTAAAATTTGAGACCAGATATTCGTTTATGCTACAAATTGAAGTAATACTAAACAATATTTATGGGATTGAATAAATACTGTAGCTACTAGAAGTATTACTTGGTATGATAAGCCACTTCAAAGAGTTATAAGTTGGAATAATATTGATTATTTAGTAGTTAGAAATAATTTAAGAGCAAGTTTATGGGTGGTTAATTGATATCAACCACAATTGATATGCCAAAGCGATTATTTATATAATAATTCTAATTGAAAATTTAATTTTAATTGTTCTAATATCAATTCAATAGAGACTATTTGAAATAAATTTTTATTATGATGATATTGAGAAATATATACATATGGTAATTATTCACCCTGACTACCTCAATGAATATTAAGAGAATATTTATATGATGGTTATGAAACTACAATGCTCTATTACGATGAGTGAATATCTGCATATAATCTTTATATATGAACAAATAAATGAAATAATAATTATTTACAAAGTTTATATTTAATAGATAATATTAATACTACAACACTTTATGATACAAGTAAAACTTGATATGTAATAACAAATTGGATTTATGGTACTAAATATAGTCAAGATAAACAAACGATTAAAGTAAAACTTTGATATAATCTAACAAATACCACACAAACTATAAATTTATATTATAAAATAGATAATGATGCTAATTTCACATTATTTAAAACTATAAATAATAATGATACTAAAGCAATATTATTACAAAAGAAATTTAAAAAAATAATGTTTAAAATAGAATTATGAACAGGTAGTATTTATTATTCACCTGAAATATATGATTTTAACATTATTATTGATGATATTACTAATGATTTAACTTAATATGACAAAAGATGATTTAAAAATTGAAGTATTAACACCTGAAATAATACAAGTTCCTGATTATCAATATTGAGCTTCTCAAAATACACTTGATGCACAATTAGCACTTAGAAATTTAGTATTTTCTTGAAAATTTAAACCTTGACAATTTACATTTAATTCAACTTGAAATAAAAGTATAACTTGAATTTGATTTAAACCTAAATTAGTAATGTTTATGGTAAATCTTTCAACAAGAAGCTGATGTGGACAAATGAGCGATGATTGAATTCAAAATGCAATAAGTTTTGCTGATTGACCTTGAACTACTGAATGTATCTATATAAGAGATAGTTGATGAAATTTAGCCTGAAGAGCAACTTATGTAAGTATGGATACTGATTGATTTACAATAAATGTAGTAACTGCAAATTGAAGTACAATTTATGTAAATTATACTTGTTTTTCATAATAAATAATTATAATAAATTAAATATTTAATAACTATAAATATGGCAATTCCAATAGACCAAGCAAAAGTAAATGCATTAAATAATAAAATTAATCCTTGAAATACGTCAAATATAACTGGTATTTGAAGTATAACATCAAATACATTTGACCAAAATCAACAAAATCAACAAATGCTAGAACAAAAAATAAAATCTGGTAATTTTTCAGCATCAGAAGCTACACAATATAATAGACTTACTTGAAATCAACAATGAGCAAGAAATTTAGCTTTAACATCACAACCAGCAGTACAAAGTGGTAATTTAAAAACATCTATTACACAAGATGAATGACAAATGATGAAAGATGCTTGAATTACTAAAGTAAATAAAAATATAACTGCAGATAAAACAGAATGATTATGAACTCAAAAAATGACAGATATAACTTGAGGTATTTGAACTATGCCTTGATGAATATGAAATCCAAATCAAGTAGAACCTGCAAAACCTTGAGAAGTCCCATCAGTAGAAACCCCTAAATATGAACAACAATTAGATAAAGCACTTGAAACAAGTGACATTAATACTGTTAGAAATAAACTTAAAGAATGACTAGCAAATTGAACTATAGACCAAAATACATACAATAAATCAGAAGCTTATTTATGGAATAAAGTAAACCAACAAAATCAAGCAGTTACTAATAGTGACAGTATTCTTAATACAATGTTAAATGGTTGACAAGTTGATGATAGTATAAAATGAACAGATGCTTATAAAAAAGCAATGTCAAGTTATGCTACAATATCACAATTACAAAATGCAAGTTGAAAACAAATATTTGATAGTGTAAATGCTGGAATTATCAGTGAATGAAGTCCAGAATTTATTAAGTTATCACAATTAAATCCTCAATGAATAGAAGCTTTTAAACAATATAAGGAAAATCAAAGAATATCAGGACAAGTTAACTCTTTTAATACTTCTTATTATGATAGTTTAAATAGTGTTGATAATTATGATAAAAATAAATCAGTAACAAGTCAATCAAGAGAACCATCAACACCAACAGACATATTACAAATAATGAGTGATATGGTTACAAAAAATACACCTCCAGATTACGCTGAATTATGGAGAGAGAAAATATCAGAAAATCCAGAAGCAAATACATTAATTAATCAAATATCAGATTATAACACAAGATTGCAAGAATTATCACAAGAAAAAATTAACAAAGAAGATGAAATAAAAGCACAATTATCTTGAACTTGAGCAACTCAAGATTATATTGATGCAAAAGTAAGAGCAGAATTAAAATATATTTATAAAGAAGAAAACAATATAAATATAAGTTTAGCAAATGCTCAAAGCAAACTAAATTACATAACTGAAAATGCTAAAACTGAACTTGATTTGATGCAAAAACAATATGAAGCAGAACAACAAAAATTATGAAATAAATTAAGTGTTGCTCAAATGTGACTTAATTATGCTACAAGTGAACAAAACTACGAAAGAAGTTTAGAAGCAGAACAAAGACAAAGATGATATACTTTAGAAGATACAGCAAGTCAAAGAGAATATCAAACAGCACAAGATGAGAAAAACTTTGAACAACAAGAAGAAATAATTAAAATGCAACAAGATTATAATTCACAAAATATTCCTACAGAAATTATACAAAGTTGAGGAAAAAATATTTTAATAAATTCTAAAACTTGAGAAATTATTAAAAGTTTTGATTTACCAACAAAAGAAACTACTACACAAGACTGGGCTAAGTTAAGTGATTGAAGTTTATATAATCAAAGAACTTGAGAAATAAAACAAGTTTGAACTTGAACTGCAACAACTCCAGTTACAAGTTGACAATTAGCGACTGAAAAAATTAATGGTAAAAATGTAACAATGGATACAAATGCTTTAGCTTCATTTAAAAATGCTATTGCAAATATGCCTTGAACTATTATAGGAGTGCAACAATATAGAACACCAGAAGAACAAAAAGCTTTAGTTGATAAATGAGTTAGCTGGACTATGGATAGTAAGCATATGAAAGGATTAGCAGTTGATATATATTCTTGAACTGATAAAAATTGAAAATTACTAGCACCTAGTAAAGAACAAATTACAGTAATGAATGCAAATTGATGGTATCAAGACCCAAATCTTCCAAATGATAAATGACATTTTGAATATAAATGAACTCAATCAACACAAACTTCAACAAAAGACTTTTCAGATTGAGATATAACATTATTTAATAGTGCTAAATATAATCCTCAAACTGATAAAGATAAAAATAGAGTTCAAAGATTTTATGACTATCAAGATGCAGTTACAAATTTAGCTTCTGACCCAAATGCTGATATAACTGAACTTATGAGAAATAGTAAATGAGGTAAAGATTTATGACAATCTGAGAATAAGGCATATAAAGATATATGAATAGTAGTTTCACAATTATGAAGTTTGAAAAAAGCTATTGATTGATATGAAAAAGAAGAATGAAGTAAATGGTTTTGATGAGTTGATTTTTCTCCTTTAACTTGAGCCATAGCAAATAAAAATCCTTGGAATACAAAAGCTCAAGAAGTAAAAGCATTATTACAACAAATAGTACCAAAAGTTGCTAGATGAGTAATGTGAGAAGTATGAGTATTAACAGACCAAGATATTAATAATTATATTCAAACATTACCAAATATTAAACAAACAGCAGATGTTCAAGATGTAGTTCAATTAGCTTTATTATGAACAGTTAAAGCTTCTTTAGATAATGCAGTAAGAACAGACCAAGCAACTTATGATGTATCTAAATTAGTTTGAAATTATAAAACATTAACAAGTAAGATTAATGAATTAGAGAAAAAAGTAATTTGAACTTGAACAGAAACAAAAAAACAAAATATTTGAAATACAAATAAAACTTATAACATAAGTGAAAAACAAAAAACAGAATGGGATAATTTTATTAATTCAAGAATAAAAAAATAATATGGAACAATTTTTTTGACAAACTCAATGAATGAGTATAGCACAACCTACAAATTACTTAGATGTAATTAGACAAAAAAAGGCAGAAGAAGAAAAGAAAAAGTCTTTAGTTAAAAAAGAAGAAAAGTTTAATCTTTATGATTTTTCTAAAGTTCAAAAACCAACTCTTAATTTCTGACCTTGAGTAAGTCAAGCTTGAGTAACTAATATTGAAGATTATAAAAAAACTCTTCCAGAAGTTAGACAAATTCCAAAATATAGTTTGAATGATGAAGATTATTCGATGTTACAAATGGCAGTAGATAAATGAGCTTCTCAAGATGAAGCATTAAATCTTTTAAGAGATTTTAAAATGCAAAAAAATGGAATTGATATTTTAAATGAATATAGTCCAGAACAAATAAAACAAACTACATCATCAACTTTATGAAAAGCTTTTCAATTATGAAAATGAATGCTTGAAAGTCCATTTTGACAATTTACAAAATGAGTAGTAGAAAAGTGATTAGAAACTACACCAATTTGACAAAAAGCAAGTTGATTAATAAGTTGAGAAAATAAAATGTTATGAGCATCAGTTGCTTATGCTCCTGAATATGCTTCTAATATAATAAGTTTTGCTCCTTGGTCAGTTTGAGTAATTAGTTGAAATGAAAAGGCTAAACAAGTAGCAGAAGAAATTAAAACAGCTTGAAAAGATGTAAAAAAATCATTACAAAATGCCTTAAATGTTGATGACCAATCTTTAATAACACAATTAACAGAAAACTGAATTGATATATGAAGCTTATTTACTCCAACTTGAGCAGAAACTGCTATTACTAAACTTCCTTGACTATCTGAAAAAATAGTAAGTTTTTCAGATAAATTAGAAAAATTAGCTGAAACTTCTCCTAAAGTTTATAAGACAGTTAAAAATATATTATCTTTAGGTAAAACGGCTTGAGTTTGAGCTGGGGAAATGGCTAAATATGATATAGTAAGTCAATGAGAAATTAAACCAGAGGATGTTGCTATTTGAGCAGTTACTTGACCAGTTTTAAATGTATTGTGAAAATGAATAGCTAAAACAAAACAATTAATAACAAAAACAACTCCAGAAAATCTAATTGTATCTTGATTAATTAATCCAAGTGATTTAAAAAATGCTAGTGAAAGAATTGCTAAACTTACTTGAAAAGAATTAGATGTTACAGATACAAGTAAATGGCTATTAGATAAACTAAAAAAATGATGAGATAAAGCAAATATTAGGAGTGAAATACAAAAAAGTATAGAAAGTTCTAAAAAAGAGGCAAGTGATTTATTAATTTCTAAAACAACCCCTTATAATAATGAAATCACTAATAATTTAAAACAATGATTAAGGGAAAAATTGTCAAATTTTTGAAAATTTAATAAAAATTGAGATTTTGTAGCAAGTGCTTGAAATCAAGAAAAAGCAAAAGAGATATTGAATATTATTAATAAGAAAGAATTAACTCTTAATGAAATTAATAATTGAAGAACTATTTTAGCAGAAAATATTTTTACTAAACAATGAAGTCCAAAAGATATACAAAGTTTAGAATGATTACAAAATATATGGAAAAATACAAGTAAATTTATTGAAGAACAAGCCCCTTGATTTAGAAAATTGAATAAAGATACAGAAGTTTGAATTGCTCTTGATAAAGCTATTGCTAAAAAAGAAGCTAGTGATTTATCTAAACAAATTTTAGCTTATACCTGATTTGGTTGAACTTTATGAGGATTTTCTGCATATCAAACTTGAGACCCAACTCAAATATTGTATTGATTAATGTGATGATATGTATGAGGTAAAACAAAAGAACTATTGACCTCTACACCAGTTAAAACTAAACTAGCACTTTTCTTAAATAAATTTAATAAACAAGAACAACAAGCTATAAAAGATTATATTTCTAGTGATTGAGCTACAAAGTTGTCTGATGCTTTACTTAAAAAAATAAAAATTGTTTGACCTACAATAAGTAATTTAATTAATAATGATTAATATATGTTACTAATAATTATATTTATAATAGTTTGGTTAATTCCATTACCAAATTAATTTGCAAAACCTTAAAAACAATTATAATAAAATTAATAATACTTAACTATAAAACTATGTCATTAAAAAAAGGAAAATCACAAAAAGTGATTAGCGAAAATATTAAAAAAGAAATTGAAGCTGGAAAACCTCAAAAACAAGCTGTAGCTATTACAATGAGTGAAGCTTGAATGAGTAAACCAAATAAAGCACCATCTATTAAAAAAGATGAAAAAACAAAAATTGATATGAGAAAAAAATCAACTTATAATAAAATGTTAATGTGAAAATAATATGCTAGAAACAATATTAAAACTTTATGTAGAAAGTTTAAAAATCCATATAGGAACTAAGACTAAAGACCATTTATTCCACGAATTTACACAAGATGTTTATGAATTACTTTTTGATGTATTTCACGAAATAGCAGAAAAAAGAGAAGATATAAAAGAATGAGAATATACAAGCACTGATTGTAAAATAGATAAACAAAGAATTTATGATATTATTGAAGAAGTAAAATCAAAACTAGATGATAGTAAATGAGATTATACAACTTGATATGACAACCTTGTAAGATGACTAGTAGATAAACTAGAGTTTTTATGTGGGAATGCTGAAAGTTTTATTGAAGAAGAAGAGGAAGAAAACATAGATACTAAAGAAGAAGAAAAGATAGAAATGAAACCATTAATTCGTAAATTGATATAATGCCAACAAGTTTTAATCAAAGAATAAAACCAACTACAAATTATAACTTAAGAAGTTGAGATGTAAGCAACTTATATTATTTAATTGATAATTTGGGAAATTATATTACTGATAATTTAGGAAATAATATCATAGTTCCGTGAGCTTTTTATTTACAAGATACAATTTATAACTTAAGAATACAACCATAATGCCAAATATAAAATTTACAGATGATACTGCAAATAAAAGTTTTCCAGTATGAGCAGATAAAATATTATGAGCTGATAGTTCTCTATCTTATGATAGTATAATAAATATGAATTTATCTGATTTACCTGTTTCAACACCAACTCAAACTGCATTAAATGCTAAACAAAATACTCTTATAGCTTGAACAAATATAACAATAGTTTGAGATACTATTAATTCTATTTGATGAGGTTGATGAAGCTGAAATGCTTGAGCATTTGCTGATGAATTACAAACAGCAACTGCTTGACAAACAGTATTTAATTTAGGTTTTAATTTTGTAGTTTGAGGTAATTTACTTGTCTTTGTAGAATGAAGACTTCAAACTAGAACTTCAGCATATACTGAAACAGATACAAATACAATAACTTTTGCAACTTGACTTGATGTTTGAAGTGAAGTATATTTCTTTTATCCTAATAAATGACTTAATTGGCAATGAACTTATTCTTGAGTTACTGCTTATGTTGTAGATGATGCAGTATATTATAATTGAAGTTCTTATATTTGTAAATTAGATAGCACTTGAAATTTACCTACTAATACATCTTATTGGGATTTATTAGTAAGTAATGGTTGAAATATGTATAAAGCTACTTATGACCCAGCTAATATATCAGAACAATTAGTATGATTAACAGCAACGCAATCTCTAACAAATAAAACTTTTACAGATAGAGTATTAACACCTGAAGTAAAAGCAACAAATTCTGCTTGAATAGATTTGCATAATAATACAGGAACACAAATAGCAATTTTTGGGGCTTGATGATGAGTGTGAACTAGTTTAAATGGAACAACAAATATAGGTTCTGTAAGTGCAGATTATCATCAAATAAACTGATGAACTTGAACTATCACAGATACTGCAACAGGTTCTTCAACTGATATTTCAATAAATCTAGTTCCAAAATGAGCTGGAAAATTAAAAAGTAATTGAACAAATGTCGCTCTTGTAAGTGATAAACTTTCAGCTTTTGCTTCAACAAGTTCCTCTGAATTAGCAGGAGTTATTTCTGATGAAACAGGAAATTGAGCACTTGTATTTGCTTCATCACCTACACTTGTTACACCTACTTTATGAGTAGCAAGTGCAACATCTTTAGCAGTTACAGGAACGACTTGAGCTTGATATTTAACTTTAATATGACAATCTTCTAATCCTTCTTCTCCTGCTGCTTGAACTTTGTTATTACATTCATCTACTGCAAATGGTTTTACTAGAATGGAACAAGATAATGAAGCAGCAACAAATCTTATATATTGAAGAGATAATGCATTTATTGCAAAAAATACATCTTGAAGTACTATAAATAAATGACAAGTTGTATATGTTAATTGAAGTACGTGAAATGTTCCAAATATAGCATTAGCTAAAGCAGATAGTAGTACAACTATTCCAACTATTGCTATAGTAATAGATAATATAACTAATAATTCATTTTGACAAATAATGTATGCTGGTATTATTTCTTGAATTGATACATCATCATTTACTAGTTGAGATAAATTATATGTTAGTCCTACTGTAGCTTGATGATTAACAAATGTGAGACCATCTTGAACTACAAATTATGTACAAAGAGTATGAACTGTATTAAATTCTTGAGTATGAAATGGTTCTATACAAGTACTTATAGCACCTGCTGTATTAAATTCTGAAACAGGAACAAATGCAGCAACTTGGACTTGAAGTGCAATAGTATGAACTAGTTATAATTGAGTATGACTTACTAATTGATGAAGTTGAGCTTTAACTGTAACTTGAACTACTAGTATTAGTTGAACAAATACTTGAGACCAAACAATAAGTCCTTGAACTGCAGTTACTGCAACAGCTTGACAAACAGTATTTACAACACCAACTTATGTAATATGAAATAATAAACTTATGGTATATGTAAATTGACATTTACAAGAAATAACAACACATTATACAGAAACATCTACAACATCTATAACATTTGTAACTTGACTTGATGCTTGAAGTATAGTTTCTTACAGACTTTTATCTTAATAACTTATAAAATATGGCTTGATTATTTAGAGATATACAACAATTGCTTTCAATAGCACCTTGAAAGTGAATACTTAGAAATTCTGCTGATACTTGATATACTACAGATTATTTGTTACCAGATTATTTTAAATACAAAATAACAACTTCAGTAGATTGAAGTGGTAATTTAACAGTAGCTCTAAAAAACTATGCTTGAAATGATGCAAGTGTTTCTGCTCCTATAAAATATCAAGATTGAAATTGAACTATAAGAATTATAACTTGAGCATTATCTTTAACTTTACCTGCTGCAACTAACTGGATGAATTTATGAGGTGCAGAATTGGCAACAAAAGAAACTGATTTATTTACATATCTATGATATAGAGTTTCAACTTGAGAAACTAAACTTTGTATTTCAAGATATCCAGATTGAAAATTAGCATCTGATTTTTCAGCTGGTTCAACTACTGAAAAAACATTATTATCAACTTGAATTGATAGTACAGATACTGTTATTAATATATGAAGAGTAAGTTTAATACTTTCAGCTTGAGCTTGATATACTTGGTCTTTATGAACTTGAACTACTTTAAATTATCCAGTTTATGAAACAAGAAAATTAAATTATGTTTCTCAAATAACTTGGACTGCTTGAGCTGCTCCAAGTGGTAGTCCTGTAGTAATTAATACATACCAAATTATATGAAGTAAAGTAAAACTAGATATGATTAATTATGGATATACAGCAGGAACAACAGTAACTAAAGCCTCTTGTAGTTTACCTTTTTCTTGTTTATGATATGGTACTTGACACTCTACATTAAATCAATGAAATGGTATAAATTATTGTTATACTTTACTAAATGATTGAAATGATGCAACAAAATTTTCAATTTATACAGCAAGTGCTACCATAGATAGAATACAAGCTAATTTTGATTATTTTATATAATTAAAGTTTATTTAATCATATGATACCAGAATTAATAATTTCATCTTGTTTGGCTTATAATCAAATAGTTTGATATAGTGTTTATTGACATTATAATTATAAAACTAATATTATAACTATATGTAGTGAAGATACTAAGGAACAGAAAAAAGAAACTTATATTCACGAATTTTGACATTATGTATGGCGGAAAAAATTGACTGAAGAAGATAAAAAAGAATATCAAGATGCAGTTAATCAATACAATTGGATTTGATGAGATTTATATTATCATCCATCTGAACCTTGATTAATTGAAGATTGGGCTATAATGTTTTCAGATATATTTTACAATCATAATTTAAAAGATTATAAAGAAATTAAAAAAATAGTAATAAAAATTTTACAAAATAAATAAAAAAAATATATTATACATAATAATTACTAACTATAAACTTATGACATCTTGAAAATATGTATTTGATTTAAATGATTTAAAAAAATGGACTAGAGCAAGTTTATTAATTTTCATACCTTGAGTAATAGTTTTTTTACAAAATTATTTAAATACTTGAACTTTTGATTTTCACCTTTTAATTGTTTCAATCGTACCATCTATAATAGATTTAATTAGAAGATTTAGTATTGATTATACTCTACCAATTCAATGAAATAATTCTGTTAATCCTAGTTAAATATGGTACCAAAAAAGGAGGAAATAACAAAAGCTGATTTGCTTGAGTTAGAAAATAAAATAAACGATAAACAACAAACTGCAAGACACTGACAAAATAATCTTATACAAGAAGCTTTAAATCAATCTGATGAAGCATTAAATGAAATTACTTTACTTAATCAATCTTTTAATATAATGAAAGAAGATATAAAAGAAATAAAAGACTTAGTTAAAGAATGATTTAAAGAAATAAAAGATACTTTTGTAACAAAAGAAGAACACAATAATACAAAAGATAGACTAGATTTAGTCTATAAAGCATTTTATTGGTTAATTTGAGTTATATTTACTATTTTAATTTGATTTATTTTATATAAAAATTGAATATGAATAAATTAGTTATTATTATAATTTGATTTCAGTTAATAATTTTAGCTATTTTATGATATTCTTTATACAAAATAATAGAAAACCAAAATAAAATACAAAAAGATGTATCTATAATAGAAGAACAACTTAGAATTGATGATATTAATATTACTAATGAATAAAACTATGGCAATAAAACCTAAAAAAAGAAGAATTGATGTAACTAGAAGATTATGAGAAGCAGAACCTAATAGACTAAAAAAAATACCTCAAAGAAAAAAAACTAGATTAGCTTAATAATTTATAATTATGGAACAAAATAAATTTAAATTATATAATGAACAACTTAACCAATGAAATGATAGAAGTAGATTTTATCAATGTACTTTCTATTCAATGGCTGTAAATTTAAGTTATAATTGCTGAATTAAATTAACTCAAGAAGATATTGATAGTATTGCAAAAATACAAAATGAAGCAGGATTATTTAGTTATACTGAATGATGAAGATGAATTGATTGAGCAAATGCAGTATTAAAATTTATAAGAGATAATTCACAAACAAGAGGATGGAAAATTCCACAATTAATTCAATTAGCAGATGATAACTCAATAATGAATTATTTAAACAATTGATATGCAGTAGTAACTTGAATATCAGTAAATAAACAATTTATTCAAGATGTTCCAGATTGAACAATAGACACATTAGATTATAAAAGTTTAGCTTGAAATGATTTAAAACATTATTTAAATATGATTATACAAAATTGAGGCTGGCTAGTTGATAATTATGCTTGGAATAGTCAATGAAGACAATGGTTATATCAGTGTGATATATCACAAGTCTTAGAAGATTTAACACAACATATTAAATATGTATTTACCTACTAACTCCTAAAAAGGAGTTTTTTATTTTTTAACTAAAAACTATGAGAGAAAATTATGAAAACTTACAAGAAGCAATAAGTCTATTATACTAAAAAAAGGACTAATTAAAGTCCTTTTAAAATATATTCTCAAACCTCTTTAAGCACACAATTTCTTAAAAGTTGTCTTTTATCTTTTATTTTATATGAAGATAAATCTATTCAATGTAATATTTGTAAATCAGGAATTTGTGCTGTTCTTATTTTATCTTGTTCAAATTCTTTTGGTTTTATTTCAAAATTACTCCAAAATAAATGTCTTTGTAATACTTGAGTTGGTTTTATGAGTGGTTCATAATAAGGTTTTACATTCTCTACAATCCATTTACATTTTGCATTTGCTTGTAAAAATAATATTTCTTGATAAAGTTTCATATCAGGATAAATAGGTTTTACTCATCTAAATCTTACACCTATATTTTGTCTAAAACTAGAGTGTGTTTGACAAGGTGGAGAACTCCATATAAAATCAAATTTATTAAAATTTTCTTGTAAGTATTCGTGAGCATCTCAAACTATGACTTCATCATCAGGAAATCTATCTTTATATATTTTAGCAATTTCAGGATTTATTTCTACTGCTGTGACTGAATGATATTTCCATAATGTTCTATTTCATCACAATCAAGCATATAAGTTTAGTATTTTCATTTTATTCTTGTTATTTCTAAATCGTATCTAATCATACTATTTTCCTTATCTTTTTTAATTTTTTCCTCTAGTCTATTCTCACAGATTATATTAACTAGAGATTGAACTGTTACATCATTTGCAGGGTTTAAATCTTGCAATTTATACAATTCAATTAATCTGATGCTTTGGTTTGTCATAATTCTATTTCATTAATAATTTGTTTAACAGATTTAGTTTCTCATCTAACTAAATCTTCAATATGTTTTGGGTCAACATATTCATTTATTCAAAACTCATTCATAACTATTTTTTAAGTGTTAAATTTCTTCTCTCACATCTCAAATCTACATATTGAGATTGTAAATCTTTAATAACATCGCTAGTATGTTGTTTTGTATCTTCTCTGACTTTATTAATAGCGGTCGCCATAGTCCTCATACATTTGTCTAGTTGTTTTAATCTTTCCATAATCAGTTTGGTTAAGTTTTTTACAAGGGAAGTTTTCTAGTTCTTTTCCCTCTAATAAAAAACAAGTGTTTAAATCAGAATTAAATTCAATTTTATCTAACTCTGATTTATTTATATTTATATAAGTTTTTCAATCTTTAAAAGATATTCAACATTTTAATTTAGTCATAATTTTTTAAATTATTTTTATAATATTTTTTTAGAAATTTTATATAATTTGGTCTATCTTTAATATTTATTGTATATCAGTCAAAACATTTATATTTTCAATCAACTGGTGAAGTATAACATCCACCAGCTACTATTTGTTTAATAGTTTTATATCTCTCAAATCGATAAAATCTATTAACTGCAAATTCAATACTACTTTCTACATTATCAAATACTAAAAATCAATTCTTAGTTCAAGTTACTCATATTTCTTCCCATTCTTTTTTTACACTAGGAGCTTTAAAATTGAAAATATTATTATACCTATAAGCTCTTAAATAATCAGTTTCAAATTGAGTAATTCATTGTAAAATTAAACTACATCTAACTCACATATTATCATCAAAATATAATTCATCTGCTCACGAATGCTCAAAACATTTAGTTTCTATTGTTTGGTTTATTCATCAAATATAATCCCAATCAATTTCCTCTGCTTTTACTGGTAAAACAAGTAAAAACAAAAGTAAAAATATTATTTTTCTCATACTTATTTATTAAAATTAAACTATTTTTTTATATCATTTTTAACCATATTGACAAATTCTTCTCAAATACAAGTTACTAAAAATATTCATATAATAATATATATTCAAACTACTATATGTGATAAAACTGGTATCCAATTAATTATAGGTGTTGCTATAATCGATAATCAAAAAGTTGTTATAAAAAATCAAACTATAAATCTTATCACAAAATATATTATTATTTTCATATTTGGTTATTAAAAATTAAACAATCAACAGCTTTTCATTTTTCAGAATTTTCAGTTTTACATTTTTCAATATCTCTGATTTTAATATTTAAGTTATCAACTTTTTTTTGCAATTCATCTCTTGCAGAGATAACTTGTTTTTGTAATTTTTCAGCCTTGCTAATATTTACAAGTCTAATTTCTTCAATAGTATCTATTGCTTGTGCTTGGTTTAATTTATTGTTTGTAATAAATAAACTAAAAGCCATTATTAAAAACACACATCAAGCGATTAATCAAAGTCAAACAAATAATTTTTTATTGCTGTGTTTTTCAATAATTTCATCAGTAATGTTTTCAATAAATTCTTCATTACTCATATCTCTAACTGGTATTTCTTTTTTCATAATACAAAATTAATTAATAAATTTTTTACCTAGCTTTAAAGCTGGTCTATTTTCTCTTCAAATCTCTTTCATAACTTCAATCAATTCTTTATTTTCCTTATCATCATTAAATTTAATTTTTGCAAATTCTATTGCTCTTGTTTTATTTTGTTCTATTTTATCTATATAAGATAAAGTTTCATCTTCACTTTCTTTCCACTCTAAATATAGAAAAATAATAACTCAATGTAATGCAAAGAAATAAATTCATCATAAAATTATAATAAATATCATATTTAACTTTTAGAGAATAAATGAAATACTTTAGTTAAAAAACTTCAATCTCTTGAATATTTTTTTTGCATTTCTAATTGTTTTTCTCTTCTTTTATTCTTAATAATTTCAGGAGCTTCATATAATCATTTTTGATTTTGCAAATCAGCTCTCCATCTTTGCATAGAAGATTGTAAAGGTAAATCTAAAACTACACTTATAAATGCTTGTTTTTGGTCTTCTGTTAAGTTTTTATAAACTTCTGAATGTTCTTTAGCATAAGTAATATATAATGCTTTATCACTACATCTAGCTGGTAGATGTTCTTGTAATACTTTTTCAAGTTTTTCGTTTCTTCATTTCATAGTTCTAAATTATAAATTAAAGTTTTTTAAGTTTTTCATTACATTCTCTTAACTTCTGTAATGAAGGTATTTTTTTACCTGTTCTATATGAAGAAAAATCGCTTTTTAATATTCAAAGTTCTAGTCAAATATGCTGGTACTCCATACCTCTTAAATACAATTCTTCAACTTTATCAATAAATATTTGATAAGCTTTTATTTTTTCTTCATTTAGCTTTAATAGTATTTCTCTTGCTTGCATTTTAAAATAAGTAACTTTCTAAATTTTTTAAATCTTCATCTTCATTTGGTAAAGGAATTCTTACATTGTATTTTTCTTTGAATAAATCAATAATTGTTTTACACATAAAAGCAAATTCATCAGTGCTTAAATCAGTAGTTGTTTCTATATTAAACATTTCTTTTAACATATAGTGAACTCAAATATTATTATCTCAAGACCATTCACTTATAGTTTTACAAATAATTCAATGCCAATACCTATTTTGAGCTAAAGACCTTATGCTTTTCTCTTGCTTCTTCGTAAGTTCAAATATTGAATTTTCATCTTGTTTAGACAAGAATTCAATTAATTGTTGTTTAGTTCCTATCATTGTAATTTTTTAATATTTAAAATCCAAAGTTCTCTAAAATCTAATAGTTTGCTTTCAATTTCTTCTAAGTCTTTTTTAATCTCATCTCTAGTAATTTCTATAACTTTCATTTTTTTATCTGTTAAATAAAAGTCTGGGTGAAAAACTATAAAGTAAAGTCTTTCTAAATCTTCATTTACTAAAAAATATGTTAATATTTGGTCATAATATTCAGCTGGAATAACTCACTCAATAGAATATTTTACAAAGTTTTTACCTCAAGGACATTTTATCTCAACTGCTTCTTTATATTTTCAATCAATTTCAATTAATCAGTCAGGACTAAATCATAACCACTCTCAATACTTATCTTTAAACTTTTCAGACTTACAAAATCAAATTTCTGTAATTTTCTTTTTGTATAAATCTTCAAATTTAGCCTTTGCAATAGGTTCAAGTTCATTTCCTCTTTCCATATAAGGAGATTTATAAGTTTCTTCTAGTGGAGCAAATTCTTCTCAAATCAATTCGTAAATCTGTGTAAGTTGTGCTTGTTTTCATCATAAAGCACCTTTTAGTTTAGTTCAAGTTAAAACTCATCATCTAAGTTTTAACCATTCATCTGAACCTTGTTGAACTTTATCAAATATTATCATTATATTTATTGTTAAGTGCTAATTCTTTTTCCTTTTCTTTTTCTAATTGTTCCCAATTTTCTTTTTGAGTTGCTAACCTATCTGAATATATTATATTTTGATATTCATCATCTTTATCAGCTCATATTCAAAACTCTCTAGCAAATAATTTAACTGCATTTGCTCTAGCATTTTTTATAACTTCAAATTTACTTGTTGCATTATTTTCATAAGTCATAGCTGTTCAAGTAATTGATTTTTCTATTCTTGTATTTCATAAGTAAATATAAAAATCATAATCAACCTTTGCTTCATATTTAGCTTTTCATTTAGCAGTTTTTCATTCAATACATTCTTCATTTACTTTTTTACTTCACCAATTAAAATTACTTAAAAAATTTAATGCCTTTTCTACATATTTAATTTCAACATAAGGAGCATATACATCTTTTCAAAAACTATCTTTTCAAACACTTCTACTTTTTACTGCCCATTTTGGAGTGAATTGTAAAAGAGATAATTTATTTTCAACTGGTATAGTTGCAAAATTATTACTAGGATTTAAAACTGCTTTTTGTAAGTAAGAATAAACTTCTTTTTTTACTTGTTGTATTTGTTTTTCCATAATAAATTAATAATTCAAATAAATTCAATTTTCCATAATAGTATTTTTATCTCAATAATTTGTTTGAACATAATCATTAAAACTTTTAGCTCAAAAATAAAATACTCAAAATACTATTACTATAGTTACTATAAACCATAAAGCATTTTCTGTTATTCATTTTTCTATTGAAACAAAAAATAACCATATAATAAATAGTATTAATATAATTTGTATAAACCATTCCATAATAATAAAATTAAAAATTAAAATCACCATTCTTTTTTATGTTTATAAATACATTTACTGCAAGTTGAATGGCTATCTAATCAATGAGGTGTTTTAATCCTCTTAATTAAACACTTGCAATATTTACATATTATTTTACTTGTCATAACTAAACATTAACAAATATTTCTTCATAAATCTCTTTTTTAGATTTATCATTTTTAGGTCAAGCAAATTTTTTCTCAAGTTTTGCAAGTTCTTCTTGTTCTTTTTCAAGAATTTGTCTTAATCTTACCTTATGTTTATAATCCATAAAGGGTAAAAGTTCTAACCAATAACTTAATTTATCTTTATCAGTTATTGAAAGTTCTAAAAGTTTTTCTAATTCCATAATAATAAAATTATTCAGATAAAAAGTCACTTTCTTCAATTTCTTCCTCATCTCATTCATCTCAAATTAAATCATCAAGATTAACTCAAAGAGGAATATTAGAGTCATAATTAGACTCGCCGTTTGTTCAAAGCATATACTTATAAATTAATAAATATTTTATATTTTAAATAAATATATTGTTTTAATACTTTTCATATAAAAATATATTTAAATATATTTATTTCTTTTTGTTTTATCATATTTTCAGATAAGGTTTTTATTATATTATCCATAATAAAATATTAATAATAATGGTGAATAATTAAAGTTACTAACTTCTTTTATTCATAAATATCAAAAATGTTAATGAACTTTGCATATTGCTTTTCATAATCTCTTGCTTGGTAGTAGTCTGATTATTACTTTATTAATTGTTTTGCATTGCTTGGAGTATCTCTCAAGTGCATAATCAATTATATTTATTTTTTCTTAATTTGCAAATATTTTCTAACTAAAAATATAAAAAAAGACCAAAAATGTTAGTTTTTGGCTTCTAGTTCCTTTAATTTAAGTTTATAAAGGTTTATACAGTTCAATTTGTATTTCACATCTAGGATTTTGTTTATCATATCATCAATAATATAAATGAATTTGATTTAATACTTCATAGTTATCATCTATTAATAGTCAAGATTTAACAAATAAATCAGCAATACTTTCAAATTTATTACTTAAATCACTTTTTCTTTTATCTGGCATATAAAATATACAAGTAATAGAAAATTTTAAATATCAAAGATTTTTAATATTTTGTGTTTTTAAATATTCAATTTGCTCTTTTTCCCATTGTAAATAAGCTTTAGATGATATTATTCTTCATCTTACTATTTGCTTTGAGTTTTTCTTGCTTGGTATTCTACCATATAAAGTTATTTTCATAAATGTTTTTCTTTTAAATATTCTTTAGATAAATTTCAATTTATTCAATGTGCTTTTTGATGACACAAATGGCATAAAGCAATTAAATTATCTGGGTGGTCTTGTAAATGCTTTGTTTTTTTACCAAAATGGCTTCGGAACTCGATATGATGAATATTTACTGCTACATCTCAACAAACTTCACATAGTGGATTTTCTCAATATTTATTAAAGTAGTTTTTTAAATATTTTTCCATATTTATTCTTAAATAATATTTCACCGATTTCTTTTAATCTGATTTTTAACTCTTTTAACTTTAACATTTACTTTTGCTAAATCAACTATACAATCATCAAAACATATATCAACATCATCATATTTTTCTTTTATTCTTATTTCATCATAAGGAACTCAAAGCTCATCTCCCCATCTTTTAGCCCATTCTGGTCAAGTTCAACTCCATAATATAATATAAGCTCATTGTTCTTTAAACCATTTTAAAATGCTTATTATCTTATAATTTGGTGTTATTTCTCAATTATCACTTGCTATTGCTGGGATTATTAATGTATCATCTATATCACAAGCTATTTTCATATTCTTATTTATTAATACTATTTATTATATTTTTTGCAACTCATTCATTTATTTCTTTATTTGTTTGTTTTTCCCGTTGTCTTATTTTATCTAATACTAATTGTGCTTTTTCCTCATCTACTTCTTGTAATAAAGGTAATAACCATTTATGAGTAAATCAAACTCTATTTTCTAAAACTATAAACTCATCTTTCCACCTTTCTTGATTAATAAAAGTAGAAGCCATAAGTATAAAGTTTTTAGCTATATTTTCTGCTTTAATCTTTTTTATATATCTATTTAGTCAATCCATTACTTCTGTATGTTGTGAAACTAATCAATTATATTTTTTTATTAGTTTATCATCACTTAATCAAGAGTTTTTAATAGTTGAGTAAAGTTTAGAAAATTCAATAAACTCATTACTTTTACTTGCTTGTTTTTCCTCTCTTTCTGATTTAGATATAATTTTCTTTTTAAAATACATCTTATCATTATATATTGTTGTAAGCTCCCGATTTTCTTTTCAAAGAACTTTTAATGCTTCATTATTAGTTTTTATAATTCTATATTCAAACATATTTATTAAGATAAGTTTCTAAATCTTGTATTCAGACTATTTTTGTTTTGTATCACATATTATTTATTTGTATTGCAATAAACTTCTGAATATCTTCAAGGAGTTAAAGTCATAACTCATCATTTTTCTATACATTTAATTTGAAAGTCATTGTTTATTTTTGTATTTTCATTAATAACATATCATAAACAAAAAGTAAATCAAATTATACATAATCAAATTGCTATTATCTCTTTCATATTAGTTATTTAGTTACAATATAATTGTTTTACTTCCATACTGCATTCATATGAAGAAGTTTGATACTTTGAAATACTAATACATTTATTTATTCACTCTTCTATTTGTTTTGAATTTTTTAATAAACAATTTGTATTACTTTTCTTACTTTCTCAACAAGAATACATTATAAATCAAATAAATCATATAAATAGTAAAGTATAAATAATAGTTAAAATATTTTCTTTCATTCTTATTATAAGTTAGTTAATTAAAATAGTTAGTTATTTAGTTAAGGAATTATTTAATTTTATTTTCTTTTTCTTTTTAATCTTCAATAATTAATATCAGATAAAATATCTAGCATTGCCATTTCTATTTCGTCTATTTCTAATCAAGACAAAATATTTATAATATCATTTTTTATTTTTCTTATTCTTATTTTTTTCTCTTCTAACAAAATATTAATTTTCATTCTTATTATAAGTTAGTTAATTAAAATAATTATAAATTAAGTAAATCTATTATTTTTTTAATATCCTCTTTCATTTCTTCTTTAGAACATCAATAAAAATCTTCAAAATCATCCATATCATAATCTATAATATGAACATCTAAATTTATTGCAGAATTTAAAAAAATTCTTTGATTATTATTTAACATCTTTCCATTCTTAAAAAATAAATAAGTTTTTAATTTATATGATAAATATAGCCCAGTATTATTAATTATTTAAGTTCCTACTCAATGTGGAAGTCTAATGAGGAAATCTTCAAACAAAACCCCAAATAGTGAGCTATAACTATCATATAAATAAAATAAGTTTTTATAGATACTTTAACTATTTAATAACTAAAATATTATAAATTAATTCATAATATTTTACTAGCATAATCTGCAAATCTATTATTTGTTCATAAATATTTATATCATAATGTTAAAAGTATTTGATAATCTCTATTTGAACTAACTTCATAATAATCTTTATTCTTAGTGTTATCAATAGTTTTAAATTTATAATCTTTATTATTTGTATTAACTATCGTAAATCTATCATCTATTATTGTATCAAAATTTTCTTCCATAATCTTTAAATTAAATTATAATATATTTACCTTAGTAGGTTATTTAACTCTATACAAAGCTATTTCATTAAATTGTTTAACTGACATTATTTTTTCATGCTTTAAGTCCTCAAAATTACTATAAACAATTCAAGGGATTATTCTAAATAATTGTTTTATATTAATTTTTTTTATTATATATAAATCATCAGTAAAATTTGATAATGGCATCTGTATTTTATAATGTCATCATTCTACTATTTCTAAATTATTCATATCTATTTTATTATTAATAATTATTTAACTCTATAATAACAAATCTTAACTCTTATTTTAGCAAGAAGTTTGTTTATTCTTCTTACTTCTTCTAAATAAGGTTGTCTTTGTTTTAATAGTTCTTGTTCTTGTTTCTTTAGTTCTTGTAGCATATTATTTTATTAAATTATAAACCCATTCAATACATTTTTTTGATTGGTTTTCTATAGATTTTCTTTTATCTTCCCATAAATCAAATAACATTCAATCATAATCCCGATATATTTCATCTAATCATCAAATATTAACTAATCATTTATTATTTCAGGCATTTTGTTCTATATAATATAATACATCTCATATCATAACTGGATGTCAGATTATATCTTCAATATAAACATTTCATTTTTCTTTTGTATAAAAATAATTCATATCATTTTTATCATCTTGATATACCATACTACAAATCTGTCTTTTACTAACAAATTTTTCAACTATACACCAACATCCAAAACTTAAAGTTTTATCAGCTATCTTTTCGTATATAGCTTCTATAATTTCTTCTTTATTCATTATATTAAATTTAAGTTATATTTTTTACTCAATCATTGAATTAAAGTAAAATCTTCTTTTAAAGTTCTTTTAAATACTTTTTTATTTTCTTTATTTATAAATATAAATAATCAATCTAAATTAAAAATATAAAAAGTTCATTTATCATTTGTATAAAAAGTTTTCATAAATATAAATTAAAAAAATATTATTTTTCTTTAATCTCTCGTTGTCGAGTTCAATTAAATTATTATTTATTGTAAGTTATAAGAAAGGTTAAACTTTGTTTGGTTTTTCTTAACTTTACATAAGTATTATAATCATTTTTTATTTAAAAGCAAATTTATTTAAAATAAAAAGTATTAAATAAAAAAAAGAGAGTAATTAAACTCTCTTCCATAACTAATATCAGCTAGTTATCAACTCTAAGGATTATTATAATCGCAGTATATAACTCTAACTAGCTTACTATATACTGGCTTATCTCTCTATTTCTTCCATAGAGCATATCAACTATAAACCAAGATAAGTTTGATTTATAATATATAGGCTTAATATAGTCAGTTAGAACTAATTTACCAAATTATAGTTTAAGTATATTTATTTAGTTAGATTTTGCAACTATTTTAAATAAACTAAATAACTATCTTTAAAAATCCACACAATAATTCACTTCTTTCTAATTCATAAATAATCAATCCAATTTACTTTTGAAAACAATCAAACATCATTTTCTTTTCTTTCAACAAATATTAATTTTTTAATCATATATTAAAGTTAATAATAACTAAATTTAGTTTATTACTTTTTAAATAAAATCAAATATTCCTGTTAATATTAGAAGAAAAATAAAAAAAGTTTTGACAATTAATTTAAAATAAATAGAATAAACTTACATTAAAAAACTTATTGGTGGATAAGTTATGCTTAGCTCAAATGAGTTTTTTAGCCTACTTGCCACCACAAGTGGGATTTTTTTTGTAAGTCTGAGGCAAAAGCTGGGGTGCTATATTGATTATTGCAGACAATATAGAATAACATCTACATATATGACTATAAAGAATTTGTGGGAGTTGTGCAATCTTGAGGTATACAATAATATACAGCTTGAAAAAAGACATTCAGGTAGAGTTAAAACTCTTGCTTATTTAATAAATAGGTGTAAGTCAAATCCTGACCAGTAGTTTATTCAATATGTAATAAATGAAGTCGTTCTCTTATTATCTATAAGTAAATATAGAGGGGGAATAAAAGGGGGAGTTTGCTTAAAATACCAAACAACCAGCTTGTATATTTACTTACTATTCAACTATGAATTATAAAACATATATAAAAAGTAAAGAACGGAAAAATAAAAGACAAGAATATATTTTAAATAAAAATTGAAAGTGTGAAATATGTTGAAAAAAATGAAATCATTTACATCATAGAAATTATGATAATGTTTGAAATGAAAAAGAATGAGATTTAATTTTATTATGTTGAAATTGTCATAAAAATATTCATTTTAAATGAGAATTTAAGTTTTTGTTAGATAGTAATACTTTACAATATAGAGAAGAAGAAATAAAAAAGAGAAAAAGTAATGAAAATAAATATTTAATTGAAAGACAAAAAAGAAATAAACTTATTAAAAAACAAAAAATTAAAGAATGAAAAACAAATATTGATTTACATATGAATATTTGAAATTGATTTATTGAAAAATATTGAGTAAAAGTATTTTTAGATTTTTTAAATATATATAAAGAAAGCAATAATATAGAAGAAATATTTGAAATATATTGACTAGATTATGATAAAAAAATGGCTTGTAGTTTTTCTTGAGTTTTATGAAATGCAAATAATTATGGTTTATGAATTGATGATATAATAAAATTTGTTTTAGAATATAGATTTATTGAAAAATAAGCCATATTTTTGCAATTTAAAGAAAAATAGATATAATATATATGCTGAAAATTATCTATATGAAACAATAAATAAAAACTTATATCCTAAACTTTTGTAATATGTATTGAGAATTTGAAAAAATATGAGATAATAAATACTCTTATGTAAATAGTCATTTAGATTATGAAATAGAATTTAATTATGATTGAAAAAATTGAATATATGTTTATTTTAATGATAAACAAAAACTAATTGAAGATACTTTTAATATGGATTTTGAAGAATATTTTAAAGTTAAAACAAATTTATTAGAAATAATAAATTATTGATGAGAAAATCTTATTATATGGTGAGATAATATCAATAATATAACAGATGAGAAAATAACTAAAGAAATGTATGAATTAGCTGAAAAGTTAAGTAATTTATTATTATTAATTAAATAAATATGAAAATAGATAATAAAATAATAGTTTACAACTATTTAAAACAAAATTGAAACTATAAAAGTTTAAGAGATTTTTGAATACATCCACAACAAGCAAAAAATGCTTTAAAATATTTATTAAATAATAGGATTATTATGTATTTTTGAGATGAATTAACTTTTTTAGAATGATTTAATATTGAAGATTTAATTAAAGATAATTCAGATTTAGAAGAATTAAAAGAAGAAATTAAAAATTTAAAATTAGAGAAGAAAAATTTAATTGAATGAATATCTAAGAAAATTAGAAAATTAGAAAGTCAATATTATGCTAAATTAAATTATAGGAAAAGAAGTCAAGAATGACAAATTTATTTTTTAACTAAACTATTATGAAAACATTAATAGAAAAAATATTATATAAATTTTGATTTATAAACATAGAAAAAACAATTATATTTATAGATAAATATAATCAAAATATATTAAATTGGGCTAAAGAAGATTTTTGAGTTGAAAAAAGTATTGATGAAAATACATTATTAGCTTATAATTCATATATAAACTGGAGTTTAGATAAAGATATAAAATTTATAAAAAATAATTATAAATAAATATGAAACTAATAAATTGAGATTGTTTAGAATATTTAAAACAAATACCTGATAAATCAGTAGATATGATATTACAAGACCCTCCATATAATACAACTGCTTGTAAATGGGAGTGGGATATAATGACTAAAATAGATGAGTTTTGGGCTGAATGGAATAGAATAATAAAACCAAATGGAGCAATAGTTTTGTTTTGAAGTGAACCTTTTAGTAGTGCTTTAAGAATGAGTAATATTAAGAATTATAAATATGATTGGATTTGGGAAAAAACAAGATGAACTTGATTTCAAATTATTAAATATAAACCATTAAATTTTTATGAAAACATTTCTGTTTTTTGCAATTGAACAACATATATAAATCATTGTGAACTAAAAAAATTAGATAAACCAATAAAAAGTTGAAGAAAAACAAAAACTTGAGAATGAAAAATATTAAATGCTTGATGTAATAATATAGATTATGTTTCTCATTTTACTAATTATAGCAGAAATATAATAAAAATATCAAGCGAACATAATGTATGAAAATACAAGTTTCACCCA
>JAEHJW020000252.1_pt1 | contig 38262 bp, 51 predicted proteins | sample 9271431 | NCBI WGS metagenome assembly JAEHJW02 | reverse complement strand
TGCCAAGAGAGCTTACAGAAAAATGTTGCCCGTCTTGAACCCGGCAGATGGTCACAAACTACTGACGTCAACAGGATAACGGAAGCCAACTGCCGTGTTTAGGTTTATAGCTAAAATAAACGAAGAGTACGCACAAAAAACGGCCGTTTCTCGTGAGAAAAACGGCCATTGTCCAATTTTGGCTCCCCATCGCGGACTCGAACCACGGACAAGGTGATTAACAGTCACCTGCTCTACCGACTGAGCTAATGGGGAAAATAATAATTCTTGCAGAGTGCCGTTTTATGGGCGCTTAAGGGCTGTTTTATAGTACAAGCCCTTTTGTGCTGCAAGGTGACGGTTTATAACACAGCTATTTAACAGCTGTCAACTCAAAATTATTACTCAGGAACAGCAGGGACAACCGGGACCGATGGCGCTGACGCCTTCGCTGTGTCTGCCGGTTTCTTCGTCCAGTTAGATGCAACCTTAACGGTTTTGTAACCACCCAAAGCCACCAGCATTTCTTCGAAATACGGGATGGTTGGTGTTTTTGACAGAGTTGCATACACCTGCAAGACAATCAGCATCAAGCTGCCAAATATAAAAATGACATCGGTGGGGCTTTCCGGGCGGTCACTCCGAATCAGATTACTGATACTTTCTCTTAACGTTTCCATACATCCCTCCGGTTTGTCCTGGTTAAATTACACAACAAAATCATCTTTATATTTCGCGTACAACGCCATCCGGTCATCAAGTCCGTTGTACCCGCCATTGATTACACGGGTAATCCCCTTGGTGTCGCCAGCATCGGCCAGGGCATTTAGATTGCGGCTGTACCACCACCAGGCAGCGGACTCCATGGCGCCGGTCTCTGTCTGAAGATAGATAATCACTTCAGCCAATGTCATTCCCTTATACTTTGCAAAATCGGAGTGGCCATCCTTACCGGTGATCTGGATGTATCCATGGCCCCTGTACGTCCAGCCGTCGCCGCTGGCCTCATTACCGTTTCCGAGGCGATCAGCATATGCCCGGTTAGCAATCCGCTCCGGTTGCTTAGCATACTGTGCCGCTACGGCGGGCGGGAATCGCTTGGGCCAGGTTGCAGTGAGCGCCTTTGCCGAATAGTTGAGATTTTCTGCTGTTCGCGTGAATCCTTGCGATTCGTGGTCAGTCTGTGCCAAAAATGCGGCTAAACGTAATGGGGTATTGATGCCGAATACGGCAAGTGTTGCACGATGATTTTCTATGTTCATCTGGACTCCTCAATTATTGGTTTTAATTACCCGCAGTGCCAGCCAGCCGGGAGTTTACAAAGATCAGCCATGACTATGCTCTCCATCGCTTGATGTTTCTGGCGGGCACTGCGGGTGGATGCCGCATTAACAACAACAGCCGGGAGACGATCAGCCAACATACTCGCCGTCGCTCCTCACGCATTGTTCCCGCCGTGTTAATGTGGCCGAATGACTACCCCCGCCGGCCGGACATGGAGTGAGCCAGTATTTTGTTTAATGGTTATGCTATTCATTTTGACTGTGCCATTTCCGACATGGAATACAACAGCAGGGGCAATGGCCATAGAGACTGCGACGGATATGGTGATTAGTGTTTTCATGATTTATCCTTTTTTATGGTGCTATAGGTCTGATAATCAATTTGCCGCGTATAACCGGTTCAGTATTTATTTGGCTCTTCAACGCCGCACCGGTGATGTTGCGCGATCCGGAGTTATTTTTGTAGACCAGCAGTCGGTCGGCATCACGCAGGGTGCCGGTGGTCGGGTAGCTGTAATATTGCTTGCTGGCAGGCGGATCAGCGGCCCAGGCAACGGCAACGGCGAATAGGAATATTACATAGATAAGTTTTTTCATTTTATCTCCTTGTCGGTAGCTGAGCGGAGCCGAAGCTACCAGGTAATTTCGTTGCCACTCTCATCAAGCAGGGTTTGTTTGTTTTCATCGATCAACGCCAGGCCGATGGTTTCTTCCAGGCCGATGCTGACATTATATTGATCGGGGCCGGTTTGCTTCCAGCGGATCTGCTCACGGGTAAAGTTGACCGCATGGCCTATGCCTTCGTGATCCTGCCAGACAAAATTATATCTGCACCCCTGGGCGACCAGGTTAAACTCCAGCAGGGCATCCAACGTGGCTTTACGAAGCCCGCTCCATGACAGCCTGTGGAGGCAACGCGGCACTTCCTTGCCCCGGTAACAGTAGGCATTCCCATCACTATCCCACCCGGCACGTTGAGCCGGCTTCTCAACCAGCGCGGGTTGGCCGTATTTGGGCGCCGTACCGAATGTCACGCTGCCGGAGCGGGGCAGTATGTGGGTCAGGGTGTTCATGGGTTAGTTAGCCATCAGTAAACGACCATGACAACGCCTGTTGCCGTTCGATAAATCTCTCCAGCAACGTGTCCGGCGGCGAGGGCATCGGCGTTGTCGGCATGTACCGCCGGCACCGTGCCTAGTTTCAAAGTCCCCTTGAGGATGGTTTTTACTATCGAGTCGTTGCCGAGGGTTGCTGTATTGCTGCCACTCCCCAGGGTGTCATACCCAATTACAATTTCGTTTGTATTGCCAGGGGCACTTGATCGAGTGTACTGGCCAATGAAAGTACAACCTTGTGGTGCAACATTACTGCTATATGAATTGCCCCAGAATTCCCCAGCAGCAGCACCTAATGCCACATTGTATGAACCGGTTTCATTGTATCCCAATGCATTACCACCAACCGCTGCATTAAATGAACCTGATGTGTTTAACCCCAATACATCCCTACCAATTGCAGTGTTACCCTCTCCAGTTGTGTTGGAATAAAAAGTAGACAAACCAATCACTGTGTTGGTGGTAATAGATCCCCCTGTGCCAACGGTGATGCCCTTGATGTGTATATCATCGTGAAACCCTAATCCTGCTGAGCTGAGGGTGTATAATGATACCCACGCACTATTGTCCCCTGTCCTTTGCATTATCAGAGGAGGAACGTGTGATGTGTCCACCCAGAACTGATTTGGTACTGGGGTTGATGGGGCGGCCGCCCCTGCATTCAGCCCTGCAATATTGGTCAGGGCTGTTTGATTGACAAACCCGCTCAAATCCTGATCCCCCGTATTCTTGCCACTCACAAGATCTAGCGCCGCGCGGTTAGCGTGGGCAATATCGCTATGAGCGTACGCAGCAAGGTGCGCAGCAATCGCCGTGGCGATCGACCCGACCGCCTCATAGGCCGCCCCGATATATGCCTTGATCAGGTCAATGGTGGTATGTTTCGTGACGCCGGCTTGATTGACCGGTAGGGTCTCGACACCGGTTAGTGCGGTTGTAAGTGGCTTATCATCCCAGTTAGACATATGTCAGTACCTCCCCGTCTTTAGTTTTCAATTGATCCCCCAAAAGCGTTGTCATGTCGGTTGCGCCAACCACAGGAATAATCGCCGCCTCGATAACAAAATTGATTTTATCCATCTGTTCAGTGCTGCCTGGTGCAAAACCGGCCTCCACAACCCCTCCAACCAGATTATTGGCAAAACTGAGTTGAGCGGTATCGCCAAACTCAAATTGGGCATGATCCAGGAATGTAGAGAACCCGATGCGCCATTTCCGCTCGGCATAAAATTGCAGATAGAACGTTGCAAGGTCATTGGCCATGCTGGTACCCGTGACGAAATCGAACATGAACATGTCCGGCTGTTCTTGCTCGCCGAAATCCCCGATCGATGCGGCGGAGGTGCAGGGTGCCGTGGCCTGTTTGTACGACTCCGCCTGTTTGCCGGCTGCCGTCCAGTCGCGGGAATAGAGGACTTTGACTTTGTTGATGACGTCGCTGAGCGGAGCCTTTTTGTAACCCACGCCCTTGATGCCTTCACTGGTGAGACAACAAGCCGGGATGGTGCCGGTAACAACCGGGTTGACATCACGCACGATCAGACGGGAGACGCCGGCCATTTTGCGGAAAAAGGCGCGGCACTGGAAACTGAGATAGTCCAACCATTCAATGGCTTTTTTATATTCAGTGATGGCGCCGTTGAGGCTGTAGGTTGACGGGAACGTCCCGACCTGAATTAGACTGGTATCGTTGCAATATGTCGATAGAAAGTCGTTCATAACATCCAACGGTGCGCTGATATTGCGGGTCACATCGACCAGCACGGCGTCACCGACGGCGATATCTGCGACCGAATTACCTGACAGCTGGAGTGTATTGGTTACAAGTACCCCGCTGGCGGCGGGCTGGATAATAATCTGCTGGCCATTGCTGTAGGTGATATTGCGGTGGGCGGCAGTGATGGTGCCACCGCCGACGGCGACCAGGGCACCATATTGGCCGTTGGGCACCGCAGCTACCACTAGCCCCAGGGCATTGCCCTGCATACTAGTGGCATCATGTACGGTTGTAGCGTTGTATCCTGATACGCTGTTAGAATATGTCGAGGTGACGCGCTTGCCGCCGCACTGGAGATACCAATATCCGCCTGTAGCCGGGACGTTGACTGTTACGGTGGCTGTCATGGCGCAGGTTTTGATAGTGCCAGAGATCGGCGCAAAATTGACGGATCGAACCTGCGTTTCCTGGCTGGCGGGGAATTTATTCTGATTATGAACGGCGTCCCAGGTAACCGTGGCATCGGATATTGTTGTGCTGACGCCGCTGGCATCCTGGCTGGCGGACAGATCGGAGGTGCCGCCGGTGTTATGCATGTGGCCAGGATCGGTGGCATTGACATTGCCCTGCAACGCGATCGAGATCCGCTGCGTTACCCGAGCGATGTTGGGGATAGTGATGGCTGCCCGGCCAGGGTATGCGGCCAGCTGGTTTGTCGGACTGCCCAGGTACTTGGTGCAATCTGAGGTTATATCAACGTTTACGCCCCGGATTCGCGCCATAATATTGCCGATGGCATCCAGCGGATGATCGGCGCACAGATATACTAGCGGCGAGGTTTTATTCTCAATGATGACAGCCCCCTTATCATGGGTGGTAGCAATAGTCCCGTTATATCCTCGGATAATCGGGAGAAGCCGAGATAAGGGTGGGAGCACTGCGGTGGTATACGCCTCAATTGCGAAAAGCATCGGAGGAAAGCTGCCCGTGACTGTCGTTGCGATATCAATGTGTATGTATTTTGCATTGGTTGCTGGGATTGATATTGATACAACCGCTAGATTATTGTTGGTGATCGTCGTTGTATAATCCCACGTGATCAAATCGTTCGACAGCTTTACCGTGAAATCCTTAAAACCGCCTCCAGGCGTTGGACCCCCTTCGTAGCTGTTAAATCTCAATATTATTTTGTTGATAGGCTGGCTGGCGGGGAATGCGATATAAATCCACTGCGGCGTGTTCCATCCTAGAGCGCTCTGCCAGCCAGGATAGCCCCACACACCTTTAATCATATTTGCAGGGATATCTGGACTGAATGTTGATTGTGCAAACGCTTGGCAGCCGAGATCCGCCAGGGCGATATTACCAGTCGGGGTCCCGATCAACACCTGTTCGTCCTCGATGGAGATAATCTTTCCCATCAGGCTATAGGCTGGGATTTCGGAGACAGTCATGGTGGTACTTGTCGCGGTGATAGCCGCAATCAGGCTCGACACCCATCCGGAATCCACACACACCGCCGGGAGTTTCGGGACGACACCGTAAACGATCGGGATCATTTTCCCAACGGTATCAGGGTCACAGAGCGGGTACACTTCGCTACTGATTCGCGCGCCGATGTACTTTTGAAACCGTGTCGATTCATCCTCAATGGTCAGGTTGACAACGGTCTCGTCCGGGGTGTCGATGTCCTTGACATAGCCTACAAAGAGCTTCTGTGGAGGGGTGGCAGCCGTGAGGCCATCAAACCAGAGATACAATTCAGCCGGGCTTTTCTCCAGAGGATGGTTGAGCGCCAGATGTCGGATATTGTCGGTCACGTCCTGATCGACATACAGCGATACCGGGAAATCAGAGACCAGCATCTCACCGATGGATCCGGAGATAGATTCGCGGATTTCTCCCCAGGCGGCAATCCAGTTAAGGGTAGTGGTGAAGCCATTACCCATGCCGACCGGGAAAACAAACACCGAGTCGCTGATATCGTAAACGATGCCGCTGATGGTCAGGCGCAGGATCCAGACCGGAGAGAGACCGGTTTTTTTCGCCAGTTCAGCGGCAAATTCTGCTGGAAACGTTCTCATAGATCCTCGCTAACCTGGAACTCAATCCGGTACTTACCGGGTGAGGTTTCGTTGTATTTGACACTGCCAGTGGTGAAACGTACGGTATGGGCTACTGCATTATGATCATCCCAGGTGAAGGGCGTTTTATCGCCGTTGCGGGACTGGAGAAACGTGACGAAGGCAGCCAGGACCGCAGCGGATTGATGCGGGTAGACCTGCGGGCATTGGCGGTGTTGAGTCCGGTTTTTGGAGTAGACGTATGGGGCTCCGTCGGAATCGAACCCGGAGGACTGGAACCGATGGGCTGATTCGCCACAGCCGCGCAGCGGATTGCAACTGAACTGGACAACGGCGGCAGTACCGGCATGATAAAGGCGATTGATCATGCGACTACCCTCAACTGTACCGTTACTGTCCAGGCGTCATAGGCTACTTCAGTCAGGCCGTCTAGTTTGGGAGTTGCAAACCGGACCGGCAACGCGCTGCCGTCGGTGGTGGTGTAGATAAACTGATCGGCCATGCCGTTGGCGGTAGTATTGAAAAATACGAGCAGGGCATCCTTCTCGGCAGTAGTCAGACGCAGCGGCAGGCTGATGACGGCGGCGACAATGGTTTGAGCGAAGCCGAAACGGACGCCACCAGGGCCGGTACGTTGTGGCTGTACCACATCCAGTGAGTTATCCGGACGGCGCGGACTGCGGGTGAAGGTGATGCTGCCGCCGGTATGCACGAACGAGGCTTGGCTCATCTGGTGGCGGTCCTGTAGCGGCTCTGCAGCTGTTGGATTTCGGGCAAGACCTGCCGGGCCAGTTCCTTGGCGGTGGTCTGATTGGTGACGTTGGGAAAATTAAAGTGTATGGGGCCGGTGATGGTGACAGCGGCTTGCGAGGCACTTTGACCACCAACGGCGGGGTTGTAGGCCACCGGCACTACGGCTTCGTCTTTATGTAGGAAGGCATAACCATCGGCAGGCATGCGGTTGGTACCGGTAGCAAACGAACCCAGATACGGGTCACCAAGATTGACGAATGGAGAACCGGATCCGGTGGCGCTACCCGTGCGGAAGCCGTAGGGATTGATAACCTTTCCGGCAGCGTCTACCGGTTCACCCCAGTAATTGGTTGTGACTGATCCGGCAGCGTCTACTGGTTCACCCCAGTAATTGGTTTTAACTGATCCGGCAGCGTCTACTGGTTTACCCTTGTCATTGGTTTTAACTGATCCGGTTGCGCCGGATACGGATGAATGAACTGTTCCAGGTGTGCGATCATTAATGGCATTCCCTGCCGCCCGGTTGCGCTCAACAGTGATCTGATAGGCAAGTTGAAGACTTTCCTGCAGCTCAGTATTGCCGTCCGAAATTGCCTGCGCCATGTTCCGTTCGTATTTAACCTGATCCTGCTGAATTTGCAGTTCAAGGTTGCGCAGATCTATTTTTTTCTGCAGGCCGAAAGCGGCATCACTCATCCCCTTGGCAATCATGTCGTTGAGAATGATCTGGTCAGCGTTACCCTGGGCATTCAGATTTGCAGCACGGCGCTGCAGATCCAGCTCATTAGTCAGCTGTCCAATACGAATATCCTCTGCTGCCTGCATACGCAAAGCGTGATTATATTCGGCAATATTGCCGCTTTCACGAGCAAGCTCCAGCAAGTTTTCAGCCTCAGTTTTTTTGTTTATTTCGTCACGTAGTGCCGATTTAGCAGAGAGATAAGCCGTGTCCTTGCCGTTGCCTTCTGCAATCTTGTCCTGCAGGGCGGCGTAATTATCGGCATACTGCCGTTGAGCCGACTCCTCTTTTTGCCGATCGGTAATCTTACCTAAAGCATTGGCGCGCTCTTTGTCCGCAAGGACCTGAACAGCAGCAGTCACCCCTGCCAAGGCATCCGCCTTGAGACGCAGCGCTTCTATGCTTTGTTTCTCCAGCTGTTCACGTATTTGGCCAGCAGCCACATATTGCCCATTACTCTCCAGGAACGTTTGTTCAGCTTTGAGATACGCCTCATCACGGGTTTTAAGCGACACAACAATCTTGTTGTTTTCTTCCACCGTGGTTCTGCTTAGCTTCAGTTCGGCTATCCGGACGGATTCAATGGCCTTCTCATGTTTGGCCTGTTCATCCACATATTCCGCAGTCGGCTTGCCATTCTTGGAACGGCCCTGGATGTTTGTTAATAGGGCGCTTTCCTTGGCCAAATATGCTTTGGCGTTGGTCAGTTCCTCTTGAGCGGCATCCAGGGCAATCTGCTTTTCTTTTTGGTAATAGGCTTCAGTTGCCACCAGGCCCTGGTCATAGGCGACTTTCATCATTGCCAGATCAGTGGCTTTTTGTTCGCGCGACAGGGCCGTTTTTGCTTCCTGATGTGCCCTGAAAACATCCAGCTCTTTGGCCATCAGCGCTTCAGCTTCTTTTTTTGCCTGCGCGGCTTTTTCCTTGGTAGCGTTTTCCGCAACCTCGGCGGCCCGTAGTTTTTCTGATACCGCATCCAATTTGCCTTGAGCTGCGGCCAATTGCTTGTCTAGTTGCGCGTCTTCATTGCGACCACTAATGTCGTAACCTGTGACCGCGTAGATACCTTTATCAAGAGCTTTCCCGGCTGCATAACCAACTGCTGCCGCGATGCCGTACAACCCTGCGGAAGCGACAGCACTCAGCGTACCGACCGTACCGATCTTGGCAGCCAATGCGGTGAGCCCTGAAATGACTGATGATCCGGTAACCGCGTAAAGCCCAACCTTGACAACATCCAGATTGTCACCCAGCAATTTGGTTGCACTGGTGGCGCCACGGAAAAAACCGGCAAAGGTGTCACCATCGGCGGCCTTGGCTTTCAACTCGAAAAAGGATGTATGGAGACGGTTCAGTTCAGCCTGGGTTGATCTAGCGGATGCAGCGGTTTTGCTGCCGTAGGTTTTGTCCAGTTCGTCAGCTAGTTTTGGAAGGAGATCGGAGGCCAGAATGGTACCTGCTTCCAGATGTTTTTGTAGTTCAGCGGTTGTCAGGCCCATGGCCCGGGCGGCCGCGGAAAAAGCCCCCGGCAGCCTCTCACCGAGTTGCCCTTTCAGTTCCTCGGCCTGGACAGTACCCTTACTGATCATCTGGTTAAGCGCTAGCAAAACGCCGCTGGTGTCGTCTGCCGACAAACCCAGTACGGTGGCCGCTCCAGTGACCGCCGCGAATATTTTGCGGGTCTGTTCGCCCTCCAGTGAGGTACCTTTAGAGGCAGCAGTAATAGATGCGAAATCTTTGGCAGTTGATTGCAGGGATAGACCAAGCCGGTCAACCTCACCGCGCATATACTTGTAATCACCACCGGCCGTTGCCCCGGACGTGGCAGCTAGAGAATTATTGATCTTGTCCATCTCAATACGGGCCTGGACAAGATCATTGATGCCGAACCCGGCGATTGCGCCAGTTGCCATTGTTTTCAGGTTGGCAAATGAGCCACCGAGGGAATCAGAGGAAGTTTTTACACCCTTTAGTTCTTTATCCAGGGCCGTGGTCTTCTCGATAAGCCCTGCATTGGCCCGGGCGATCTCCTGAGCAGATGCCACACCGCTGGCTTTGATGCGATCATAGGCTCCGACAGCGGCAGCGCGCTCCTTTTCAATCGCCATCGAGGAACGAATACCGAGCTGCTCGAATGAGTTAGCCAGGGAATCGGAAACATCCTTGCCCGTGCTCTGCAGTTTGCGGATTTCCTGCTCAGCACGATCTATATTTGCGCCTATGACAAACCTAACATCCTTCGCCATTTTTCACGTCCTGTGTTAGTTTGGTTCGGTCCAGGTCCTCTACAGCTGCCAGCATCTCCAGATCATCCCAGGTGATCTCCCCGTATTCCCGTTCAAAGGCCCGGCAGGTGGTGCCGGGGTCAATCATCGTGCCAAGCCTGTTGAGCATGGTTCTCAGAATAAGCACCCGCCGGCCTTCGGGTTGTATTGCCGGTATCCAACAGCCCTGCGCAGTTTTGCAGGGAGGCATAAATTGATCTACAATCCACGCGTCCAGGCACGCCGCACAGCTGACCCCGGAATTGTCGAGGACGGCCGCGACGTGCTCTGTCAGTTTTTTGTTGTTTGTGCCTTTGCCAGATCCAACATGCGTTCAAACGACATAGGCACACCCATCACCGTCAGCCGGAATTCGGTCCACTCCTCCATCAGCATGGCGATGTTTGCCGGGGTGGCAGGGAACGGCTTTACATTACCGCTGTCATCAAGATCCTCGCTATCCACCAGGCCCACGATATCAGACACTACCCGCTCACCAAGCAGCGCACGGAAAGCGGGCATGTCTTCTTTTATGTCCGTCTGATTAGTAATGGGGTTGAGGATTGTTTCGGTACACTGCGCTTTGAGTTCTTCCCATTCAGCTTGGCTGATGTAGCGGGCAAGAATGCTGACCTCTTCGTCTACCGATACCCAGGCTTTGAGGTTTCTTTTACGGAGGAGCGCTACGTCTTTCATGGTGTTTTCCTTTCTGTAATTGATTGAATTGCATCCGGTGAGGCTGGATATAGTTCGATTACGGATCTACCTGCGGTATATCCTATCTCACTAAAACAGACGGTAAGGAGGCCCATCGGCGGGACCTCCGACCCCTAGAAGGAGAGGTGCCCGGCCAATCCTTACGCCGCCAGCAAATCAGTGGCGATTTTGTTTGTCAGCATGATCCAGAACGGGTCCGTATTGCCGGTCATCCCGGCCGGGGCGGTATCCGAACCCATGACAACAAACTCCTTGGTCAGTTCGATATTCCCGGATTTATGCGGATTGGAGTTTTTCTTGGGCACCAGGTTGGTGAACTGACGCTTGATCAGGTAAGGGATACTCCCTTCAATGATCGGTCCGGTGGTTGTGATTTCCAGCTTCTGACTGGTATTTGCCCGGATCTTGGCACGTCCGTCCGCATTCGATGCCCGCGGGAACGTCATGGATAACGTTGATGTGAGTTGACCGTCGTTGGTCGGTTCGTCGATTGCATCCCGGCCGCCGGACACAAACGTCCCATACTGCCCGGTCTGCTTGCGCTCAGATGTAAGGACGACTTTCGAGGGACCAATCTTGTCACTGGCCGCCAGAGCAGCAGCCGACTGGTCATTCATCCTGAATTCAGTCTGTGCCATGTAGCTGCGATTCTTGCGCTCCAGGATGGTAATGCCGGTAGCAGTAATCAGGGTATTGGTGGTGGAATCGGTGATCAGGTCGAAACCGGGACCGGATAGGACCGTATGCACGGGTTTGCCGGTTTCCCAGGTGGTAACCATCTTGGTCATCTTCAGGGATGGCACCTCTTCGATAAAAGCCCCGCCCAGGTTGGCGCCGAACGTGGAAAATAGCCCCACGGTCGATTTTGCGACTTTGAGGACGTGGTCCTTTGACAGTGTACCGGCAGCATGAGTAGTGGGCACACCGGCCGTGCCCATGAATTCCGCAATCATGCCCCAGATAACCGCGTCGTTGAACCGCTCATAAAACGGGATGGTGGTATCGAGCTTTACCGAGCCGGGTGTTGATTCCACGGCAAACAACTGTCCCAGGGAATCATCCACCTGGTCGTTATATTCAGGATCGGCACCGACCGCTAAACCGAGAAATCCGTTTCCAACCCCTAAAGCTGAGGGGATGGACCATGAAGCCCCTTTTTTTCTGGCATATACAATCTCTTCACCGTTCATGATTATTTGCTCCCCTGTGATTTTGGATTTTTATCGGCTGCCGGAACATCAGGTTTTGCAACGGCTGCAACCTCAGCAGACTGCTCAACACCCGCCGGGGGTTCAGCTGTTGCAAGCGCTTCCCTTTCGGGGATAGACTGCCATTCCGGAGAGGGACGCTCGAACAGATTTGGATTCCATTCGGCTTCATCGATGGTGTATTCTACCGGGACCATTGCTCCAGTCTCTTCATTCATCTGTTTTTTGACGATGTACTGCCCGAAATGAGGGGAGTATCCGAAATCCCCTTTTGCTGTTACGACGATCAAGACTCCTTTTTTCATGAACTATTTCCTCCTGTTGAATTGATCGATGGTACTCATGTTGACCGCGCCCCAGGCCCGGAGCAGTTCCAGGTCGATCAGGATATCCTTGCGGCCGCGATCGGTGAGACAGTATTCATCGCCGCGCTTGATGCCCTCAACCTGGTGCAGCAGTGGCGGCTGTTCGAGCGGTAGAACGGTTCGGGAATCCGGGCAGACCGGACAGGGCGGTACCGTCTTTGGGCAGCCCACCAGGGACAAGCACAACAAGACCGCCATCAGGCACAACAGGAGGCGCGGAGGCCTCGATAGAATCGATATAGGTTGCACTGGTTACCTTCACTTTCTTGATTGCGTCGGCAATGTCCCGGTTGAGCTGGATGTACTGGTTGAACTGTGCGGTTATGGCCTCAGTGGCTGCCTTCTGGACCTCCAGCTTATTTGCCAGAGAGCCGTTTTCCGCCTGCAGACGATCACGATCACTGAATACGTGCCGGACATAGAGACCGGAGCCGACGATGGCGGCAATAGCCAGGGCGGCGGCTGCCAGTTTGATATAGAGCAGGTATGGGTTGAGCCCTGCGGTGATGGTCCCGAGTCCGATCATTCGATACCTGCCGTTTCAGCCGGTTTGCGACCGCAACGGCCGCATTCAATACAATCTTCAGATCCTTCCTCACACACATACGAGTTGAGAAAGTGACAAAAATAACAGGCGCGAGCCATCAGCAACCGCCTACCTTTTGCTTGCCATCACAAAAACCCTCAACCTTGGCAACGCGCTCTGAAACATCCTCCGTACGCTTGAAAAGCGACCGCTGATTGCGCCAGATCTCGAATTGAAAAAATATTATTAATCCCTTAGCTACCCACTCCATGACATCACCATGCTCTTTCAGAGAGGGTGTCTCATTACCGGAGGCATGGGCGGCATAAGCAAAAGCCATAACAGCGATGAATACGATGGTTCGGAACATCATTACCCTCACTCTTGCCCATAGGGCGTGACATAGAAAATGGTAAAGCTGACCTGTACGAGACTGTAAATCTCGTCTCCAGCCTGTACTGCTACGGATGATTTACTGCCGTCGATGAGTTCGATCAGGCCGCCAAAACGAGGATCCGAATACAGCGCCCTGACCAAATCAGCTTTCAGCAGCCGGCCCTGGGCACCGTCCAGGGTATCGGCTACGAAACCTTCCCAGGACATGGGGTAAATGTGGTTGGTGTCGCCCATTTCAGGCGATACCGGCCCGATATCGACCCCGCTTTGCAGTTCGCCAGGGAACCAGGCGATACTGGGCATGACGTCCGGGTGAATGGTATATTCCAGGTCCTTATGAACGTCCGCACCGGCGGAAGTGCTGTAACCGTTGGCAGTGAGGATGGTTGCCAACAGGTTGCCTATGTAGGTATCGATGGCATCCTGGACGCTCATTTTTTCACCAGCAGCACCCGGGTAAAACCGGACGGCAGCTCTTGTGGTTTGTTATGCATGCGGTATTCAACGCCGCCGCGGATAAAGCTGTTGGCACTGGTTATGCCGGCCATATCTGCCGTACTGCACATAAATGCCGGGTTGAGCTGCCCGCCGGATGCCTCGAAGGGGGAGACGGTTTCGAAGTCCTTGCGAAACTTGACGCGCAGATCCGTCCTGACCGTGACTGCCCCCAGCATGACGATAATGTCTTCACCTGTGGTGTCGAGAATGCTGGCTATATCCGCGGCGTCGAATTGCATGGCTTATTTCGGCTCAGCTTTCTGTTTGCGCTCAGAACGTTCACATTCATCCGCACGGCCACCGGCTACCAGATAACGGGCATCGTCTTCGTTGACCTCCTGGCCTTTTCCGACAAACAACACATCCCCAGGAAAGACGTCCTTTGATTCCCCTCCCTGAAGTCCTACGATTGAAGGTTTTTTTATTTTGATTGCTTCCATGATCTATCCCTCCGTGAGTTATGTAAGAGTTGCGGGAGACCCGAAGGCCTCCCGGTTAGTGACGGTCAATTGCTACTTCATGACATCCTTGGCAGCTGCAAAGGATTGTGCCCGTAGTACAAGGACATCTGCCAGGATGTTGGACGTGATTTCAATCATCCCCTGTTTTTTGAGGCGGTAGGGGTCCACGATCAGTTCCAGCGCCCCGTATTCGCCGATAACCAGATCATTCCAGTTACCGAAGATGATGGCTGAAAGAATAGAGACGGACGCACCCTTGGTAAGATCGGACGGAACCTGAGTAGTTGCGCCGGCACGGTAACCGTTCATCTCCCCGAAGCCGTTGGAGCCTTTTTCCCATACCGGGTCACCATTGGTGTTGGCGAATTTCTGAGTTGTCTTGAGCTTGCCGCGAATGAGTGGATTTGTGAGATAGCCCAGTGATCCGAAATCGGCATTATCCACCGACACATCGGTTTCGAGCGCTACGACATGATCCCAGGTAGGTACGCCACCGTCAGGGTCACCACAAACGATCAGACCAACGCCAGTAGTATTGAGTACGCCGCGCGGTTCCTGACCGATACCGGAACCGGCAATAGCGACACGGTCAAGGCCCAGAGCATTGACACGGGTCAAATCGTTACGGAAGAAACCCTCAGCGTCCAGCGACGTTTGAGCCATGAAGCTACGGGAATAGGCCAGTGTTGCCATAGCCTGCTTGGGAGTAAGTCCGATCTGTCCGAAGTAATTGGAGAGATCTGTTTCGCCGGTATCAGCACCACTGTTTTCCGCAACCCACGTCAGTACGGCCGTTGCCAGCTGTTTTGGGAACAGTACGTTGCCGGAGAGACCGGAAAGCACCTGTGCTCCCATGGATTGAACCAGCATTTTAGCCCGCAGGATTTCAATAAGTGGCTGGAGATATGTCGGGACAGTATTTCCGCCAGCCGCAGCAGTACCGGCAACCGCTGCCGTGGCGATCGGCGCGCGCTGGCCCTGCTGGATTGCACCGCGCAGAGACGTCGGAACATAGAAACCGGTCGTACCGCGACCGAGTTTGCGCTCAATCTCCTGCGAGACCTCCAGTTCAAAACAGTTCCCGCCGTCAAGCGATGCCATCAGGCCGCGCAGGATGGAATACTGTGCTGTTTCGCGCTCGCCAAGAACGACATCGGCAGCGGAAGGGATAACGTTGTCTGCACTGACATTGAACTTGCGCAGTACGGCGGTTGAGAAGGCGTTGACATCCTGCCCATTGTCCACAAACTGCCGAACCAGTTCATCCAATCCATCGACCTTGCCGCGGAACGGTTCAGCCATTACCTGAATTTCCTGAATCCTGGTCCGCTCCTTTGCCCGGACATCGTTTACATCCACACTACCAGCTGCAGGTGCAACTACGCCTGCAGGCGCATGCGACCGGCCATCACATTTTGAACACTTGCCATCCACCAAATCCCCACCACATTTTGGACACTTCATTGTTTCATCTCCTTCCTCGGTTTGAGTTTCACTGTCTGTTACCACTACGTATATTTCGATATCCCGGGCCTCTGAATATTGATGGTGCGCCGAACGGCCAATCCCTACGGATACATCGGCAGGGATTGCCACGGTGGAGGTCTCCAGGGGCTCCCAATCGATTGCACGCAATACGTCGGGGGTGCCGTTTCTGCCTTCCTCTTCCAGGATGTATTTGTAGACGTCATAGGCAAACGAGATGTTTGGCCGGATGCCATCCGTTACGTCCTGGAAGATTTCCTGTGCACGGGCAGATTGACCGAATCGCACCTGTGCACGGCATTTGCGGGTTGTTTCGTCCAGCCATGCCTTTTCGATCACTCCCACCTGGTCCCGGGTGTTGTGGTCCACCAGATGCGGGCCGGCCATGTTGATGCGATCAAGCCGTACCTCTCCAGGTGCATGACCGAGCACCTCAATGCCGAACCAGCGCACCACATCGCGGGTTTCTGATGAAAAACTGAATTCGACTGTACGGGCTTCCGTATTGATACTGGCACGATCGAATTGAAACGAGCGCACCTGGGGTCCAGATGCCTTGACGCTACGTTCAAGCTTGCGAAGTTTGATTGACAATGGCCGCCCCTCCTTTCTGATTTTCTCCCAGGCTCACGCCGTAGGTTTGTTCAAGCTGCATTTCCTGTTGTTTTTCCTGATACATATCCTCAATATCCCCGCCCTTTTCCGCTACGATTGAGGTCGCCGTTGTCAGCCCTGCCTCTTTTTCCTTAATCTTCGACATGACATCTTTCAGCGGGTCAATCCAATCCCACCGGCGAGGTTTCCAGGCCGCGGCATCAGACATGCGGGAAATATCAAGAGGGGAAATATTGCAGGTGCCGGATGCGACCGCAAAAGGGAGCCATTCCGGAAACAGGTTGTCGAGCAGGGTTTCCACCAGCCACGTTTGAATAAGCTTGAAAACGTCGCGATCTTCCAGAGTGCCGCCACGCTGCGAACCGTAGTTGGCGTCGCCCCGATCATTTGCCAGGGAATGGTATGACATCATGAAGCCGCAGGCCACGGCCCGCAGCATGCGGGACATGGTGGGGTCATAGTTGCCGGAGGGATGTTGCGGGTCCCAGGCCTTGAACTTGTAGCCGGGAGGCAGTTTCTCAATACTGAAGGGGTCGAATTCCGCAAGCAGATCCTCATCACCCGCCTCATCATCACCATCGTACTCCTCATCAGGGTCGGCGTTCGGATCGACTTCGTAAAAACCCATTTTGGCAGCGGCGCCGTATGCCGCCGTGATTTCCGCCTCTTCGTATTTATCGATTTTGCGCAAACGAGACATGGCGGCGTGTCCCCAGGGATAGCCACGCGACTGACGGACAAATTCCGGGGCAAACAGGTGAATGATTTCGTCAGCAGGGATACGGTTGTGTGTCAGTCCACCGGTGTAACCATAGAGATAATCGCCGGGGTGGCGGGTCAGAAACCAGTACGCAACAGGCGCATCCCAGATATCAAACTCAATCCCCATACGGATTGTGTTGCCACTGGCAAGGGCGGTATTCAGGGTTATATCGACTAAATCGGCCTCAATCAGCTGGATAGCGAAGCGGCAGGAGTTGTCATACCCTTTGATCTTGCGGACAAATATTTCACCGTCGCGGGCCGTGGTTTCAAGGATGAGCTTGCATACATCGATGAACGACAGTTTACGGGTTACATCGCAGTTGCCGCGCTTGCACCATTTCAGCCACGCTTTTTCAACACGGCCATTGCCGATGGTATCGAGCTTATTGTCTTGGCCGGTGGCCTTCATTTGCAGGGTGATACCGGTATGCCCAATAACATTGGATTTTAACAAGCCATAGAACCGTTTGGCGTATTCGTTGTTGTAAAACTGCTCACGCGAACGGCGGCGCATCTTTTCCAGACGCATCCGCAGTGCCGTATCTACGTTGTATCCGCCAGGATTCCAGGTCTCTTGCATACGATCGGAATCACCAGCCTTGAACATGCGAGCGCCCACCTGTTTCAGCACCGTGCGACGTACGACCGGAGAGGCATTGTTCAGAGTGGATACTGATCGTGCCCCCTGAATTATCGATAGTGCTTTTGTGATGACGCGCTCGAACATGTTACATCCTGAACTTTATGATCCGGCCTGTTTTGCGGCCGGTCCTGCCCCGCTGTTTCGCTTGCTGAACCCGAACCTCGTTGCGGTAATACTGGCGAAGCCGGATAAGCTCTTCGACGGTCATTTTCTTGATGCGGGTGCCGTCAATCTCCGTTTCCCAATCTCCCTTTGAAGCCCGACCCTCAATGACCCGCTCTATTGCTGCAAGCGTCCGTTCGGCATGTGTGCTGCCGTCAAAACCGGCAACCGCGGAAATGAGATCCGGACGAACGGTCAAACGTCCGGTGCAGACAGTTTCCCGAGTACCATCCGCTTTACGGAAATAACGCGCCCAGGAATACGAACCGGCGGCATAAGCAGCGGATGTTGCGCCGGGAATATCTATGTTGTGAGAGCTTGCGTCCGGGGTGGAAACCAGATCAATGGCAGCGGGGCCACGAATGGCATAGCGGAGCTCCCAGCCATCAGCTGGGAGGTGTTCGGGATCGTATACGGACCATTTAACGTGATCCCCCGCGGTTATTTCCATCGGCTCTTGTGCCATGCGAGGGATTATGAAGGGTAAAAAGAAGGGATACCACCCCCAATAACCCACATTAACCACAAAATGTGGTGGTAGATCAGGGGAGTTTTTACCGTATATGGTATTTTTTAGGCGGGAAGATATCCATTTGCTTCGGCGGCAAGGACGGATTGAACGTCAATACGGATGCCTTTTTTGCCGATTTGGCCCTCAGGATGCCATGGTTTAAGGACTTTCTTGCTGATCAGGTCGTAAATAAGGTCCTTGGAACAGTCCCACCGTTCCTCAAGGGTGCTGATACGGCAGTATTTCTTTTCCTCGAACGACATAATACCCCCTAACCTTTCAGTCTTGACGCGAATCCGGTTTTGCGTTTCCTTACCACCGGTTTTTTCTTACGGGCGGCCGCCGCGGAAAGAACCGCTTTGAGATTGTTGGCAACAGCGGCAATCGTTTTGCCTATTTGCTCAACTTCGTCGGTTGTCTCATCCGATTGGTTACCAGGTGCTTCATCTTCCACAGATGTTGCCTCTTTTGCCTGAATATGGAGACCGTGTGCCAGCTTCTCGATGTTCGGATTCAGTTCCTCATACGCAGCCAGGTTGAGGACCCGCAAGTCAAGGGCCTCATTGCGGCTGTACCCTTTGCGGACCTGCCAGACGCGCACCATCCGGCCACGGGAATCACGTTTCATCTTCGGTTCTTCCGCGCAGAGCTGCCGGAAGTACTCAAAACCGTACTCCTCCGGGAAATGCTGGTAATACGGTCCCGGTTGCTCGTTTTGCAGCCATGCCGAGATATTGTCTTTTGCCGCTTCAGTACCGATAGTATAGAGAAAAATCCGGTGTTTCTTGATTTCAGATGGCTTATTACGAATCGGCTTGCCCGGGACGTTACCGCCCTTGAAGGCAAAGACGCGCCGGCGCTTCCATTTTCTGCAAAATTTATAGACCTCTGTCGTGTGATGCCCGCCGGAATCGATCCCCATAGCAGCGACCCGGAGAGCAACGCCCGATTCATGTATCCATGCCTTTTCGAGATATTTTTCCAGTTCGGCCCAGGTTTCGTCTTTGGAGGGAGATCCGGAAATAACGCGGTGTTCGATTCCCCAGGTCTGTTTATTCGCTCCCCAGGCGATAATCTCCAGCTCCAGGCGGTTGCCATGGACGTCCACCCCGCCGGTGAGCAGCACGGCGGCCATGGGCACCTTCCAGCTGGCACCTTTTGGCCCGTAGGATTCCCGGCGCTTGTAAAGGGCGGTTTCGTCATGCACTTCCCCCTCGTGAGAGGCGGGCATGGGCAGGGCGCAATCATCGCACCAGAACTTTTCAGCGTTGGGCGGAGTGTCGTCATCGGTTTTGCCGTGCGGGTCCTGCAGGTAGCGGAGATAGTCGGCAACAATTGTGTAAAACGGGACATAAGGGCTGTAAAATGCCGGAAGGTGCGCACCGATCTTTTCCGGGAATTCCGGCAACGGGGCAACCTCGCTACCCTCGCAACGGGGGCAGAGGCCGTTTACCATTTCGACATCTTCACAGACCACACAGAAGCGCCGCGGTGTCCATCCATCCTCCATGGCCGCCAGCACTGCCTGGTCCCGCTGGTATTCATCCCACGTATCGCTGCAGGCCTCGCATTCGTACCAGGCGTCTTTGGTAATCTCGATTTTACGCGGGTCCGTCACACCATCTGTCCAGCGATACTGAGCAAAGGTCATGACCTGTTTATGACCGCAATGCGGACACGGGACCTTATAGTCGTATTTGACGTGGGCGGAGTTGAAGGCCTCCCAGATCGGCCCGGATTCGGTGGATGTTTTCGATACCAGCAACAACTTGTATTCGTACAGATAGGTCCGGAAGCGGGCGCGGACCAGGTTGATTGAGCGCAGGCCGATCAAGTCGGTCTCATCGATCTTGCCATATTTGAGCGGCTTGCTTGCCAGGGCTGCATCAGATCCGGCCCAGGCGAAGTACGTGACGACCCCGTTTTTCAGTTTCTTTCTGGTGATCCCCTGGTCGTCAGGGTTGCGGCTCTTGAGCTTGCGGAGCGCGTCACAGGATTTATAGATTTCATCGACACGGTCCAGTGATACGTCCTTTGCGGTTTCGCGGGAGGGCATGACGAATATCGTGTCGCCCGGTTCGTAATCGACATCATAGCCATGGGTGGCGTAGATGAACTCCGAACCGCCCGTTTGAGAGCCTTTCGGGAGGTCCATTTCACGAACCCACGGCAGGGAGTACATTTTCATCAGGCCGTAAAAATAGGGAGCATTTCTATGCCGCCACGGGCCGGGCCGTGATGACCGGGAGACGACGTAATGCCGTTCCGCCCAATCGGCGGCGCCATTCGGCAGCGGTTCTTTTTGCGTGTATACCTCCAGCTCTCCAGGGAAGAAACTGAAGTTCCGGGGAGGCGGGTCAGGCAGCCAGGCGTATGCGGCGGCGGAAGCGGGCATCAGTCCTCTTCAAAGCCCTGAATCGGGCGGGTGTAGCGGTGCATTGCCTCATCTACCAGACCGCAGCCGTATGCGATCAGCGCCGGGGCCGTTTGCGGATCACCACCAACGAGTTTGATTATTTCAACAGCGCCGGAGCGGAAAATGTTCTTGAAATCGGTCTTGACGTAGATGCCGCGCTTTGCCAGTTCGCCTTCGACATCCGATTTACGTATCAAATCACCCGATAACTCTTTGTATTTCAGTTCCCGTTGTTGACGGTCGATCCGGATGCGGAGCATTTCCTCGTGTTGTTTCTGCTCCTGCAGGGAGACGGCATCACCGCCCCGTGTGCCGTCGTTTTTCTGCAGGTTGACACGGGCATAATCCTGCACGGTGGAGAGACGGAAGGAGCGATCCTTTTCGGCCTGTATTTTTTGCGAGTTGAAGTCGTCATAGAGTTTGGTTTTACCGCACTTCCAACCTTCCGCCTCCAGGTACGCCAGGACTTCCGGCAGTCCTTTGAAGGTGGTTTCGATTTCCGGCTCGTGCCGCTCTTTGATGAACTGGAGGAGCGCGCTTTCAGCTTCTTTATGTGCCTTGCGGTTCGCCTGAGTCGGTTTGCGCGAGGCGCGGTCAAGGGCTTCATCGGAGGCGACACGGAGAGCGGCCTCTTGACGGTCGAGAGCGATAGTGATGTCTTCGGGGATGATGGCCGTCATGCTTTCTCCTGCTTTTTACGGCCACGGCCCGGACGGGTACGGATGCCGGCTTCCGCTTCTACCCGGGCAAGGGCCAGGATGGAGGGCTTCAGTTCAGTAGGCGCGGTTTTGTAATTGTGGAGATTGAGGCACAGCAATTCCGAGCGGGTGACAAGCATTAGATTTTCAATCTCACAGTGAAGTTTGTTGCCGTCACGGAATGCTATAACCTGACCATCAGGTACCGGACCGTGTGCCTGTTCCCAAATCCAGACGTGTTTATGTTTGTAACGGGTTGGAAAACCTGTGTGAGGATCGGTTTCAGCAACCTTGATCAGGATAAAACCGTCTTTACTGCAAACCCGCTCCGTTCCTAGTGGTTTCCGGTTTGGCGGCGTGCTTCCGGGTCTGAAATTTCCGCAATTCGGCTTCATTACCCCTTTGGTGCCGGTGTTCCATGGCCGCAGGCCGTTCTCAAACCGTCCCGTACGTCCGGAGGTCATATTATTGCGCCCCAGCGTTGCCTTGATGGCATCTACCGTATGATTTGTTTCGAATAGTGCATTGAAGACCGCTGCCAGATCCTTAACAGGCATCAATGGATAATTTTCCTTCAACCAAGCCAGCTTTTCAGGGGTATAGGCCAACAAAGTACCGTTACCCTTACCGGGTGATTTACGGCCCCGCTTGATTCCCCGGTTCTTGAATACTGCCTGGATACAGGACATCGGTTTGTCGGTACCGAATCGCGCGTTGAACAGGCTGGTCAACTCTTTGAGAGGAATAAGCCGGTGCTCTTTCAGAAAATCCACCTGGTCGGTTGTGTAATATTGACGCGCCATTACTTATTCTCGATGCCGAGCATGGACGGTGCGTGCTTATTACCACCCAGGGTGCGTTGCGCTTCCAGCACCAGAGTCGCATTGGAGATGATCTCACGGGCGATTCCGGAGACGGCCCGGGCGCGGTCGATTTCCTCTTTCAAGGCATCGCCTTTGATTTTTGCATCATTGAGCCTGCCGAGGGTGGAAAACAGGTGGTCGTTTAGATCGGTAAGCTGATTACTCATAACAGGCGATCTCCTTTCATTCTTGCGTGCCGATCGGAACGCTTTGTTTGCATCAAGTACGGTTTCTGCCCACACGACTGGAGGGAGAGGCTCCGGAATCAGCTTGATGGGCTGTTCCGGTTCAGCTCGTTTCTCGCGGCCGCAGATTATGCAGATCCACCAGATATCATCCAGGGCAACGATATGTTGCCGCATCGGTGATCCGCAGTGACATTTCATTCCGGGCACCTAAAAATAATCATTACCGCAGTCACTCGTAGTACCCCCGCTCATCGTTTTTATCGAATACCTGCTGTAGTAGCAGCGTGACACAAGCCGCGCCATCCTGTTTGGCTTTGATCCGGAACAGGGACTCCATGGAATGATACAGGTCCCCGAGTTCGAGCTCCAGGTGTTCAACGGAGCCGGTTTCGTTCTGGCAGGCCTCGAAGGCGTCTTTTACCTCACGGGCTTCAGACAGGACGTGCTCTATCTGCTGCTGTATCGTGTTGGTTTGGATAAACTTGACAGCGGGAAAGTTGTATTTCATGGGGTTTTTACCTCTTCTACAGACAGATCCCGAGCGGCACCGAGCAGGCCGTAACCGGCGATGTCCCGGTAAGGGGATTCCCCGAACGCATCTTTTTTTGTGGCGATCCGGAACAGCTTGTCAACGATCCGCACGATACAGAGCGCATCGTCAAACTGATCAGGGCGGATGCCGTCTGGATAGAGTTCGCGAAGGACGTTCCCGGCCTTGCCGAACGAGTCGCCATATGCGGACTGTTTCTCCTGGACAAGAGCGCCGATTTCGTTGCCTAGTTTTTTGTACATGGTTGCTCCTTTTGCAACGGGCATAACTCACGCAGCAGCGGACTCCACTGCGTTCCGCCGCTGTGCTTGGTGTTATACATCTCTATGCCGTGTACTGGCTGAATCTGCTCTTTGTCCAGATACGGGGCTGATTCCCCCATCTCGACAGTCTGTTGTTTTGCCTGTTTTTTACGAATGGCTGAACGTGTGTATTGATATTCAGCCGGTGAAGATAGTCCAGCCGGTAAAGGTCTTGCTTCGGTGTCGTTTCATGGCCTGTCAGCACGTAGAAGCCTATTCTTGACCGCTTCACCGGAAACCCTGCATCTCTCAACAGCCGGATTCCTTTTTTTACGGACGGCATCAGCTCCATGCTATCCCATGCAAACCGCAGATATGGCGGGTCAAGCTGTGCCAGCAGTGCAGCCTTTTCGTCATTCAGTAACCGGATATCAAGCCCCTGATTGAAGTCTACCCGCAACTTACGGTTGATCATCTCTTTCAACTCTACTTTCCATAGCGGCGAACCAAGAAAATTATTGTCCAGCAGCACAACATCCTTGTGCCTTACAAACTCATCCAGCGACGACCACTCCGAAACCCCACCTTCTTTGGCCGGTACGATGCAGAATGAGCAATCACGGAAACATCCCCGCGAAGTGAAACCCATACTGTAATCAATCCCATATAGGCTGTAATCGGGGCATATATGCTCAATCTCAGGCGGCAAAACGACGGAGTAATCACTCGTACCACTCCCGCCGATAGTTCCGCCCAACGCCCGTTGAATCTTCCTTGCTTGTGGCATATTCTTTGAGAAAACAACCGAGATAAAAACCTGATCCGCAGGGGTGCAGGAGTTAAGCACGACCTCTGCCCCTTTCGCTTTCCAGTGCGCCGACATTTTCATCAGCGCCAGATTCGGAGTGTTTCCGTCTATGTCGATCAAGTTAATTTTCACGATTCCCCTTCGATGTATAACAACGCCTCGGACCTGACCGATAAAGCCGTCAGGTCAAGGCGCAGCCGTTATCCAATATGAGACAGGCTCACGTTTTTCTGAGCAGATATTACATCAGCCAGGTGCGTTACCATTTGAGCGGGGTTATAGCCGTCCGGAAAGGACTTTGACACGGTCCGGCCGGTCATATCCGTCCATTTTCCCATATGCCATGCGATGCAACTTGTGATTGAGGTTAAAGATTCCTGGTCCAATCCAAAGACCTCACCGTGCTTTCTGACAAACAGAGCGCCCTCATAGTCGTGATTTTTAGTGGTAAAGGGCTGCTTAACCTCCCCATACTTCACAATGTCGTGAAGGATGCAGGCGGAAATCACCTGGTCTTTTACCAAGCAGGTGAGGCTGAAGACGTCGCACAGCTTAACGGCAAAATAGACAACAGATTTTGTATGGCGGACCAGTCCCCCATCACCATTGGATTGAGGAGGATGATATTTCCCGCCGGACGAAGATGGGACGACCCAAAAGTAATCAGGGGCCTTTTCCAAAAGGTATTGAGTGAAATCTCTTATCTGCTTGTCACTGATTTGGTCTAATTCCGGTTGTAGTCTCTGCATTGTTTAATCCTCCTGTTGTTGTAATAGTTCTTGAACCCTGTCGTACTCAGCACGATGAAATTCATGCACATGACTGAGCAGCCGCTCGTGGGCACTGCCGACGCCTCTATATTTCCCGTTGCGGCTATACCGCTTTACCGTGCTCCAGTTACAAAATCTGCATTTGATGCAATCTTTTGAGTTCATAGAAACAAACCTCCGAAAATTAAATCTACAGCCGCAAGGGCAATACCAGTTCCAGGCGCTCATCCCATCGCCCATAATCGGCAGGGAGCAGCAAGAAAGGCGAAAGGCCGTCCTGATATTTAAAGACGATATGGCCACCACCCAGAGAGCTGAGAGCATCCAATAAATACCGAGAGTTGAACCGAACGCAGAGCGGCTCTTTCGGCTGATCGATGCCAGGCATGCACGGAACAGAGTCAAGTGCCTCATTGTCGGCTGATTCGGCATGGAGAAAGAGCGTGTCGTCTCGCAGATCTATCCTGATGTGCCCACCATCTGATAACAGCCGCACGCGATTGATGGCGTCAACGAGCGGGGGGCTGTTGACGGTGAAAAACGATGTGTAGTTTTTTGGGACCAGCCGTTTCCAATCAGGGTACTGGCCATCGATCAGCCTCACCATGAGCGAGGAGTCCCCCTGGATAAGATCAAGGGACGATTTGCCGAGATGGAGATCGAGATTCCGATCATCAAGGCGCTTGATTTCCTCAACCCCGCGCCGTGGGACGATGGCGCCGGTGGTAAGCCGCGTGCCCCAATCGGATACACCGTCAACACGCTTACCGGCGGCTGAGACCCGGTGGCCATCGATGGCGATCCCGTGCAGAAGATCTTGTGTTACCTGGAAAAAGATTCCGTTCAAATACGGACGGGTGGAATCGCTGCTGATGGCATGCGAGACGGCCGCTATAATCTGATGCAGCTCATCAGCGTGGATTTCGTTGGTTTCCGGCTCTACTGCTATCGAGAATTGCGGAAATTTGGATGGATCCATGCCGGCCATCCGGGAGACGTGTTCCCTGGATGTGATTTCAACCCGGAAATTATCCAGCAGTCGCAGCTCAACGGTTTCATCCGGGAGAACCTCAACCAGCTCTTTCAGTTTTGCAGCCGGAAGCGCGACCTTTCCCCGCTTTTCAATCGCGATCAGCGGGCAGGGCAGCTGGACAAACACCTCCAAATCGGTTGCCGATACACTTAAATGATCTTCACCGGCCCGCAGCAGGACATGGGTGAGGATAGGCATTGATGACTTTTTCGGGGCAACCGATGCCGCACGGGAAAGGACGGCACACAGGGCGGTTTTTTTGACGGTGATTTGCATGTTATTTAACCTCTCTCATGATTCCCTTTAAACAGGTATGGCACACATTGCCGGGCCGCTGATTTTCCGATTCTTGCCCACAGGTTGAACATTTGGTGTTCATATCCCGGCCCCACGCCCCCGCCGCGCCGCGGTCCCTACCCCTATAGTTGATATAGAGGCCAGTATTCCAAGTGATAGACGGTCTCTCCAGTCCCGGACGGTGGTCTCATGCAGCCCGAGACGGTCCGCGATCAGGCGCGCAGGCATGCCGATCCGCAGCAGCAGGGCCAGCATGAAGACTTCACGGCAGTCCAGGCGGGTTCCCTCCAAGATCGTCCCGGTCCGGGCGTCAAAGTGCCGACCACAACCGCCACACCGCACCGACCGTTCCTCCCAAAATGCCGAGATTCCCTTTTCTGTCGGGATGTCCCGGCCACAATCGGGACAGGCGGCCCGGCCGGCATGCAGCCGCCGGAGCAGATCCGCCCGGACGTATCCGGCGTCAAGGAATTCCGGCGCCAGGATCTCCAGCGACACGGCCGGAAGCGTATCAGCGGCAAACATTGAGTTTTCCATAGTTAACGAACCTTTCCGATATTCCGGACCTCGAAAAAGTAGGGCCGCACGAAAAGCCTGCGAGCTTTGCCGCCCGCAGAGAGGGACACCCCCTCGGGAGGACCCGTGTATCGCGAATTGGGGCTGATAGCCCTGTATCGCGATACCCACCGATTAGCATTATTGCGAAACTCATCGACCGGACCTCTCGGTGTAATATCCAAACTCATGCCAGAATAACGCCTCCAGCTCTGTATCGATCTTGGCAACAACAGCATCATTGACGCCCACCTGGTTGAACATGGTGGCGATAGACACAACGGAATTTTCATAGAGTGCCTGCTTATGCTTTTCACTCCGGGATCCCGATCGACTCTTAATCACCCCTGGTCCGCGATGCATGACTCCGATATGCCCACTCTTCATCACAGCCACAAATGCAGACTTTGCCAAGGTCGTACGCCGCCCCTTGATAACCTCTACACTGACGCTCGACTCTACAAATGACTTTTTCACAGTGGACTTCAGCTTGCCACGTGGTCCTTTACTGGTGTTCTTCACCGCCACCGATAGCCGGGTATTGCCATAAGCTGCCTTCATACCGAAATATGACAGAGGTATGGAACGGCCACCGATCACCAGTTCCGCTTCCAGATTCTGGATACGGGCAGCAAACACGGTTAATCGATCGTTGAGGATTGCCGCAGGTACGTTATAGACAGTGCGGATTTCACCAGACACCAACGTTTTGACACCCCGGAGCATCTTCTCCAGAGCGCTACGGATTGCCGCCTTAACATCGCCGATAGTCTCTTCAGTGGCGCTATCAAGTGCCTCTCTGAACCCGCTACAGGTAAACGCTTGAGTCGGCATTACAGTATCTCCCCTTCAATCCGGGACAACAGGCCACGGAACGAATCAGTGAACGCCCCGGCGGTTTCCGGCTCGACATCCCGTGCCAGGCAGAACGTCACATAGTTCCGATACAACGCCTCTGCCGACTCCACTTGGCCCATCAGTTCCAGCAGCGACATGAAGAAAGCCACCATCGAAAGTCCCTTCATTCCACCGTTACCCTTGTCCATTGCATTCCCCTTTTTGTTTTGTCCCGGACTGTCCCGGATGTGTCCCGGATTAAATAGGCGTCAGGGACGGGTTTTCTTTAATTATTTCGGTTGTTTGTTTTTTTGTCCCTGATTGTCCCGGATGAATTAACAATATTTATATGGAGCAAATTTTTTTACTGATGCCGCCATCAGTAAACTTTCGCGCGTGTACGCGCACATGTACGTATATTTCGTTTTTATCCGGGACAATCCGGGACAATCGCACAACCTTCTGTTTTTGTGTCGCTTTTCGTGTCCTTAATGCCGTTTTTATCCGGGACAACATCCGGGACAAATCTTTCATCTGGGACAAGATTATTAATATCATTTAATAAATTAACACCCTCAATATACTGGAGAGCCCTGCCGTGGGAGGGGACCGGGGAGGGGCAAGGGGCGGCAGCAGCCAGCATCTCATCACGAAGGATAGCGGCCGCCTCATCCGAGTCGGTAAACGTCAACCCCATATAACACTTGTCGCGGGACTCGTCTCGCAGCCTGCCGTCTGCGAGCCCGCGAAATATGCCGCGCATCCCCCGGCCGAACGCAGTGAAGCCGAGGGGCTTATAACGATATTTGGCGCAATAACCCTCATAGTTTTTGTATGCCGAGTCCTTCGATATCCGCAAATCCCTTGGGTGCCCAGGACGATAGAGCAGACGATCCTCAGACCAGATCAACAGCGGGTTGTTGCTGCGCTTGAAGTCCATAAGCGCCTCAGACGAATCATCCGAATGCGTGAACCTGCCTTGCCGGACCAACCGCTCCAGGCCATCGAGCGCCCAAAGAAAGATGTGATCCAGCTCAGCCATCAGCTTTGCCCCCAGATTGGTATCTCGACGCGGATCACCCTCCGGGTAGGATTCCTTGAAGCGGATGATGATGAACCGTGTATAGAGACCGTCTGTATTGTCGTAAAACCGGGGAGGATTGTTTGCGGCAAAGATCAGCTTGCCCATATATTTGAAGGCAAAGCCGTCCTTGTGCTTGAATTCAGCCGTGATCGAATCCCCGGCAACCAGCTTTTTGAATGCCTCTGAATGCATGGCAGCACCTTCCAGCTCAGCCGAAACGTTCAGCGACTTGTTGTAGAGCATGGCCCTGGAGAACGGTTTATCCAGCTCGGTTATCGACACGGCAGAGCAGTTGCTCGCCCCGGCCAGCGCCTCGAAGATATCGACAACCTTTGACTTACCGTCATCGCCCATACCGGATAGGAACAGACACTTTTTATAACGGACGTCCCTGGTCAGGATGTAACCGGCAAATTCCTGCAGCTGCATGATCGACTCACGGACCTTGAGGTTTTCCTTCAGGAAATCGGTCCAACGAGTGCAGCCGTAAAGATAGCCACGCCCCCAGCAGATCTCACACGCCTCATTGCCTTCCTTGCCCTTGCACTCCGGACACTCTTGCTCGACAGTATGGGGATTGTATGAAACCCCCAGCTGGAACGAAGAGAAATACTCTTGTGCATGCGACTTGAACTCACCGTTGTTGATATTCAGCATGCCGTTTTTCAGGCAGAGCCATTCCGGGCTGTTGTTCATCTTCTGACCGTACGGCAGCAGTGCCAGGTTCTTGATGATGTTCGAGGCATCGTTGACATAATTGGTCTTGGCTTCCGTACCGAGCATCAGCGTAACCGTGTTGGAAATATAGTCCGGGTCGTACTCTTCGAAATAGCTGCCATTCCATAGATACGGCCGCTTGCTTACCGGATCAGTGACAATCGGGTGGTCCTTCAGGTACGCATCAGCCAACAGGACCGGCTTGAATGTTGTACCGCGGCTCCCACCAAAGAAGCGCCGCGCACCGCCCATCTCAACCGCCTCAGCTGTTTGGGGTGAAACAAACGACTTGGCTGTGATCAGCAGATCCCGCAGATCCTTCTCAGTCTGGCCCAGCCGCGCGAAAAAGTCGGTCAGGTCGTTGCCGTGATCCTGGGGATAGTCGGCGCCGGCCTGCATGACAAATTCAGAGAACTGTTTCTTGCCGTCCCATTTTGGTGTCTCATTATCGGAATACATGAACCGGGGCCACAACACGACCCGGACCGATTCGGCATCCTTCTCCAAGAACACCGCGCCCTTCTCGGCACCCTCCAGGCCGGTCTTGTCCGCGTCATACACAAAAATCACGTCATGAGAGCGGAAATGCTTGTTCCACTCCTTTTTGTGTGTCTTGGCGCCACCGGTCTTGGTAATTGCATTCAGGCCCTGCGAGATAGCGCAGATCCAGTCCGGTTCACCCTCGCAATACCACAGCGGACCAGGTGACCAGGTGGAGGGGGGAGGGAGGAGCCGGGCCTCACCGTAGCCGGTTGCCCAGCTCGTGATTTTCGGATATTTTTCGTCAGTGCCAAACGGAGCGTATAAACGAATATTGCGCAGAATACCGGCGTCATCACGAACCGGGATAGCAACCCGCTTCTCTCCATAGGGGATCTTGCGGAACGGTTCGCCCGGCTTCGGCTTCTCTTTGACTGTACGATGGGTATAAAGCCGCAGATCAGCCTGCTTGATGCCCTCACGCGACCACTTACGGCGCTTGATCAGTTCCTCAATCATGTCATCCGGCAGCGGCGGAAACGCTTCCCATACCTCCTCCGGAATGATCTTTTCTTCCGGCTCTTCAGGAGTATTCGGAACTGTCTCCGGAATAACCTTCTGTTTCCAGCCGGAATCATCAATCGTTTCAACCGGCTCAGTCACGGGCTGCTGTTTTTTGCTTGTGGAAGGTTTTTTCTTGGAAGGAGAACTGCCGCCTTTTTGGCTGGAGAGCCATTCCCGGACAGTTTCCCAATTGAGACCAGCAGCATCACAAAACGCTTTGAAGCCGCCATCCTTCCGGATGCGACCGTTGGCATGACACCAGAGATCAATCAGATCACCGGGCTTAACCCCGCAGCCCTGGCAGGAAAACACGTCTTTGGCGTAGTTATAGGAAAACGACGCCTCTTTTTCATTGTGGAACGGGCAGAGGCCGTGCAGCTCATGGGTGCCGCCATAATGCTGGACAACTGTGTACAGGCCTTCCGCAATGGATTTCCGGTCCGCATCGCTCAAATGTTCCTGACAAAAGGTCAGGCCGCCAGGCATGCCCACTAGATCAACCTCAATTGAGAATGGACCGTCGCCTTATCCAACAAATCCAGCAGACGCAATTCAGCCGCCTCCCATAATGCAAGCGCATCCTCAATCGCTCCCATGGCCGCGCCGGATGTCGATTGCGTATTGGCACGGGCGCGCAGGCTCTTTGAAATCTCTGCCTGCTCCTGGATAAACTTGTCTCCGGAGCGAACTGCAGCGTCATAAAACCCGCCGGCAAAGTGGGACATGGAAGCGATAAGGGCAGGTTTTTTCAGATAAGCAGAAGAAACCCGCGCCAACGAGGCGCGGAAAATATCGACATACATGGGCTCCGGACGATTTCCGGAAGGCATGGCTGGTGAAATAGAAAGGGAAGGGGCAGCAACTACAGGGACTTCATTGGAAGAGATCGAACCTATACCACTGAAACGTTTTTTTGTACCAGTCATAAACCCTCCAGGTGGCATACAAAATTAAATTACAGACGGCGTATCAGCGCGGCAATCGTGGCGGCAACGTATTGCGAGGTTTTTCCGGCGGCACGATGGTGCCGAACATCCGGTCATGGTCTACATCAGCCCGAGCCGAGACCACACACAGGGACCATACAAACAACAGCATCAACACAACTACACACATAGCAGCAGCCAACCAGAACCAGCCCATCATCGTTCCCCCCTGATCCGCGCTTCCATCTCGGCACGGTCTTTCATCTCTATCAGCTTCAGGTTTTGTTTCGTGACGGCCACATAGGCCGCGATATCATCTTTAGACGGCGGCATTACCGCAGCCGTCGCACTCACAGGACGACAGGCCATCAGTACGATCTGGTCAACCGCCACCTTACCCAGGCTCAGCACGATGCCGACAATGATCATCACGGCAGCAACAAGTTCGAAAATCCGTAATACCTTCATGCACTGACTCCTTTTACACCGTGATAGCTATCTTCAAATGGCTGGTAGAACGCACAGCCCTTGACCTGGTCACCTCGCAGCCAGGCATAAATCAATTCCCGGCAGAGTGCCCCGCGCATGACACACCCCACAGCGTCCTGACAATCATTACAGGGGGGCGGGGGAAGCAGGTCCGATTGTGTGCTTGCTATTACCATAATCCACCTGCAACAGGCTGCGAGACCCGCTCTTTACATCTTCAAGCTGGCTCAGATAACGGTCAAAAACAGATTCGGCGGGGACAGTGACACCGAGTTCAGCGGCCAAGGGAAGCATCAGACGGCGCACGCCAAGCAACTGATGAGTCTGCATGAAGGCAATCAACATCGCATCCTCATAGCGGCTGCAGGCCGATATGCCGCTAACAGCATCACGGACCAGATCCCGGCAGGCACCGGAAACCGCCCGCAAAAGGACATCGCTATTCATGCCTGCAGTGCCCTCAAAGCAACAGACGTACGATGCTCTCTCAAAACACGGGCGATAGTATCGAAACAATGGAACGCTGCTGCCAGCTGTTCTTTCGTGCAGTCTTCAGGCCGTGGGCCACCTGATTTTTTATTCGTTTCCATAGGTTTTCTCCCTCATGCCCGCCTCACTCTCCAGCCAGCCCACCATAAATAGTGATTGACTGCTCCGATCACCCGGGAACTCTTTTTCTGCACACGCACGGGCGCTTTCAATTATTGTTCTCAACTTTTTGGCAAATCGTTTGTCGGGATTCATACGGCCTCCTTGATCACGTCTTCAGCTGCCGGCTCGTCTTTCGGCCAAAAGCCTTCAGTCTTCAATGCCTGCTGGATCTTGTAAGACTTCGTAAAGGGGCTCTCCAGTTTCCCGCAATCACCCATCACCACTTGATATGTGAGGTTGTAAGGGAAATTGTGAGCGAGTGCCCACTTGCGGATAGTCAACTCCTTTAACATTAGAGCTGATCTAATTTTATTTGCTGTAATTGAATTTTTCTGAATATCCTGTATAGTTGACATGGGTGATACATATAGTCGAATTAAATTCGATCGTCAACAAGTTTTTTCGAGTGGAGCTAAATAAATGGAAACAGCCGATTCTCTTCGAATAAAATTCGGGTGTAAAGATGATGCCGAATTAGGCGCTTTGTTTGGAAGATCCGGCGGTGTGGTTTCTGTTTGGAGAAAAAAAGGATTACCGCCAGCAATCGAAAAACGGGCGTATGAACTTATGCAGGAACGAGGAATACCCCCAGAGGCTGCAACCGTATATGGAGTGACATCCGTTCACCGCAACCTGACCCCTGATCAGGAAACGGTACTCGAAGCACTGGAGGGGGATCCGCTGGCACAACTATTTATTTTGGATATGTTGAAGCTGGAGGGTGATGATCTGGCGCAGGCTTACGCGGATTTCAGGAAGAGATGGAAAGGAAAAAACACCGGGGATCAGCAGTGACCCCCGGCGAATAGTTATCGTTTGAATTTTACCAGGATCATGATGCAGGACACCATGATCATCGGGGGCAAATCAGTTGAAAGGATTTTATGAATACGCCGCAATTTCTCATGTGCGGTCATTTTTTGAGATCTACTGCGGTATAACAGGGCATAATCTTGCACAACAGTCTCCAGTGATAGAAATAATTTAACTGAATTCCCCCAACAGGTGCAGGGGAGGGCAACAACACTAAACAGGTCCAGTACACGTGCTCTCAATTTCAGCTCCGGGCGGGAAGCCCACTTCGAGTACGATAATTCGGTTTGTTGACACGGTCTAACTCCTTAACAAAGTTTTTGTCGCAACGGGGAAATGGTTGTCTAATAATTTCCCCGAAAAAACAATACGTAAATTTACGTAATTTACGGAAAATGTTTTTAATTAGAGGCGTTGCGAAATGCCTAACTTATCGAAAAAAAACCGAAATAAATCGAATTTGTGGTTTAAGCACAAGAACCCTTTAATTGATTCGATTTTAGGTGGATTGCCGGACGGGGTTATTGTTACCGATCTATCCAATCAAGTAACGCACTGGAATCAGATGTTGTGCACAATGTTCCTGTTTCAGAGTACGGATATGCAAGGGGTGGACTGTATTGCGGTTGTAAATAAAATAAGCACGATGATCAAAAATCCAACCGATATTATCACGATCTTTGACGATGTCACTAGCAAGCTGCAAAAGAAAAAAGTCTTAATCTACCTGCAAACCGGCGGCATATATGAGATACAAGGACAGCCGTTTTATATTTCAGGGATTTCTTCAGGTTTTGTGTGGGTGTTTCATAACGTCACAAGCCAAATGTATGACAAACAAATATTAGCGGAAAAATCCAGTTTGGTCTTATCACAAAACGAACTGTTAGCCGCTGCATATAGTCGGCTTGAGGACCAGGCAGCTGAACTGGAAATGCAAAATGCTGACATGATACAAGCGCAAGATGAATTACGAAATCGCCTGCAATCGGAATGGAAGATCATATTGAGCAAGCTCGGTCGACGAGAGCGACAGATCCTAGCTATGATAGGTCAGTTCCAGGATAACAAGGAAATTGCCGATTCACTTTTTATTTCACAGCGGACAGTCGAAACCCATCGAATCAATATTAAAAGAAAGCTGGGAAGCTCAACCACGGCCGATTTTATGGAAGCGGCCTATGTAGCAAAAAAATGTTTTTTTGCCGAATAACTACACTGACACTGTGCAACACCATTAGTGGAATAATTTGACGTTCGAACCATCGCGGCTATATTGCCACGATGACCACAAAAAAGCACATAGGCCGCCGAATCCGCATTTTACGTACCGGCAAGAAGCTGACACAGGAACAGTTTGCCAAGTATTTAAAAGTGAGTCCGGCCACCGTATCCGGCTGGGAAATCGGCGACATCGGAATCAGCATCGAGGCGGCGATCCGCGTCGCCAAATTTGCCGATGTATCACTTGACTGGCTTCTATGTGGCAACAAGGAAACACCCGTCAACTGTCCGACAGACTCGTACACTTCGGATGAGCAGCAGCTTTTAGAGGACTTCCGGGAAATAAGTGAAGCCAGCCGGTCAGTGGTGTTAAGGCTTGTCAAGGTGATGCAGAAATAAAGAAGGGAGACATGATGAAACTTATTTGTACTCTTGTCCTGGTGCTGATGCTACCAATATCAGTTTTAGCTGAATGCAAGGTTTTTGAATATCCTGATCGGAATGAGGTTGTTTGCGAAGAAACTAATGAAACAAGCAACAAAAGTACAGAGAACACGATATTACTCAATGGTAAAAACTTCTCATTCCATTCGCCCGAAAAGTCCGATGTTAAAATATCAATTTTTGCTGATTTAAGACCAAATGTAATTGCTAAACCTGGTGATACACTTTTTAGCTATTACATCGATCAGGGCGCATACACTTCTGTATATACATTTAAATATGAGTCCAGAACCGGCGAAAACACTTTTGATATAACTGAATTACGCTCATTTACAGATAAGAACCCTAAAATTATTAAAATGTTTTTCGACAATAAAAACCCATATACTTTTCCGCTATTTCCACTTTATTCCGGGTGCCCTAATAAGCCGGAAAACTGGGTTTACCTGAAAATGAATAGCTTTCAAGGCGCGCGGCTCGATTATCAAATAATAATGCCTAAATGCTTAAGCGAACAATTGACACCCTACAGTTAAGGCAAAAGTCATGGTTATCCATTGTGCCATCTACATACGCAAATCCCGCGAAGAGAAGGACAAACCTTCCCAGCGCCTCACGGTCCAACGCGAGCAGCTACCAGCCTATGCCAAAGGACAGGGGTGGTCTCACACCATTTATGACGACGGACATGCCAGCGCCGCCCAGGGAAAAACAGAGAGCCTGAAGGAACGCGGACGACTCGAAGCCGATATCCGTGCCGGCAAGGTTAATATTATCCTCACCATAGAGCTTTCCCGCTTGTCCCGTGACGACTCCCTGCAGGATTATGTCGCCTGGCTGGATCTTTGCTCCAGGAACAAGGTCCGCCTGGCTACCATGTCCAGGACGCTTGACCCGGCACAACACTCCGACTGGATGTTGTTGCTGATGGAGGGTGGTTTCTCCAGCGTCGAAATGCGAGTCTTGAAGGCACGAATGAACGAAGGATGGCAACAGGCCTGGCGTGCTGGTAAATGGCTGGGCGGCACGCCACCGCCACCATATACCTACGATCTGGCCACCAGCCGCCCCGTCATAGACCCGGAACAACTCCCCAGGATGCAACAACTATGGAAAATGGCCGAAACCATGTCGGCAAAATCGATAGCCGAGACACTTGGCATGCCGGAGATTGCCGTGCGCAGATCGATCAGCGACGAACGACTGTTAATCTTCCAGGCCAAACGGATTGACAGTGACAACCTAGTGTCAATTCCCTGCGACTGGGAGCCCTGCTTAGACGCAGAACAGGCTATGAAAATTCGGGCAGGGCGACGTAGCCGTAAGAATCTTCGTGGTGCCAGATCGGCATATTCTTCGTTGTTGTCCGCACTAGGGGTTGTCTATTGCGGGTATTGCGGCAACCCGGTCAAGACATGGAAAGGGAACTATACCAAGATGGACGGTAGCGTAACCGAATTTTACGGCTGCAACAGAATATCCACCACGGCCTGTGATAAAAGCATAATGGTTAGACAGGACGTGCTCAACCAACTGCTCACCGAAAACCTGATCAACACCCTGGAGAACACAGACCACCTCAAAGAATATTGGGCAATAGCGCAGGGCGATGTAGATCCTGAAAAAGAAATAGCCGCCCTGATCAAACAGGAACGGCAAGAGGAAGGCCGAAAACAGCGCCTCATTGCGGCAATATCAGAAGGCGTGATTGATTTTGCAGATGCAAAGAGTCAAATCACCGAAATCAACAACAGCATCCAGGGCATCAAAGATGGTCGCAAATCGATTATTGAACGTCAAGCAGCCCGATTCGACTTTTCAGCCATCGCCATAACCCGCGATGAGTTCATCGGCATGGACCGCAGCCACCAGAGAGATATTATCAAAACCGCCATCAACCGCGTTACCCTGTACAACAGTTATGCAGTCGTAACTTACCATTTCCCGCGCACCCCATCCGGGAACTGCACTTCCCGCCTAAAATTACCCCCTCAACAAAGACCAAAAAAACACTAAAAAAGCCCGCAGCTGTTAAGCTCACGGGCTAATAATTATCTTTAGTATCACCTGCTCTACCGACTGAGCTAATGGGGAATAGGAAGCAATTTAATTAGCAAATAAGATCGATCTAGTCAAGCCAAAAATACAATCAAGTGCATTGTTGTTTTTTATTGGGGGCTTCTATCATGTGTCTCTGCGTGTTGAATGCCTTACAAATCAACATAAATGTGCTATACAGTCAGGCGTCGGAATATTCAAAACAGGTACGCATTCTCTGCTGCATGACAAGCGTACGTGACCCTTAAGCGAGGTGCCCATGAAAAATGAGCAGAGCAGTACCACTCTATGCATCAACTACCCACATGTCATTGGCAGGATGCTACCCGTAACGGTTGCGTTGTTCATGATGGCGGGGCTGATTCCGTCGGCCTGGGCAACAGGGCAATCTTCTCCTGCCCTAGATGCATCGGGCTACGAAATACCTTTGGGTGAACTGAATAAGGTCAAGAAAACCCGCCAGGTAAAAAAGGGGACAAGAGCGCACAAAAAAAGAAAGAGAGTGCCCGCTACACCGCCAACTGTTGATGTGGTCGTCCCTCCTGCAAAAGTAATTCAGGCGCCGGCTGCTACGACCGCTGTGCCGAACGAGAGTGTTCAGCCCGTGTTCCACCAGTCGGCTGCACCTGAAAAAACGATCATGGGCGTTGCAAGTCCACCCCCGTCACCCAGGGTGTCAGCGGCCTCTGTTTCCATTCACCACGACCCGTATAGTTACGTAATTACCGGTAAGCGCACGACCATTCAGGCGGTTATCAGCAGTGCTGAAAACAACATCCAGGCTGTGTATTGTCGCTTCCGCGCGGCAGAAAACGGTGCCTATGCCCGTGTGCCTATGGTGCAGGTGCCTGGTACTCACTTCACCTATGCAGCTACCTTGCCGGGACTGGCTGCAGCCAGCCGATCGTTGCGTTATAGTATCAGTGCTGTTGACGCAATAGGTAATGAGACCAGTAGCCCGGAATATGTCATAGCCGTAAAACCTTCAGCTGTGCTGCCCGGATGGCAGTTGGAGAACTCTCCGGGCCCCATTAAAATCAGACTTGATGATCCAGCGAAACCGCTTGAAGGCTTCTCTGATCCTGGAATTACGGAGTAGATGCGCTGCATTTACCATTTTGATCTCCTGCTGGCAATCGGGTGGATAATAAATCGCACGACAGGGCGCTCAAACGTTACTTTATTGTAGACAGTGGCTGAATTGAGCTATATATAGATAAATCTCATTTTAGGAGGGTTTATGACCAAAGTGGAGCTCGTAGCAAAGAT
>JAEHJW020006460.1_pt1 | contig 38286 bp, 59 predicted proteins | sample 9271431 | NCBI WGS metagenome assembly JAEHJW02 | reverse complement strand
GGTTTCCCCCAAAATCTCTGGCAAGGTCAAACAAATACTCAAGATTACTTTCCAAGTAGTGAATCCTCTGCACTAATAACATTATAAAGTGTTATAGCAAAACATTTTGTTGTTTTATGGATTCCCAACTTCCTCAAGCTTACTCACCATTCGGCATTGTAAGCCTTACTAAGCCTTTCGGCTGTTCAGTTAAGAGAAATACATTAGCCGTGCATAGCGGCTTATTCTGTCATTCCAAATTTCAAAGAGCTATTTCCTACTTAAAATTGTATAATACTACAATTACTTTGTCAAGAGTCAAAATTTATCAGTCGTTGCTAAATCATTCGTTTTTACTTCTGGCGGCACAACCTCTTCCCGATGCGGATTTTGTGCCTGTGCCTTATTGACAAGAGTCATAAGAACATCAATCAATTCCGAGATTTGCTCTGAAGTTATATCCTTAAAAGTCTCAAGATTAAACTTTAATTTTGCTCTCTTTTTAATCTCATCAGGCTCAAAATTGAGTTGATGTCCAAGAGCAAAAAACATTTTTCTTTGTTGGTCGGTTGCTATCATATTAGTGTTTAGATAAAGCTATAACTCTCCTATCATAATTAGTTATTCTAGTTTTAGAAAAAAATTCTTTTAATTTATCAATAACTTCATCAACATTTTCTTCTTCAAAATACCAATGTTTATATCTTTTTTCTACTCTAAAATTTCCTAAAATTTCTGCTAATTCCTTATCCATATTTATTCCTTCTCGGGCTCGTGAGCCGATTTTAATTCCTCCTCTAACTTATGAAATTCGGCAGATTTCTTAAATAATTCAAATTCTATTAAACCGCTTTTAAGGATTTCATAAAAAACTGGATGCAAAATAAATAATTCAATCAGACCTTGAACCAAATCTATTTTTCTGCCGTTCACGGTTACTTCGTGCCCCCGTTCTGATAAGTGTATTTTTAATGTAAATTGTTTCATTTATTTAACTCCCTTTTCTTCAAAAAAGAATGATAGTTATAATCAGGATGATTGGCTCTCCAAATTCTTTGAGTCAATATTTTCTTCTTTTTATAATTTTCGTTGTTCTTATTCCTTTCATACCATCTTTTCCAGGTTGCCCGTTTTCTAGCCTTATTCTTCTTAACCCATTCTTTTACTTTTTCCTTTGAGCAACTTTTACAAATGCGTTTTATTTTCAAACCGCCATTTTTATAACCTTTTTTGTCTTTATAAAATTCGTTAATTGGCTTAGGAATGAGACAATTATTACATTTTCTAAGCTTTATTTTATTCAACATATTTTTTAGTTCTTATTCAAGGCTTGAAAGGTCTCAAGCCAAGAATAAAAACACCAGGTTTTACACTCTTGCGAATCGTTTTAGTTGCCGAACTGCTTCGGAAACGTGAGTTTCTGGCAAAAATGATTTACCTGATTTTTTAACCCCTTCTATAACCTTGTCTAAAAGACCTTCTTCAGCACAAGCTATAAAAGCTCTAACAAAGGATTTTGGCACTTCGCCCCTTCTATTGATAAAAGGTCGGATTTCGTAGAAGTAATCGGCTCTTTTAGTTGCCGTTTCTTTTTGTGCTTCCGTTGGGTTGAATTTCCCTTGCTTGATTGTCTTAAATACAGTTGTTCCTTGAGTTCCGTATAAAAAGATAAGGGCTTGGGAAACGCTTAAATCGTAATCTCTTACGAACTCCAATAGCCAAATGTAATCTTTGTTGCCTCGGACTGCAAAGGATTCAATATAATCTTTGGAGTTCCAGGCTTTGTTTGTGGCATTGAGTCTTACAACTTCTTCAATATGTGCTCCTGGCATTACCAAGTAGTAAATCGGGAGGTTATTGTTCTTTGCTACTTCAAATCTATGTTGACCGTCAACTATCTCCATCTTGTCGTTGACAATAATGGGATTTCGGTCTAACATATTTTTAGACATTATTGAAATAGTAAGTTCTGCCAAATGTCTTTGGTTAAGATTTCTATTTCCTTGTATCGTTTTAAACTGGCTGTAATCAGTTGTTTTCGTTATTTCCATCTTTTTTCACCTCCCTTCAACATTATTTATCAATTAAATCTTCCGTGATTGTAATAATCCCATTTCTGGGTTTCTGTCCAGTTTTTAACCTCGTCAGCTTCAATGAAGCCTTTTCTAATAGCATAACCTAGATATTGGTCTCTATTCATCGTTCTTTGCATTTCTTTTACGCTATCATCATTCAACTTTGATTTCATCTTGCACTCTTCACAAAAAAGCCTGTAATCGTATCCGTGAACCGAACATAAAACTTTATCCACGTTTGCCTCCTATCTGTTTATAAACATCATCGTGAATTTTTAGGGCGTCTTTCATTCCTTGTTGAACGCCTGTTAAGTAGGCGGATTTAACAGTAGCTTTAATCATCTTAACTATTAACTCGTTGAGGTCTAAAGCATCTATCTCGTTTAATATCTTTTGAATTTCACTGATATTATCCATAGATTTCTTCCTCCTCAATTTCTGCTCTTTGGTCAGCCAAGTAATTTCCTCTGATGTGGTCGCAGATTAAGCACTCTCCCGATTGTCTTACACTTTCAATATCAAGGCCATCTGTTAATGGTTTTTTACAATTCGGGCAAACTACTTTGTGGTATTCTGAAGTATCAAGCAAACGTAAAGCCATCATACTTGTAATTCGGAGCACCAGGCTTGCTTTCTCCTTTTTCCCTTGAGAAAAGTAATCCTGGTATAATTCCAACCCCTTTTGTAATAGTTTGTCAACTTCTTCGTTCATATTTTCTTGAAGGCGTAATGCCTTACTCTTATGTATGTATCTTGCACAATTGTATAATACTTCTGTATCAATGTCAAGACCCCAATTGATTTTGCTCTACTTTGATATACTTCGGGAATTATTCGGGAATTAAGCTTGATTGCTTTTCGGAAATTTACCATCTGAAGCCGAGAAGGTCTCCAGCCTCTTTCATTATTTTCCGTTTTTGGATTGCTTGTGTTAAGTAATTCTTTTTTAATCATAATTTATCTTTCTAGCGTTTCGGCCAAAATTATCTACGGCGGGGCGGCCACCTTCTTATTTATTTATTCCCTTGCCCATTACGGCCATCTGTGCATTTTGAACAGGGCATAGATAACCCCGCCATAAAATGCCAAGATAGTAATAACAATCTCAAAGATTATTCGCATCATCTTGAAAATCCCTTCTTTAATTTTACCGCTTTTTAGTTATTTTTATAAGGTTCTGTTATCGTAAATCAGTCGTGAACAGCACTTATAGACTTTCGCATTTTCTTTTGTCTAGCCTTTTTGTTTTGACGGGCATAACTCCGTCTTTTGAAAAATCTCTTGTCCTAGACGATTCTAGGTTGTATCAAACTGTATCAACTTTGACGTTTATGCTTGATTGACGGTCTAATCGTTTAATCGGGCAATATGTAACGTCTAGCTGATGTTTTCTGATATTCGTTGCAATCAGTGCAAAGCACTGTTCCGTCTTTAGTTAGAAAATACTCGCCATCAATCGGCATAAAGCACTCATCACATCTAAAAATACATCGGCAAGCGTCAATGAAGTCTCCGCACTTTGAGCAAACATCGTTGACATTTTCCTCATCACGAACTTGCGAGACAGCCTCTTCAACTTTATGGTCATTGATTGAGAAGGTTTGAGAAGGTCTTGAGTAATAATCCTCATCGTCATAAGCGTAACTTCTGCCGTTGTAATTATAGCTTTGATACTTAAAACTAACGTCTTCTTTTTTCATTTTCAAATCCTGGCTAACGGTTACTACTTTACACAAGGGAAGGCTCTTCAAGTCAATGCTGTTGTAATGGCTTAAAATAACCGCTTGTAAGGCTTCCATAGTTGAACAGTAAAACCAGGTCTTTAATTCCTTGACATAAGCTAGATATAGCGGGTTTCCGTCTCTTACCAAGTAAAGCTCATATTTATCCTTTTGAATCTTACTCCAGGCAATTGCAAAGTCGCCGCTTAACTTTTTGAAAGAATTTTTATAGTTGTTGTTACTTCTTGCCAAAAGGTCAAAAATTATTTCGCTGTCAACTTCGTAATCAAACTTATGAAAGCTTTCCTGGTTGTAGATAATACCGTTATGAACTCCGACAATATCACTTCTCAAAAATGGGTGGGCGTTTCTTTTACTTATATCTCCAGTTGTGGCAAGCCTTGTGTGCCCGATTATAAGCGGATAGTTGGCATTGAGTAACTTTTTGAATCTCTTATTGTTAATGAAAATTGAAGCTTTGACAGGACTTTTGGCAATCTTGATAATCCCCTTGTCAATGAAAGCAACTCCAGCACTTTGCCCGCCTCTATCTTCCATTGCCACTAAAAGACCTTGAAAGATTTTATTTCTTTTCGTCATTTTTTCTTTACTTAGTTTGATTTTATCTTTTGTGATAACTCCTGCAATTCCGCACATATTTAATCCTCCTGACTCCTTACTCTGTAAAATTGTTGGCTTAATTTTTTCTCTGTCTTGTGTAACTTTTGGGTCTGTTTCTGCCACTTGCCGTCAATAATCTGGTAGTATTTATTCGTTTTCTTGTAATTCTCCATAATCTTTTCTCTTGTCATTCCGAAAGGTGCGGGTTCTCCATTTAGCCTAATTCGTTGCCTATAAGCTTCAATTGCCTTTTGTGTTAATTGTTCTTTGATATCACAAATTGAAAAGTAGCTCTTTTTATAGCTCTTTAATTTCCTTTTGGTATCCCAATAATTACCCTTAGTTGTCAAAAGTAACGGATTAAATTTCTTTATCCTGGCAAGGATATATTCTCTTTTTTCGTCTTTGAATCCGAAAGTCTTTAGGAAAAAATTAAGCTTTTTCTGGTTACTTGTCATTTTCATTGCTTTTTTGATTGTCTTCTCGTTGTAGTTGTTAAGACTCCACTTTTTTATTTTCAACAATACATAAATCCAGTTAAGTATTTTTTCACTGTCAATCGTTCCGCTGTGCATACGAACTTCAATTGTTCCCCGATAAAATAGGCTATGGGCGTTGACATCGTGGTATCTTGAATCTGCATAATGGTTGTTAATCTGGTCGCTATAATAATCAGTCTTATACCATTTTTTGCAAAATTCTTTGATAGTCTTTGCTTTCAATTCCTTTTCGTCATAGTCATCAAAAAGCGGTCTGCAATAAGTTGAACTCCAACGGGACTTAGGAAGCATAGAATAAAGAATATCTTCAAAAGCCATAAAGGTTTGCAACATCTGCCCTATTTTTATCGGCTTGTCTTTTATTTTTCTGCAATCAATATGAACGTGCAAGCCGCAAGAAGAATTGACTCCAAACTCTCCAGCTTTCAATTCTCTTGACAGCGTTTTTATATTCCTGACAAGGATATCTCCTGAAGCGGGAAGCGTTTTTATCTCACAACTTTGTCCATAATCGGGACTGATGCTCCCGTCATCATCAACTTGTATGAAATCCAGTTCTGGGGCATTGGTTCTTGAAAAAGTCTCAATCTCAACTCCGACATAATCAAAAAAGGGCATCTCCTTGCATATCTTGCCTTGTTTGAATGAAAACTCTGGGGCATAGCGTCTGTTGTGTTCGTGTTCTTGCCAATCCCCATCACAAAAGTAATCCGAACAATCCTCGCAATAATGGCAATCTGATTCCGAGTAAATTTCCCCACACTCATAACACGAATAGTAGTTTGAATCCCTGCAATCCTGGCAAACCTGGTTTCCGTTTGCAACTCCTATCAAATCATCAGTCGGGTAATCGTCTCCGCAATCATCACAAGAATCAAAATTGTCTTCAAAGCAACTTTGGCAATAGTATTCTCCTCCGTTATATTGCATCTCATCAATTTTGAAGGAATTGGAGCAACTTACACAAGCGGTAAAAATATCGTCAAAGCAAGACTGGCAATAGACGTTTCCGTCATTCTCTTGAGAACCTTCTTCGGGGTCTATAGTATTTTCGCAGTTATAGCATTTCGTCAAAGTCTCTTTTTCCATATCTGCAAGAATTGTCTCATACAATTGTATAATTGTCAATACCCTATATTATTTTTGCTCAAGTTGCTTAACTTATCGGGAAATGTTCGGGAATTGCTAATTGATAATAGTTATAGTAAAACTTTTGTAAAAAGCGGTATTAGAACTGCAGTAAATCAAAGGAACTATGGTATTTAGTTTGCTTAGTTTTGACTGCTTGCTGTAAGGGAAGGGGGGACTATAGGGGGGATAGGATAGTTCTTAGGAACTTAGTAACCTAGCTCACCTCAACTTACTTTCTTTTTATCTTTCCTTGTTATTATAAACCATAGGGGGGATAGTTTAACCCTTTTGATATATTTCAGTTACATTTGTGTGGATGTTATAGGAGTGTCAGGTGTGTATATCCCTTTCTTTCAACTTAGTTACATCTAAGCTTATAGTGTTATGTTATTGTAAAATGGTATATATGCTATAATATTTTTATGGAAGAAGAAGTTAAATATATTGATGCTCCTAAAGGTATCAGGATGCTTCCAAAGCAGATGAAGTTCTTCATTGAATTTGTTCGCTTAGGCTCTCCGATGAGAGCTTATATGAAAGCCTACAGAGTTACGAATAAAGCTACTGCTTCGGTAAATGCTCAGAAACTACTAAAGAAATTTCCCCAGATTAAGGAAGCGATTTATGATGCCAACGGTTTAGGGGAAGATGCCGTGATTGCGGTTTTAAAAGATGCGTTTAAAGCTCAGAGAGTGATTGTGGATAAATTCGGTGTTGAACACTCTTCTGAAGACCATTATGCAAGGTTAAAAGCGGTGCAAATCAGGGAAGACATCTTACATAAACTAACAGCAGTTCGTGGAGGAAACCAATTGAACGTAATCGTTGTCAAAGACCCAACGAAAGGTGTATTTGAAGTAATTGAGCAAAACCCCGAACTGGAAGCCTAAGACGCCACTTCGCAAGACGAGCTTGCTTGAGCTATTAAATTTCTGCGGAAATTTCGCTTATAAAAATCTTAAACTAACCTAAAACATTACCCTGAAAGAAAGAAAAAGAAAGGGTAAAGAAAAAGAAAGAAAGTATAAAATTTCGGCAAAAAACTTTCTAACGCTGCCTTTAACAGCACGATTGTGCACTATCAGACAGTTCTGCATCCAAACGGGTTTTTGGAATCCAACTCATTTTGTGGAAGGGACTAGAAATTGAAATGTCAAAGAGCCCTTAATTTACTGGTGTAATATAAATATGCTCCTTTTTTTATCCGCTGTCAATATCTCCAAACTATATCAAAACCAGTCATTATTTTAGCACCCTATTGACAAGATTGATAAATTGTAGTATTGTATAACTACCTTCAAGGGTATCCAACCCCTAGAAGTTGAGATTGTCAAAGTCTGCAAGGAAGCACTCCAAAAGGGTGCTTTTTTGTTGGTTATTCCGCTTCGTCTTTACTCATAAAGAAATTCCGAGGATTCTTTTTGGTGTAATGGGAATACCAATGTGGAATACAATAAGAAACAAAAGCTCCCCAAATATCTTCGGTATCTATCCTATCGTTTCTGGGGTTCAAGTTGCCACAATCATCACATTTGGCAAGCTTATCAGTAGCGTTGCTGCTTAAATCTATTTTTATCGTATCATTCCATACAATCAACAGCATATATTAAGCATAGCACTTCTGTTACCTATTGACAATTGTAAAATTTTACTTTATTCTAAGGATAAGATGATGAAAAGCTATATCGCCCAGGAGAAACAAAAAGCTTTTCATTTTGCCACTGCCGATGAAGTTTTTTACGGTGGAGCAGCGGGAGGAGGAAAAAGCTACGCAATCATCTGGGATGCCGTCTCCTTCTGTATGGAGAATCCCCAGGTTACGGTTGCCATCTTCAGAAGAACTTACCCCGAACTTGAAAAGTCCATCATCTTAGAAGCTCTTCGTTCAATTCCCCAACACTGGTATCGTTACAACAAAAAAGAACACCGAATGTATTTTTCAAACGGCTCAATCATTGAGTTTAACTATTGCCTTTACGAATCTGATGTCTATAACTTCCAGTCGGCTCAATATGAAAGAATTTATTTTGATGAACTCACCCACTTTACTAAATTCATTTACCTTTACCTTACTTCAAGGTGCAGGACAACCAAAGAAAATATAAAACCGCAGATAAAATCGGCCTCAAACCCTGGTAACATCGGGCACGAATGGGTGAAGTTAAGATTCATCAGAGACGTTTTACCTAATACCCTTACAGAAAGAAGAGACCCAGAATCGGGTGCAGTTTATACAACCGAGTTTATTCCAGCCAAGCTTTCCGATAATAAATACTTGGCAAAAAATGGCGACTACGCCCAAATGCTTAAAAGGCTGGATAGGATTGAGAGACGGATGTTATTAGAAGGAGATTGGGATATTCTTAAAGGCCAATTCTTTGCCGAGTGGCGATATGATATCCACGTTATTGAACCGATAAATATTCCTAACTGGTGGACAAGAATTAGAGGTTTGGACTGGGGATTTAAGAATCCTTCTGCCGTTATATGGATTGCATTTTCTCCGACTGGAGAAGCTTATGTCTATAGGGAATTTGTAGCAACAGAACTTACTGATGGACAACTTTCCTCAAAGATAAAGGAACTTTCAAAGACGATGGTTGATAATAAACTGATTGATGAAAAGATTGATTATACTATGGCTGACCCTTCGCTTTGGTCGGTCAACCAGTATGAACGAGGAGAGTCTGTGGCAATGAGGATGATGGCTCAAGGAATCAATATGGTCAAGGCCGACAACAACCGTGTTTCTGGTTGGAATGTCATCCACTCATATCTTGGTTACGATGATACACACAAACCGAAACTCAAAGTCTTTAATACCTGTAATTATTTGATAGAAACTATTCCTGGTTTAATTCACGATGAACACAACCCCGAAGACTTAAACACCAAAGGAGACGACCACGGAGCTGATGCACTTAGATATGCTTTGATGTCAAAACCTTATCTTCCCAAGCACCCGACTCTTAGAATACCGCAACTTTCTTTTGAATACTGGATGAAAAAATCAGCTGATGAAAAGGCAAGGAAAGGATATGTAGGGACACTATGAGTTTGGGTAAATTTAGGAATAGATTATGTCCTTGCGGTTCTGGGAAGAAATTTAAGAAGTGCCATTATTTTTTAGAACAGGGTTTGGTTTTGGTAAATGGTTCTTGGGTAAGACCTGATAGAAGATATACTCTTAGAGCAATCGGACTGGATGAGAAAGGAAATTCTTTATGAGCTTATTAGACCAAATGGGAGACCCTAAATTCAATATTTTTGCACAAGGACAAGTGAAGCGGACTGTTAAAAAAGACTCCGACCAAGTAACGGGGGAAAATTATTTTGAAGAAGGATTAAAAGTTTTAATTGAATCGGAGTTTGGTTTATCCGCCTCAAAATTTGGAGTTTTTCTTGAAGGGAGGCTTTATAGGCCAAGTTTATCAAAAAACATTAGAGACCAAATGTCAGGAAGGGAAGCAAAGATTTGCGAAATTTATTTTGAGAAGAAATATCTGTGTGATATTTCCGAAGCGATGACGCCAGATAGGGCACTGGCCGAAATCCATTCCGCTTTACTTAATTTTCTAAAAAAGAAAGCATAAATAAAATATGAATTTTGTAGCAGAACCCTTAGACGGGTGGCAACCGTTTGAAAGGATGTTTTTACGCCAAATCATCATTATGATTTATAAATCAATTGATGACCCAACCGATAGGTTTGTTTTTGTGATGACGCAAGAGGCGGGTTACACCCAAGAGGAAGTCGCCCTTATTTTAGATATTTCCCAAGAGGCTGTATGCAAAAGATTGAACAAAGTATTAAATAAAGTTCGTGAAGAGCAAGCATAAGTTATAAAAACGCTTAAAAAAGCATATCATTGAAGTATGGCTGACACAAAACCAAAAGCAACTCCTGCAACTCAACCACAACCAGAAGTGGATTTAATTACACTTCTTAATTCAAGACGAAAAATTGCCGAAAAATTCGGCAAGAAATGGGTGGATAACGTCAAAAAATGGAATAAGGATTATAAGATTGAAACTTTACTTGAAAATAAAATTGAAGGCTTAGATAATCAAATGCAAATCCCCTATATCTTCTCAACCGTTGAATCGGGACTCCCTGCAATGTTTGAAACAATGCCAGATATAGTTATGAAGCAAAGAGGAAAACTAGATAGGGATTTTACCGATTTTACGGCAAAAGTTTGGAATTACGTTAAAGATATTACGGATATTGAAGTAAAAATTGAAGAGGCGGGAATTAACTTTCTGGTTACTGGACTTGCAGGAGCTAAATATGGCTGGGTTTTTGAAACCCAAGAAATAAATGATACCCAACAAATTCCAATTACTAATCCCGATGGTTCACCAGCCCTTCATCCCGAAACGCAACAGCCTTTAACCCAAGAAGTCAATAACAAAGTTAATATGCCGATAAAAGATATTCCGTTTATCAAAATTTTAAGTTACAAAGAGATTCACTTTTCCCCTGAAAGCAAATTTACGATTGATGATGAAGAAAATCTGATTCCTTATCTAGTAATTACTGCAATTAGAGGTAAAGAAGAGATGGAAGATGACTTTAATGTTACATTAGAGGATTCAGATTTGGAATCTTTAGATTTGAAAGAAATAAGTTCTGACCTTAGCCCAGATAATGACAAAGATTTTGTTTCTTCAGACTTAAAAAGAGGAAAACAACACGAATATTATGGAATTTTGCCTAAAAATTTAGTTCCTGAAGGCCTTCAAGATGCTTGGTCTCCCACAAAAGTTTATTATGCGGTTTTTTTAAGTGGAAAAGTTATTAAACAACCTGAGGAAATCGGAAAAAAACCAGTCATTTTACAAATGAATTATGGTCTTCCGACTGAATTTTTCCCGTTTGGAGAACCAAAGGTTATCCGAGAACTTGAACAGGATGTTTCACTTGGAAGGTCAAGAATTGCCGATGTTAGGGATAAGCAGGGGACAAAAATTGCTATTCCGCAGGGAACAGAGGTTGACGAACAGGCTCTTAAACGAAGTAAGGATTTTGTAATTATGCGATTTGTCGGTGGACAACCGCCTCAATATATCGTTCCGCCTCCAATTTCCGATTCCATTCTTGTTGCACTTCAACAATCAAGAGAAGATATCCAAATGGCATCGGCACAACTTGATATTGCAAGGGGTGGAGGTTCAAATACCCAGATTGATACCGCAACGGGACAAAAAATGTTTGCCGATGCCACTGATAAAAGAATCGGTAGAAAAAGGCAGAAATTAGCACGATTTATCAAAGCGTTGGCTAAAAATATTTTGATTCTTTGTGCGATGAATTGGGATATTGAGGCTTTTGTAAATATAACCGATGTTGAGCAAGCTGAAATTGAAAAAAACCAGTATATTGAAAAACTTAAAAACTTAGGTAGGGAATATGATATTGAAATTGATGTGGAATCAATGAACTCTAATAAACAAATGATGGCGGCTCAATCTATTGCTCTTTATAGAGAGGTTAAAGACGACCCGTTAATTGTCAGGGAAGAAGTATTGAAATTTGCGATGAAAGCAGGATTCAATGTTCCTGATGCCGACAGATTCATAAAAACACCTGATATGCTTGCTAAAGAAGCTCAAGGAAGCACCCCGAAGGCAAATGTATCAATCTCGGTTAAAGCTGATGCTGGAACTCCCGCTGGAGATGCAATTTTGCAACAGGAAGGACTTGTCCCTCAAGCAGCATCTACTAATTCCGACAGCGTTTTATCGGCTCTTGAATTTTTAGTAAATAATCAGTTAATGAGTGAACAGGAAGCGACCCAGATTGCGGCAAACTTAAATAAAGTTATGACTCCGCAGACTCCTCCTGCTGGTGGAGATATAACTCAAGGTCAAGACCAGGGCGGAAGACCTGCAACTGGTAATCCAGTTGATATAGTGGCAAAATCTATGCCTGGAACTGACCAAACACAAATTCAAGCTCAAACTCAAGCCGCACCGCAACAAATGGGCGTTCCCAAGATTCAAAATGGCTAATTATGTTCCAAGAATTATTAAGAAAAATACAAGCTGGAATTTCGGATTACAACCAAAAACAGCCCTCTGTTATAGGTAATGTTTTGACGGGTAAAGCTTGGAATCAGGGAATAAAAGATTTCGGTGGAGTTTTAATAAAACCGATTTCCGACCAGCAATTTAATGATAATAATAATCAAGCTCTTCAAGGTTACTATAACCGAGACTGGGCGGCTAATAATCTACCTCAAACCCCATCAAACTATACCCCTAAAACAGTTCAATATCCTGATTTGATGGCAAATGCCCCTATTAAAAAAACTATTGCAGTTTCCAATACTGCACCAAAAGTTAATAGCACTCCAACCCCGACTGTCGTTAATTCAACTCCAAAATCGGTAAATCCTAGTTCTTTTTTAGAATCTACTATTTTCCCGATGACTGACTCAGCGGGAATCCCTAGAGCTTTAGTTGCTTCACAATGGGCAATGGAAGGCGGCAGAGTTCAGGATAACCCCCAACATAACCTTTTTGGTTTGATGGCAGGAGGAGGGTTAATTACTTATCCGAACATCCAAAGGAATGTCAGTGATTATATTTTAACAATTCAAAACCTTCTTAAAAGAAAAGGGGCAAATCCTTCAACTATTAAAGACCCAGCGACAATTTTGAAAATTTTACAAAGTGGAGATACAAGATATGAAGCTCACAATCCAAATCCGACTACTTATGTAGAAGGAATAATGAATACACCAGAATGGAGGAAATATAAATGAACATTTTTGCACAAATATTACAAGCACTTCAGGGTAAAAAACCTACACAACCATCCCCTAAAAAACTAGATACTCAACAGTGGAGTCTTAATGCTTTAATAAAAAATGTTATTGACCAGACTCCTTATACACCACAAGCCCAAAAACAGATAGAAAATAATATTCCTATTGATTACTACACACCGCCAATAAACTATACTCCTGTTAATCCACCGATGCCAAGTAATTCTGCTGGAGTTTCGTATTCAAGTCCAACAAACCCTAGAATTATTATAAGAAGTAATGTTTTGAACCGTTCAGCCTCACAAGCGATAAACCCTTTAGCCACAGAAGTATTAAGACACGAAATAAATCACTCTTTGGATGCAAATACCACAGCTTACAATACTAGATATTCAGGAGATAGCTATGGATTTGCAGATATTTTGAAGGGCTTAGTTAATAAAAGTCCAGCGGCAAATAGAACTTCTGATTTTCTGAAAAGATATCCTAACGACCCCTATGTGCAAGATGCTGAAGGATTTGCCCAATATGGCACTGGTGCAGGAAAAGTTTATCAGGGAGACCCTACTGCGGCTGCAAGATATAAAAATATTTATATTCCGATGAGTAAAAGAATAAATTATTCGCCAATTTATAAAATTCAATAATATGCCATATCCATTACACATAATTGAGAATTTTAAGAAAAGATACGGTAAAGATTGGGAAAACCAATTTTTTGCTTGGAAAAACGCCCATCCCGATGAATTTCAAAAAGCCTTAGAAACCTCAAGACAAAGAGGCGACCCGATTATTGAGCACGCTAGTTATAAGTCAGCACTTAAAAGTATAAAATCATAATATGAGCAATTGGATTCAAGGAGCAATTAAACACCCAGGAGCATTGACTGCAAAAGCAAATGCAGCTGGAATGTCCCCAATGCAATTTGCAGCCCAAAACGAACACGCTAAAGGTCAGACTGGAAGACAAGCAAGGTTTGCAATGATTCTCCAAATGTTAAGAAAAAAGAAAAAGAAAGAAAATGCCTAAGACAAAATTTGTCGGAAATACCACTAGACCTGGAGACCACAAATGGGATGAATATGTTGACCCCGATACTGGGGAATCAACTCTTGAAGTGCACGAACCAAAGAATATTCCTCTTTGTGCTCCTAACGACCACATTTATTACTTAATTGATGCCAATGGTAATGTCGCTTGCGAAAAATGTCCAATGGGAACAAGAATTATTTATGGAAAACAAGAATTAGTTGAAGGTAAAATAGTCAATTTACAAAAGTAGGTTATAAAAGACTATTTTATGTGTTATTCTTAGTTTAATGATGGTTGAGCAATCAATCTTCATCTCCTAAACTTTAGGAGGAAATGGAGGTGAACTCACAATGGCTGAAGAAAAAACAATGCAGCAAATAGCTGCAGAAACTGAAAACGCAGAAAACACCGATAATGGCGAAAACCCAGTTGAAGCGGGTCAAGTTTCTGAAAATGGTGTTAAAGAAGTAGCCAATGTTGAGGGTGTTCAACCTACCCCAGAAACTGATAATAGTCAACAATTAGACCCCATAGATGTCGTCAGTAATTTAGATTTAGACCCGAAAGTAAAAGAAGCGTTGATTGCGGGATATTTGAGAAATTCAGATTACACGCAAAAAACACAGGCGTTAGCAGGAGATAGAAAACTGATTGACGAATATAAAGCTGTAAAGCCGTTCATTGACAAGGTATTGAATGACCCAGAACTATATCATAGGGTGTTTGAAGAAAACGGGCAACCTGGAACTAATCAGGAAACTGGTTTGCCAGAAGACCCAAGAGAATTTGCAGAAATGGTAAAACAGGAAACGATAAAGGCGATGAAAGAAGAGATGGCAAACGATGCGAAAGCAAATGCCGATTACAAAGCTGCAGAAGAGCTAGACCCTAGATTAAATTCTGACCCTGATTTCGCACAAGCGATAGCTGGGTATGTTGCTTTAGACCAAGACTATGTTTCTGGTAATAAGACCGCAGTTCAGGCAACGCAAGAAGCTCTGATTAAATATAATGCGTTCTCTGAAAAGCAACGTAAAACGTTCAGGGAAGAGATGAATAAAAAAGTTTCTGGTAGAGTAGGGGTTGTTCCGCAGGGCGGAAGCCCAGTAGGAACATCCAACGGTTCAATACCGACAACAATGAGGGAAGCAGCTAAAATGGCTGAAGAAGAACTCGCAGGTTCTTAATCTTATAAAAAGAAGGAGGTGAAATTAAACTATGGCAGACCCAAATTTGGGGGTGTTGCTTTCAACAACACTCAAAAATTACAGAACAAATTTAGTTGACCAAATTCACAAATCCAATGCTGTATTTTTTATGTTAAAAGAAAAAGGTGCAGTAAAGGAAGAGGATGGTGGTGAAAGGATAGTTCAACCGTTAATGTATGGTAAAAACAGCACGGCTGGTTCTTATAGTGGTTATGATTTATTAGATACTACTCCTCAAACTGGAATTGATGCTGCAGAATATAACTGGAAACAGTATTCTGCTTCTATAACAATTTCAGGAGAGGAAGAGAGGAAAAACAATGGTAATAAAACGAAAATTATTGATATATTGGATGCTAGAACAAAGCAAGCAATTGCTTCGCTAAAAGAACAGCTTGGAACAGGTTTATTCTCTGATGGAACTGGTAATGGTAACAAAGATTTAACTGGCTTAGGAGCAATGGTTGCCGCAACAGGAACTTATGGAGGTATTAACTCCGTAACATATCCCTGGTGGCAAGCATATGCGAGTGCAGTCGGAGGTGCTCTTACCATCGCAGTAATGAGGACAGCGTTTAATACGCCTACTTTAGCAGGAAAAGACCACCCAGATTTAATCGTTACAACCCAAGCAAGGTTTGAATCGTATGAAGCTCTGTTGACCAACTTCAACGCAAACGTCTCGTTTGCGACTCCATCTAACGACACTAAAAAACTCGGAGATGCAGGATTCCAAACCTTAGCCTTTAAGGGTGTTCCTATCGTCTTTGACGAATTGTGTCCATCCAATACTATGTATTTCCTTAATACGAATCATATGAAATTGGTGGTTCACTCTGATGCTAACTTCAAGACGACAGATTTTGTTAAACCCGAAAACCAAGATGCAAGAGTCGCCCAAATATTATTTATGGGTAACTTGACTTGTGATAGAAGGAAATCTTTTGGAATATTAACGGCATTAACATCTTAATGTTGGTTACTGATAGTCGTAGGGTGAGTTGACGTTTATAACGAAACAATAAGTTATAAATAAGCAACCGACCAAAATTTGATATAATAAAATCGTGAAAAATAAAATTGATTTTTTTAGTTTAAAGCAAATACGACATCTTCAGGTAATATCCCCAATTAGAATAGACAAGCGACCAACTCAAAATATTTATTACGCTTTATGTAAATGTGATTGCGGAATAATAAAAGAGATAAATCTAAATAATTATGTTTATAAGAATTTGAATGGTTGTAGTAATAACTGTCTTTTCCGTAATCATTGGAAAACTCACGGGGAAAGTAATTCTAGGCTTTACAAAATTTGGGCAGGAATGATAGCTAGGACTAAGGAAAACGGTGTCTATGGTAAAAAATGGAAGATTAAAGTATTTGAAGCTTGGAAAACATATAAAAATTTTAGGAAATGGGCATTGGAAAATGGGTATTCTGCTGATTTAGTATTGGATAGAATAAATACTTATGGAGATTATTCTCCGCAGAACTGTAGATTTATAAGTCGGAAGCATAATAGTTGGAATAAAAGAAAATATAAGAACAACAAATCAGGATTCAAAGGAGTTTCCTTTTGTAAAGAGAAGAACCTTTGGGACACTAGGATTTTTGTTAATGGAAAGACGCATTTTATAGGCAGGTTCACTAATAAGCTAATTGCAGCTAAATTGTATGATGATGCCGCAAGGAAATATTTTGGTGAATTTGCAACATTAAATTTCGGTTAGTTATATTTATTGGAAGTAAATGTTAAGATATAGATATAGCCTTAACAAAACGCTTCCGCAAGGAAGGACAGTGAAGCAAGGGAACGCACAGAGTTCCCAAAAAGAAAGGTGGTGAATAAAATAATATGCAGTTTAGAAAATTAGGTAGAGAAGGAGCAGAAAACGTATTTAGAACAGTTCTTAATGTTGAAGGTGCGACCATCACTACGGGTATGGGTGTAGCTTTAGCAAACGGTGCTTCCAACGATGGAGTCCAAGCAGTTGTTGCAAACGCAGCGGCTGATTATATTGGATTTGTTGGTATTGCCAAAGCAGATATTGCTAACAATGATTACGGTTTGGTTCAGATTTCAGGTTTTGTTAATTCAGTATTGTTATCCAATGCTGGAACATCAATAACCATAAATGCGGGGGATTGCCTTATCCCAGCTCCGACAGGCGGATTTTATTCCGCAGCAGCTCCGACTTATGCAAATGCAGGTTTTAAGAGATTATTTGCAAGTAATGTGCCAGTAGCGGTCTCCGCAGCAGCATATGCTTCAGGTCTCTTATCGGGACTGAATTAAACAATCGTGAGGTCAATCGTGAGTGAAAAGGAGTCTATCAGTTTTTTCTCACGATTGAGCTGGTAGGCTCTTTTTTGAATATGACGCTTTATAAATGTTTAACAGATAACAAGATAATAACCGAAAAGGCTCTAAAAAAGGGTATTTGTAGGGGTCATTCTTTGGTTGAATATTCTGACAAAAAAGAAAAGGTTTTAAAGGTTGCTGTTTCTATTCCAACAGAAGGACATACTCTTCCCGAAGCTTACGATAATCACTTGGTTAATGCTTTTAGATTGGGCGGTTTTCAAGAACGCTGGAGATATGAAAAAAGGAATCCCAGATACGAATTTTACTTCTTTTCAACTGGTCGCCTTTTAACTCAAATGGCAAGAGAGAAACTGGTGCAAGTTGCACTTGCTGGAGAAATGGACTATATTGTAATGTATGACGATGATATGATTTTGCCAGCTGATACAGTTATCAGGTTGATTGAAGATATGGAGCAGAAACCAGAAATTGATATTTTAGCACCCCTCGCTTTTATGCGAAATCCTCCACACTACGCAGTAATGTATATCGTTGAAGAAGGATACGATGCAGTTAGAAAGCAAGAGTATTACATCAACAAATTCCAAAAGGATTATCCAAGAGATACTTTAGTTGAATGTGATGCAGTCGGCTTCGGAGCTGTAATTATTAAAATGAGTATGGTTAAAAAAATGACTGCTCCTTACTTTATGTCCACAACCGCAACAGGGGAAGATATTATGTTTTGCGTCAATGCTAAAAGACAGGCGAAAGCTAGAATTTTTATGGATACTAGGATTAAACTTGGTCATTTAGCCACGCCAGTGATAGTTGATGAAGAATACGCTGATAAATGGACAAAAGAACACAAGCATAAGATTGATAAACTTCCGCACAAATATGCAGTTGATGAGCACGATATTCCTAAAATGCTAGATTTAGATAGATAATGCAAAACGAACAAATTTCAATCATTATACCGACTTACAATAATCCGCAAGTATTAAACAATGCGTTAAAGTCCCTTATCCGAATGAGGTCAGGAGACCAACTAATGCACATTTATGTTATCAATAACGGAGAACCACACTCCTGCGATTTTATAGAACAGCCTCATAAATTTATCACCATAATCCAACCTGAAAAGAATTTAGGCTGGGAAGGAGGATTGATAGAGGGACTAAAACATTCAAAAGCGGAATTTGTGATGTTTCTCAATGATGATATCTTAGTTACTGATTCCGAAGTAGATTGGTTATTAAAGATGTTACAACACTTCCGAGACCCGAAAGTTGCTGCAGTCGGAGCAGGTTCAAATATGGTAATGGGATTCCAAAATATGATTGCAATGCCCGATTTGAAGGTCTTTACAACCACTTTTTTAATCGGATTCTGTATGCTCTTACGAAGAACAGCTTTGAATGAAGTTGGTGGAGTTGACGATACTTTGCCAGGAGGAGATGATTTGGATTTATCAATAAGATTAAGGGATGCGGGATATAAACTTATTATTGATAGGAGGGTTTTTGTCTTCCATTATGGCTCACAAACTGGTAATAAGTTACACGGAAATGCTACTAAATCAATGGGTTGGAACTCTCCTGAAATGACTGAAAGGACTAATTTTGCTCTTATTAAAAAACACGGATTCAAGAAATGGTGGGAATGTATAAAAGGTGCTTATGCTTTACCAAGCCTTCAGTATAGTTATAAAAAAGATAGTGAGGGAGATTTAATCAGAAAGAAAGTCAAAATAAAGGGATTAAAGGTTATTGATATTGGTTGCGGAAACTTAAAAACTTTCAAAAATTCAGTCGGGCTTGATATTGTTCAAGGCGGAGAGATTATTGAACAAATTGGCGGAGAAATGCCAAGCCAAGCTGATATAGTTTGTGATGTTTCTCAACCGCTTCCATTAAAAGACAATTCCGTAGATGTGGCTGTTGCAAGGCATATTTTAGAGCATATGATTGACCCTTTAACCGCTGTCAGGAATTGGATTAAACCCTTGAAAAAAGGAGGAAAACTTATAATTTCAGTTCCCAACGAGCATTTATTAAGGTCAATTCCAATGAACCCAGAGCACGTTCACGCTTGGACACCAGAATGGATGAAGGTATTTATGGATGCAGTAGGCGGATTAAAAGAAGTAGAAATGTGGGACAGCGAAAACCAGATTAGTTTTACAAGTATTTGGAGAAAAATATGAAAGATGATATAGACCCGATGTTTTTTAGAAGAATTGCTGGACACTATGCAACTTGGAAAAAATTGCCAGATTCTCAAAGAAAACTAATAATCAAATTTGCGGAATATATTGATAAAGCACTAAATGAAACAGAGAAGAAACAAAATGATGAAAAAAATTAAACACGTTATTTATTACGATAACCGATTTGGCCGCAATGACGGTTCACCTTTATATTATTTTAATGTAATGAAGAACCAATTAAAGCTTGATATTATCCACCTTATTCCGATTGGAGATACTCAAAGACAATTTGGTAATTTTGATTTTCACTGGTGGGTTGATTGGGGAGAAGACGCTTTGGCTCAAATGGGACTTGTTGATTTAAGTTGGCAGATTCCAAAAGACGGAGGTAAAACGATTTATGTTGCTTCAGATACTCATTTAGATAATGGTTATAGACTCAATAAGGCGACAAATTTTGATTACGTCTTTTTTAATCAAAAAAGAGCCGTAGAAACATTTTTATCAGGGAAAAGACTTGAACATAAGACTCAAAAAATTGTAAAAGTAAATAATGCTATTTGGCTTCCACACGCAGCAGAACCAAAAGCATATCCTAAATTTGAGATTCTCAAGAAATGGGATATCGTCTTTATTGGGCACGTTCAGGAAACCCAAAATGAATACTTCCATAATTTAACAAGAGTTGACGTTTTAGATAGAGCTTTCAAGGAATTTCCGAATTTTTATTACGGCTCAAGAGATGGTGGACATCCCGAAATCAATATGTTTGAAGATGCTTCAAAGAAGTTCTGTCAATCAAAAATAGTTCTAAATTATTCCATAAAAGACGATATAAATATGCGGGTTTTTGAAGCTTTATCGTCAGGTTCATTCTTACTCACTAATTGGCTTCCGACTCTCGGAGATTTATTTGAAGACGGAAAGCATTTAGTAACTTATAAAACTCTTGACGAAATGGTTGAAAAGGCGTCATATTATATTGAACACGACAAAGAAAGAGAAAAAATAGCGGCAACTGGGCACAAGGAATTTATGGCTAAACATACCTACAGAAAAAGAATTGAAACAATTTTAGAGGTTATAAAAGCCCAAAAATAATGTTACCATAAGAGTATGCCAAAAGGAGTAGTGGTTAAAAGAGACTTTATAAAAGCTGGTAATACAAAAAGACCAGATGAAACCGATACCTTGTCAAAAGTTGATGAAGGTAAGGATTTCGTGAAAGCGGGTGAGAAATAATGCCAAGTCCATTTATTGATTTTATACCAGAAGGTCAACCAACTAATGCACAGGGGAACGGTTTTGTTGACTTTGTTCCTGAACAGCCTGAAAAAGCTCCAGTGGTTACAGAAGCAAAGGTTGATTACAAAGTAATTAAAGCTAGAGCAAAAGAGTTAGGATTAAAGGTTGTGGGAGTAAAGAAAACAGTTTTAATTGCCCAAGTTGCAGAAGCAGAAGCAAAATTAAAAGAAGAGTCAGTTCCTGAACAGCCTGTAGAAGAAACTCCAGCGGAAGAAAATCCCGTTGAGGAAACGCCAGCACCGAAAGAATAAGTTATAAATTGCCTGTAAAACAAGTATCATTAAGTTATGGCAAAACTTATTTCTGATGCCCACCTAGAATTATCTTACAGACTGGGAGAATCGGCAGCACCTACAGATGCTACCGAACTTGCAAGAAGATTAAATTGGTTCAAAACAGCCATAAATAAAGTTTGTGCAGGAGATACTCCTCTTTGGTTCACCAAAACTTTCGGCACTCGTGCCACCGAAGCAAACAGGCAGGATTACCCTGTCTCCTCAAACTTTAGGAAAATGATTGAGCTTAAAGTTGATTCCTATAAATATACAGAAATTCCTTTTGAAGAAGTTTATGAAAAATATGAACTTCCGCTTTCTCCAGTTCCAATTCTTCCTGCTTTTATGCAAAGAGCATTTTATTATAGATTTGATTCGCTTTACCTAATTCCTATTCCTACTTCTGCTCCTACAGCTGTTTCCGTTACATCTCTTACTTATTCAGGATTAACAGCAACTCTTACGGTAGCTTCGGCACACGGATTAAAAAGAGGAGATTATATTGTAATTTCGGGAGCTAACGAAACTGCTTATAACGGAACTTTTATGATTGAAAGCGTTCCGACATCCACAACCTTAACTTATACCTTGCTCTCAACACCATCAGCTACTCCCGCAACAGGAACAATAACCTATATTCATAATAATATTGAATATTGGTATTATGCTAATCCGACAGAACCTACCGATAGTAATTCTTCCATTGTAGTCCCAGACCAATATATTGATTTAATTGTTGCTTATGCCGAAGGGAGATATTGGTCTTATGCTCAAAGAAGAGGTAAGGCGGCTGATGCTTTCACCGAGTTTGAAACAAGATTGGATGACCTGAAAAAAGAGAATTTCAGAAAAATGTTTTATGCAACTTAATTATGCCGTTTATAAGCAAAGTCAATGATGAACCCGAAAAAAGCCAATATTTTCTTGGATTCCCGAAAGGGTTAAATGTAATTCAGGAAAAAACCCTCGTTAATGATAAGAGTTTCACAATGGGAAATAATATAATGCTTGTCGTTGACGGAATAACAAGAAGATATGGGACTAATAAAGCCTTTGACCAAGGGGGAGGGACTAAGACTTATGGGGGTTTCGGATTTTACAAAAAAAGCACTGGGACAAGAACATTCCTCCGTATCTCCGCTTCAAGACTCCAATACTTAAACGCTGGAGTTTGGACTCAAGTTTCTGCACAAGCATACAGTAATCTTCAAACAAGATTTGTTCAGGCTTCTAATAGAGTTTATATGTATAACGGAACTGACCCACTGACTTATTTTAATGGGTCGGCAATAACTACATTTAATGCTTTAGCCGCTTTAGCTGGTCTTACAGTTGCACAACAAGGGGCTGCAGGTTCAACAGCTTATTCTTATAGAGTTGCCGCTTTTAATTCAGTAGGGGAAGGAGCAGCGTGTGCCAGAGTAACGATTTCCAATGGAAATGCAACCTTAACTACTACAAACTATAACAAAGTGGACTGGACTGCAGTCCCTAATGCTACTGGTTATAATATTTATGGAAGACATCAAACTGGATATGGAGAAGTTTATTTAGCTACTGTTTATACTAACACCTATAATGATACGGGAGTTGATTCCCCAGCCACTTCAAAATTAGCACCTGAAGACGATACCACTAGCGGAATCAAGGCTAAAATGGCTATATTTACAGGCGGAAGACAATATGCCACTGGTGTTACTGAAGGAACAACTTATTATCCGACAAGACTTTATTATTCAGGGACTGTCAACAATATTGATACCTTCAATTCTTCGGAACTTGGAGGAGGTTGGGTTGAGGTTTATGCAAATGATGGCGGAGAAATTGTTGATATTAAACCATTTTCAAACGGAGTTTTAGTCTTCAAAACAAATGGAATCTTTAGATTTTATTTTACCGATACTGGTCTTCCAGCACTTCAGGAAATAACCAGAGGACTTGGGGGAGTAAATTTTGAAGCTTCTCAAGCGGTTGATAATGACTTTATGTTTGTCGGTCAAAAAGAGAATAGAATTGCGGTTTATACAATCGGTTTTCAAGCAAATTATGTTAATCAGATTAGAACGAATGAAGCCTCAACATTTATAGCAGATGGACTTTTAGACGTAAATAGAACTTATCTTAATAATATTTGTTCCTTTTACTACGAAAATAAATTCGGTTTTGCTTACACTAGAGGAGTAAATACTGAAAATGATATCGGCTATGTAGTTGATACAAGATTCGGAGGTTGGGTTCGTTGGGATGGCGACCCGATGAAATGCACACAATATGTCGTTTATGACGATGGAACAACGGCAAAACTCTACGGATGCTCCAATTCAGATGGATATATGATTGAGATGTTTAGGACTCAAAGGAATGATAGCGGAGTAGCTTTTAAGTCAACTTTAGGCACTAAATTCTTTAATTTCGGCACTTTTGACGTGGATAAGATATTCAGAAATCCTACGCTTTGGTTCAAATATATTGATGGCGGAACTATAAAAGCCGAGGTTTATACTGACGGAATCAGTTATGCTGGAAGCGGAAATTTATCATCTTCTTCAGGAGGAGCTGGGGCAGGAATTGATTTGCCTGGAGCACTTATTCCAGGCTCAAATTATTCATTAACTGTTATCCAAGCTGTTAATGCGGATGTTCCCAGGGAACTAACCTTATTAAAAATGGCAAGGTCAATCGGCTTTTATGTTATTGACGAAAATATAAACACCAACTGGCTTTTTATGGGAATCCATATTTATTATTCATTCTTGGAGGGAAAACCATTAAAGACTGATGAGAAAGTGAGGATTGCAACCTAATGGCAGATTTCAAGGCTCAACAACCTACAACTTTATCCCAGAGGCTAAAAGACGCTTTTTTACAGGGGCAAGGAGTGGTAACACAAACTCCAGGGGCGGCTGACGCATCTACCAGACAATTTTATTCCTATCATCCTGGTTACGATATTGCGGTAAATGCTGGGACTCCGATTACGCCTAATTTCGCTGGAGAAATCCTCGGAACTTATCAGGATACAACAGGTTACGGATTAAGGACTTTAGTCAAAAATCCGCAAACGGGGGAGGAATATTATCTTTCCCATCTTTCAAAAGATGTTCTTCCTCAAGGCTCTTTTCAGCCTGGTCAAACAATCGGATATACGGGTGGAGTGCCAGGCACGCCTGGGGCTGGAAATACAACAGGAGCACATATTGATATTACTCCAGCATCAGGAGGATTTTCTAATATTTTAGCAAGTATAAGAAACTCAAGTCCTACTGCTTCAAGACCACAAATGGATTTGAGTTCAATGATTTCTGCTGCAAAACAAAGATTTGGAGGTTCTGCATATGCAGTTGGGAATAATCCTAACAAACTCGCAAGTATCGCAGCAATTGTCGGCGGTAGAGTTGTTAAATTGTAAGTTATAAAATCCTAAAAATTAGTCTATTATTAGAATATGGCATACGCTATAGCATCTGCAACCAGAAATGGTCAAATAGGAACATTATATAGTGATGGTTCTTTCGTTCCAAAACCGAATTATACTTCGGCAGTAACAAAGAAACCTGCTTATGCTCCTCCGCCAAGCAATATGTCGCCGTCTCAAACTAATTTTTCTCCCGCACCGAATACTTCTACCAGAAGCGGAGCAGTTTATACGCCTCCTCCTTCGGGATTAGGCTATACTCCTACACAGACACCTCAACCATTTTCATTTACAAATGCACTAAAAAATATAGCTTCAATGGGAGTTGCTCTTACGGGGTCTTCATTGAAGCTTCCCGAAATGGGAATTTCAGAGGCAATCAGAGGAACGGCTCAAAAAGCCTTCACTCCTTTAGTTGATTTACAAGATATTATGGGAATACCTAGAACTGGTCTATTGAATAAGGTTGGAATAAATATTGATAAAACTCAAGGATTAACAAGAGCAGAATCTCCGACACCAGGAAATACTCCTAGCCCAACACCTGATGTAACAAAAGGAAATACTGTAGATTCCAGTTCTTTATATTCTTCAAGGCCGCAAGGAACTGGAGTATCGCCAATGGATGAAAAAACATTTTCAGACTGGCTTTCTAAATTAAACGAATCTGGCAAAGCTCTCTCATCTCAAGTAAACGACTTTAATACAAATCAAATTCCAGCTTATAACACTAATCCTGGTTCGGGTGTAGATATAAAACCAGCACAAGGGCAACTTGATGATGCTTACGCAGTAATTTTAGACCAATATAATAAGGGAGAGATTTCAGCAGAAGAGGCACAACAGAAGGCAAAAGACGCACAATTAGCGGCAAACGAAACCGCTTACGGAGCATACAAAACTCAAGCCCAAGCTTTAATTCCGCAATATGAAACTCAATATCAATCAGGAGTAACAGATTTAACAAATAATTTAACTTCGGCAAAAACTGAAGCGGGAACACAAAAAACAAATCTTGAAAATACTTATGGTGGTTTAATTAGGCAAGCAAGGTCAACTGGAAATCAGTCAATGGTGAACCTAAAGAATATGCTCTCCTCTTTGGGAACGGCTGACTCTTCAGAGTTTGCAAAGAGAGCAACCGACCTTGAAAAAACAGTTGGAAATCAACAGGCATCTTATGCTCTTGACCAAAATACCAAAATGGCGGCAATTGACCAAGCAGTCTTAAAATTAGAGGGAGATACTAATAATCAGATATCATCTTTACTTTCTGATAAAAACGCAAAAATAGCTGCGGTTAGAACTAACATTGATATTTCCGACCAACAGAGAAGAGATAACATTGTTAGCATAAACTCTAACTTTGATACAGCATTGTCCAATCTTAGGAACTCACTTTACAATCAAACGGCTTCGCTTTTGTCAATGAAAGCTCAAGCTCAAGAAGCAAGAAATAATATTCTTATGCAGGGAGCAGTCAATTCAGCTCTTACAACGCAATCCTATAATTTGCAATCTAAACTAAGGGGGATAGTTCCTACGAATACAGGAGCAACAGAGGCTGATTTACAAGCTTTATCATCTGGTATTGACCCAGCAACAGGGCAAGGGGGTAATGCACAACTAGCAGCTATTACAAAGTTAAAAAAATTATATCCAACTTTGACTCAAACTATTAACGGAGTCGTTTATGGAACAAGAAGTATTGATGAATTGAGACAACAAATAATGGCATTAGGACAACAATAAACTATGTATGAATTTTGGTCAACTACTGCAAAGCATCAAAGATTACTTTAACCCTACACAAGTAGGTAGTGCGTCTAGTCCCCGACCTAACTTTTGGACAACCCCCGCAACTCAAGGGCTTGCGAATGTTCAGAAGTTTATTGAGAATCCAGCACCAATTACATTTCATTTTGCCGACCAAATACAAAATCCTGTTTTAAGGACTGTTGCATCAGTTCCGCAAAGTATCTTAAATGTTCCCTCGGACATTTTAACTTCGGGGAATCAACTTGGAACTGATATTAGAACAGGACAAATTTCAAATCCAAGGATTTTAGTTTCTGATGTCGCTAGAGCAGCCCTTCCTATCGCAACAATTGCGACAATGGGCGGAGTCGGAACAGCTGCTAAGGCAATCGGTGCAAAGACAATTGGGCAATTATTAAAAGAGGGGACAATAACTGGAGCAAAATACGGTGCGGGTTTCGGTGGATTAACAGGAGCTGAATCGGGAAGGAATATTGAAAATCCAATTGACTATGCAAAGAACCTTGCATTAAATATCGGGACTGGTGCAGGTTATGGTGCGGCTTTTGGAGCAGGAACTGGCATCGCATTTAAGGGAATCCCCGAAGCGATTAAAGCATACAAAGCCTCTCCTTTAGCGGATGAAAGCGGATTTATTGGTGCTAAACAACCTATAGCGGGAGTTAGCGGTAAAACTGGGAAAGTGCCAAGCACGCCTACAGTTTCGGAAATCTTATCAGGTCAACCTAAACAAACCACTCTAAAACCTGAATTATTTAAGCAATTAACCGATATGGGTTATAGTAATGAACAACTTGGAAAAATAGGAAATCGTGAAGCACAAAAGATAATTCTCAATAATACCGCACCGTTTGAACACTCATCTTTTGTATCACCAGAAGTTCCTACAACCGCTGTCCCTTCAGTAGCAAAACAAACAGGGGCTGCAGCAGAAATTGCATCGGCACAAGGAAGTAAATTTAATGATTTCTTTTCTCAAGTTAAAAATACTTCTCAAGATTTTGCAACAAGATTCCAAAAATTTGTTGGTGCACAAAAAGCATCGGATATTGAAGGAATTGTCGCCAGAAAAAAGTTTGCGGGCTTAGGAAATCAAGGTTTGGATGCGATACTTTCTTATCAAAAAGGGAATAAGGGATTTGCTCCAGTAAAATCATTCTTTGATTCTTGGTATAAACAATTAAATTCTGCTGGGATTAAGTTTAATTATAAAGCGAATTATTTACCGCAACTTTGGGCTGATTCTGCAGATGTAGTTCAACAAAAGCTTGGTAAAACTCTTGGACAAAAACCATCTTTTACAATGGAGAGTTTAATTAAAGATTACCAAGAGGGCATAAAAGCAGGACTTACCCCAAGATTCCAAACAGTCGGAGACCTTGCGGGGTGGTATGAATCAACTGCAAGAAAAGCTTTAGCAAATAAGGATTTTTTTACCAGTTTAATTAAATCTGGTGAGATTATGCCATCAACAAAAGCTCCTTCAGATTGGGTAACTTTGGATAATGAACATTTCCCCAGATATGTTTCCCAAATTCCAGGCGGAGGAAATTACAGTGGAAGTTATTCAGCCCCAGCTCCTATTGCAGAAACAATAAATAATTATCTAAGGCCTGTTGACCAAACAATCGGAGCAATAGCAGGGGCGACTTCAAGAAGCAAAAACATTGTTCTCTCTTCAGGAATCCCATATACAGGAATTAACTTTCACGGAATAAATATTTGGTGGAGGAATTTAGCAGTTTCTAAAAATCCAATTTCTGCCGCAGTTAAAGGTGCTTATTGGCTTGTTAATCCTGGTGCGGCAGAAAAGCATTTAATGGGAAATGCGGAGAATCTTGCTTTTGCGAAAAAGATGGTAAAAGAAGGCAATCTAACCTTAACTACCGAAGAACACGCTTTTGATAGATTAAAGACTCCAAATGTCGGCAATATTCTTTCAAGAGGAGTAAAAGGATTAAATGATGCTCAACAGAAACTTTTTGAACACCCTCTTTTTAATCAAATAATCCCTTCAATGAAAGTTGATTATGCAAAGCAAATATATCAGGATTTCCTTAAAAAAGGAATTGCAGAACCAGAGGCCTTGAAACTTGCGGGAGAAATTACGAATAATGCTTTCGGGGGAATCAATTACGAAGCAATCGGAAGAAGTAGGTCAATGCAGGGATTTATAAGAATGGTAATTTTAGCCCCTGACTGGGCAGAAACGAGTTTAAGGCTCGGTAAGGGCACTATCCAAGGATTGATTCATTTTCAAGACCCTAAATTTGCTCCTTATAGAACGCTGGTCAGAAATCTTATCGGAAGCTATTTTGCTGCAAATATTGCCAATAAGATTTTTTCAGGCCACTATATGTGGGAGAATGACGGGAATAATCTTTTTAATATTGACACTGGAACATCAACAGCAGATGGCAAAAAGAGATTTATAAGACCATTTGGAACTGCAGCGGATTTTGTAAGAATACCAGTGGAGGCGGCAGTTGGTGCGGCAAAAGGGGATTTTACAGGATTTACAAATACTTTAGGAAATAGACTTTCAACTCCGTTAGCTGCAGCAGAAAGAATCTTAACGGATACTGATTATACAGGGAGTCCAGTTGGAGTAAGGGGAACTGACCGATATGGAAGACCTATGAGTCCAACCGATAGAGTTCTAGGAATAACAAGTGTATTGGCCGCAGCGGGAACTCCCCAAGAAGTCCCTGCTTTATTAGATGTTGCGGCTGGTAAATCAAATATGGAACAGGCCTTAGAAAGAACAATTGAAGCTCCAATTAAATATCAGGGCGGAGCTTATACCGATGCACAGAAAACTTTAGTATCTGATTTACAAAATGCTGGACTTTCAGGAGACACGATAAGTGCGGTTTTAAAAGCTAAAAGGCAATCTTCCAGCACTTCAGGAAGCTCAACTACTCCGACAGTTAATCCTGTTAATAATCCCAATGCACCAGTTCTCTTCACGGGGTCTTTACCTTCAGGCACTCCAAAATCAGGAGGATATTTACCTATGGGAAATGCCTCCCCCAAAACAATTAAAGATATCCTAGCTAAAAAACAAGCAACAGCAGATACGAACAAACTTATAAGCGATGTTGAGCAAGGAAATGGTGGATATTCGGCTCTTACTCCGCAACAAAAATCACAGATTTATCAATCCAAAGGAATAACTCCTGATATGGTCAACAATTGGTATGTTTCACAATTAAAATCATCTCCAGCAGCGGATAGAGCCTCTTTCATTATGAATCAATTGAGTCCTAATTTTGCGAGCCTTTATTCAAGCGGAGTTTTGACAACTGATGTAGCAAAAGAGCTTCAAAGGCAGGGATTTGTTCCTTCAGCCGATGAATTGATGAAAACAGTTAAGTTGACTGACCCTTATTATAAAGCTAAAGCTCAAACCACTCTTAAAATAAAGCTAGCTAAAAATAGTGCTTCAACTATGAAAAAGTTATTGTCCTCCAGCACATCTCAATCAAAGAAGGTATCAACAATGCTGGCTAAATCATCTAAAGTTAAGGTTAAGAAACCAAAAACCATAAAAATAAAATATCCAAAAGTTGCAACTTCAAAATTAAGAAAAGTTAAAATTCCGAGGTATGCCTAGTTTTTAGTTATAAATTCGGCTCAAAACAAGTATTATTAAACTATGACAGCATTTGCGTCAGCTTATCTACCACAATTTAGGACATCAACCTTAAATGTGCCTGGGGGAATTAACGCTTCCCAAACTACAGGTATAGTTTTAACCACGATTCCTTCCGATTTAGATATAACTAAGCCTGGATGGCTATGTTTAACCTACTCAAACCCTATCAATACCGATAATGCAGAGTGGATTTATTACACTTCAATTGATGGCACAAATACACTTCAGGGAGTTACTAGGGGTGCGGAAGGATATGCGGGTAAAGCTCATCTAAATGGTGCGGCAGTCGCTTGGGTAGTTTCTAAATCTCATATAAACGCTTTAATGGATGCTTTAATGGGGGTTACGACTGGAGTTTCATTAAATATTCCTAAAGTTTTAACTTCCTTAAATGATACTAATAATAACGAAATATTCAAAATAACAGCTACCGCTTCTGCAGTCAATGAGTTTACTTTTGCAAATGCCGCAGCAGGAAATGCACCAACAATCTCTGTTACTGGTGGAGATACTAATATTGATTTGAATTTAGTTCCAAAAGGAACAGGAGTAGTTAAAATAAACGGAATACCTATCCCAGCAATTGATGGTTGGCAATCAGTTTCTGTATCTTGGGCTTATGCCTCTGCCGATGGAGCAACTGGTGTTATTACCGTTCCTTCGGGTGCGGCTTCTTTATATGGGGTTGGAGACAGAATCAAACTCACCCAAACTACCGTTAAATATTTTATAATCACGGTAGTTACTGACACAACTTTAACAGTTTACGGCGGAACGGATTACACTTTAGCCAATGCGGCAATTTCAGCGATATATTATTCTCATCAAAAAGCTCCACTAGGATTCCCACTTGACCCGACAAAATGGACAGTGGAAGTAACTCATTCAACATCAGACCCAGCACAGATTACGCCCACTATTAACACTTGGTATAACTTTATATCTATTACCATTCCAATCGGACTTTGGAGAGTGGAATATATGGCTACCATCCGAGAGGATACAGGAGCTTCAACGGGTTCTCTTAATGTTACCTTATCAACCACCAATAATGGACAAAGCGATTATGATTTTACGGCACAAATAGGTGCTGCTGCCAGTCAAATTATTATAGGTTCTGTTTCAAGGGCAAAAATACTTTCACTTGCCTCCAAAACAGTTTATTACTTAAATCTTATGCAGGATGGAAATGCAAGTGTTATTTATCTTAGGGACGCAACGGGAGGCAAATTATTTATTAGGGCGATTTGTGCTTATCTATAAAAATATGAATGAGGAAAAATCTTTCTACCAAATTTTCAAAACAAACCTTATTACGATTATCGTTCTGGCTGGCACTATACTTATTAGTTTTAACACTCTTTCAACTGCTAATAAACTTGCTCCTTTACAGCAAGATATTGCAGTGGTTAAGCAAGCGGTAGCACAGATTAAAGAAGATTCCCAAGACAATGTGTCTCAAAAAGAACTAGATGTGGAAATAACAAATTTAGATACGAGATTAACGAGAATTGAAAATAAAGTTGATATTTTAATAGCCAAATAAAATGTCTATGTTTAGATTGATACTTCAAGTAGGACACGAAAATACAAAGTTTAATGTTGACCCGCAATTAAGACCAATGACGGGTGCTCCACAAGAGGAAACCCATAACTATGCTATTGTTTCAAGAGCTGCAGAATTGTTAAGAATAAGAGGTTTTCAAGTAGTTCAAACCGATGCAAATGCTAATTCTGACCCGACAATTTGTGCTCCTAATAACTGGGATATGTTTTTAGCGGTTCATTGTGATAGTGATAATCCAAATACTAATGGCGGTTTTACTGATTATGCCGAACCGAATCTTGACGGAGCAACGCTAGAAAGTCAAAGAATCGCCAACAAAATTGCGGAGAAATTTTTCCCAGAAACAGGAATTGCTTATCATCCTGAAAGACGGGGAAATATAAATGTGAGGCAATATTATATGTGGGCTGAATTATCAGCTTCAACTCCTTGTGTTTTGATTGAAATGGGAGAATCAGTTGACCCTCACGATGTTGTTTTACTTAATGATACGGAAAGAAGTGCAATTGCTCTGGCACGAGGAATCTGCACCGCTTTTGGCGTTGCCTATGATTTGCCGACCCCTCCCGCCCCGCCGCCTCCAGCTCAACCTGTGCCACAACCACAACCAACCCCAGTGCCGACTTTTGACTATAAAGCTGCTTTTTTGCAGATAAAGGCAATCTATCGGGGAAAGGGTTTTTGGTGGACTAAATGGTCTCAAATTGGAGAAAAATTAAAGGGAGGTGAATAATATGGATTCAATAACAGCAGGAGCAGTTATAATCGGAATAGTCAACGGAATTAGACTTATACCCCAAAAGTATTTGGTAATTGACAGTTTTCTATCTTTTGTAATTGCTTTGGTTTTAGGATTAGTATTTGGTGTTACCCATCTATTCGGACTTGATATTCAAACAGGTTTGATAGTCGCACTGGCATCAAGTGGTCTTTATAAAGTTGCAACGAAAGTAGGTGGTAACTAATGGGCAAAGAAGATTGTCCCAGAATAGCTACAGTCAAAAAACTGGCAGTTAAACAAGGTTTGCCAGCTTCGGTTATAGAATGTCCGCAAAGGTCTTTTTGTGATGGCGTGGCTTGTCCGCCTAGTATGGTGGATATTTTTGATGCAAGAATGGAAAAAACAAAACAAAAACTAGCAGACTTAAATGACGCAAGAATATCAGGTCAATATTTTAGTAATGGCGATAAAATGTAAAGGAGGTGAGAATGATGGCAACCGATAAAAAAGATACATTTGAAAAATTAAGTCCTGCCGAAAGAGCAAGGACAGTTTCTGCAGTTAGACTTATAAAACATTTTAGGTCTTTGGAAAAAGCGGGAATGTCTTCTAAAGAAGAAACCGCAAAAAATATAGGAGCTGTAAAAATCCTTGAATCCCTCGCTAGAGGAGACTTCAAAGAGAAAATAACCGTTGCTATAAATCCAAGCTAATCTTAGACGACCATTTCTCTATCTTTTCAAAAATCGGGGCTTAAATCGCATCGTAGAGCCTTTGATTATTTTTTAGCCTCAATTTTATATCTTAAAATCATTTTCGTGGTCTCACGAAGTTAATTTTAGCTATTTCTTTTATCGTAATCTTTTGGTTTTTTGTATGGATGCTCAATTGTTAAAAAGTCGTGGGAATCGGTTTCTTTATATCCATTTGGCTGTGCACAAGTTTTGCAATGCTTGGTATATTTTTCCATCATAATCACCCCCTTAGCTTATTTCTACAACTACCCTTTGGTAGTCTTTATCAACATATACTTTATCATAAAATCTATTGATAACACGCCTATTGTCGGAAGGGATTATTCCTGCGGCAACCATCCCGTCTAAAATAAACTTCTTGGCAAAAACAATATTGTCAGCATCTTTTTTATTATCTTTGACAAACCAAGTAAAAGTGATTTCAACGGGATTGCCTTTATAAGCCGATAAATTTAATGCTTTAATTGAAAAAAAGACCCTTTCTGTTTCTTCTTTTTTAATTTTTGCCGCCCTGAAACGGTTTGTCCTTTCTGCATTGATATACTTATTTAAGTCAGTAAATTCTCCGTCAATTGTTATTATCATTTTCTTAAAAATCGGTTAAGTCTCCCTATGTCTTTTTTAGTCCAAAGAAAAGTATTACAAACTTTGGTTACGTTTAAGATAACCCCCAAAGTTCTTACTTCCTGCGATTTAAGCTTGAACATTTTCATTATTTCCGCAGTGTGCCAAACTAACCTATTTTCTAACAGTTCCATAGTTTATACTCGTATTCGTATGCTGTTGTAAAAATTTCTCTGTTACAGTTGTTCTATGTTCTAATACAGACATTCTCCAATCCATTAAAAGCAAATTTGCAGTAATTACCAGTGATAAAACTATTAAAGCTAATAAAATCTTATTTGTCATCTTAAACGCCTCCTCTCTTTTTAGGATGTAATTTCCCTCTTAAAGTTTCCCATTCAGGAGTTCCTACCATTCCCCCTAATGCTAAGGTTGCCGAAACTTGCTCTGGTTCTTCAATTGGTTTCCACTGGAAATAAGCCAAAGTATAAGTCCCTCTACCTTGTAAATCATCAAATTTCCTAAAAGCTTCTGCTTTATGCCAGTTTTTTACAGTCATTTTTTTTCCTCCAAATTCAACTATAAAATTTTTCTCTTTGGAAAAGTTATTGTTACTTTCGTAGTTTTGCCCACCTGGAATTCCAACAAACAATACAGTCGGGTCTTTTCCGACCACGTTTCCGTGAAATAATGTCCTAGCTTTATAAATTTTTACTTTTGTTTTCATTTTACCTTTCTAAGTTGGGATAGCTTCTGTTTTAAGTTCTTAAATATTCCCTTTTCTTCTGCTTCGTAAATTACGCTTCCCATAACAGTATCGCTTGCATTTCGCCATTCCCTAACCACATCTGAACCCCAACTTGTAGGTCTTGTTTTAATTGCTCCATCCAATATCTTTATCCAATCCATTTGTATTAGTTCTATTTTTACAAACTCCCTTTCCTCTCCCCTCGCCCTCTCTATCTCAACAGTAAGAAAGGCTTCAAACTCCCGTAAATCAACAACAGCATAGGGATAGCCTTTGCCTCCAATTGCCCTTGCTTGTTTCTTTAATCTTTGTATGTATGATTTCATAAATCTCCTCTCGTCTGGGATTACGGTATTAAGCCGTTAATGTTGCATCCCAGAAGACAAAAGACTAATCGTTTTGTGTAATTGCTTTATTTAACCAAAAAGCACTTTCTTCTAACTTTGTTAAAGCAAGAGACATTCCTCTACTACTTGGGAAAGGTAATTCGGTTTTTATTTGTTTTGCCAACTCTTCATACCTATCTCTAAATGTCTGCATTGTTGCTTTTTGTTCTTCTGTCGGTTGTATATATTGAAAACTCATCATTCACCTCCTTTCATCCGCTTAAACTTTAGATATGCTTTAACATCAGGAGTGTCTTTTAATTTATGTAAAATGTTTCTAGTTCCACCTTCGTTTTGATGATAATATCCACTTACTTCCTGCCCAATTAATTTATAAATTTCTCCTTTTTTATCTTTAAGATAAACAATGTAGCTATAGTCATCCATATTGCCTTGTAATAACTCAAATTCTCCAAGTAGTTTATTTGGTTTTTTAGTGTCATCTACATTTTTTGGATTGTCGTATATTCTTTCGTATATTTTCATATAAGTTTTTTAATATCATCAAAGGCTTGGTTGTAGCCTTTTAAATAACACTCACAATTTTGTTTTCCATCATTCAAATAACAAATATGCCTTTTGTCCTTGTCTTTCCTCATCTCCTCTATCTTCTCTGCCAACTGTTCTCTTTCAGCCTCAATTATTCTATGTTCGTGGGCTTTCATCTGGTCAATGCTAGATAGTGCGGTAATTCTTGCAATGTCTTCTTTGGAGAAATTACCGATATTTGTTCTCTCTTGGTCTATTGAGGAAATAATTGCTTTTATATACTTCTTAGCCTGTTTTTGTGAATAAACTCCGCTGTCAAGCATTTCTAAAATATGGTCTAAGTTTTTTCTTCCTTCTTCTAAGTTTGATTTAGTCTTTGCCTGTATCTTTTCAACTATTTTCAAGCCTTCTTTAAATGTAATCTTCTTCCGTTTATTTGATTTAGTCATAAGTTTGCTTTAAAAAATGCTTCTGCAAAGCCTCTGGGTGTGATTGCCCGTCTTGTTACTCTGTCTAATTTACCGTAAAACTCTGGATGTATTTCTTTAGTTTTTAATCTGTCAAATTTCATATACTCTGCTGGTTTTTGACTATTGGTTTTATGTAATCGCTTCTGTTCTTCTGTTAATTTAATTGGGTGTTTAATTGGAAAATTAAAATATCCCCAAAGATTTGTCGCTTTTTGATATTGGTCGCCGAAATCATAGGGATTAAATTCAAATACAGGCTTGCCTAAGAATCTTTTAAGTAAACCATTGGGATTCTCCATAGCCCAAAACTTCAAAGGGGTTTCTTTGGCATAAGGGCTTTTCAAATTCATTTGAGCTTCCCAGATTATCTCCATACAAGCTTTTACAACTTTAAAGCCTCCTTCTAAATCTCTTGGGTTACCTGTCGTTTTAGCAAAGCTGAATTGGTCGCAAGGCGGAGCTGCTAGTATTCCATAAACTTTACCCTGCCTCATTAGCTCCCTTATTTCGTGCCATTGGTCTAAACCATTTTGCCAATCAAGCACATTCCAATCAGGAAACGTAATTAGCCTCACATCATAACCAGCCTCTTTATAGGGTGCTGACCAAGCTCCTGTTCCTCCGCATAAATCTAAAATTATCTTTTTCATATTTTTCCTTCTGAAACCTCTAACTATCCTTTCTTAAAGCTCTTGCAACGGGGTATATATCCAAACGACTAATGTCCTTCTATATACCCCTGTGTAAAAGTTCTAGCTTTCTCCTTTCATTGACCTTATGTTTCGGGATATTTCAGTGAGCATCTCCTTTTCATTCATAAGTGTCCTTACTTCAATTTTAGCATCAAGGAATGGTTTATAGAGGCCGTCAGTATTTGCCGCAAGAATAGCTTCAGATTCTCTACGGTCTTGCGACCCCATTGGGGAGTGTTGTAGCGAGTTGTAGTAGTTCATCTGATATTTATACTCAATTTCCTCAAGCGTTTTTATTGCTTTTGGTAATTCAGTCAGAAGCTCTTCTAATCTCTGGTTAATTTTTAATAAGTCCAATTGAAACCTCCTGAAGATTTACTTCTTCCATTAAGACAATTATTGATTGATGTTTCTAGGATTCCTAAAGATTTAGAAGCGGTTGTAACTGATTCCCACAATTTAATAAAAATTCCTTCTTTACTATTTTGAATTATTGGAATCATACGATATGGCCTAGGTTTCCCTGCTTGAGCTAAACTTATTTTTATTCCTGTTTCTTCTTTCCAATCTAATTTTTTATGGCAAGAGGGGCAAAGTTGAATAAAGTGTTTTATATCCTTTTCATAAATTCCGTCTATATTCGCCCAATGAAATCTTTTTGATTTATGGTCGGGGTTATTAGAACAATGATTAGCTTTACCGTAATGATTTTTTAACCATTGATGTAATGCGATATATTCGCTTGTATTTGGTTTCATCGTCAAATTCATAGTCTTAACTTAAATTAACTTGGTTTAACAGGTTCTGGTGTCGGTGTCTCAACTGCTGGTGCGACTGGTGGGGCTTCCACCTTTACACCTGCTGGAACGACAATTTTTGGTTCTTCTTTAGGTGTCTCAACTGCTGCGGCTGGTTGTTCCTCAATTATGTATTTTGGTTCAAGACAAACTTCGCAAATTAAAGCAACTACTTTCTGAACAGTTACTACAGGAGACAATATTGTTTCCCATCTTACTGGAATGAATTTATGTTCGTGTATTTTAGCCATAAATTATCACCACCTTTTATTCTTCCGATTCATTGCTTCCTGAATCATTTTTGTAAAATATATCTGAAGCAACTCCAAGATATGATGCCGCTTTTTTAAGAGCATCTGCTTGAGCTGCCTTAAAATCATTCCCAATATCAATTACTTGTCCAGCTCTGGGTGTTCCAGTGCCGTATTTCTTTATATCCGAAGAGCCGAAACTATCCTTTTTAAGTGAAAAATTAGGTGCTAAATGAACAGTCAATCTGCCTTTTACCCAAACCTGTCTATCTCCGACCTGTTGTTCGGTTATCTCAAATTCCCAAAGCTTATTGAAGGCTTTATCAAGCTGTGCAATAACATATCCGACTTCAACATACTTAAAGCTCATTCCGCCTGAACCTGGGCGTGATTTAATCTTATCCGCTGGAGTAGGCTCATTAAGAGTCTTAATTGTAGATTCTAAGAATGTGGGTAATTTATTTTCAACTGTTTCTAAATCTTTACTTGGGAGCATATTTTTCCTCCATTTCCCTCATTTTTTCTCGGTTTAATATCTGTCGGATTCTTTCAATTGAAAGACCGTATTTAACTGACAAATCCCTAAAGGTTTTGCCGTTTTTCTTATCAAATATAATTTGTTGATTTCTTTCCTTTTTCTCTTCCATATTTTGTTTATTTTATAGTTCTCTGAAAATTGGATAGAAAGACCCCTTAAATACCGCCATTCCGAGTTACTTACTTCAAGGTTTCCCCCAAAATCTCTGGCAAGGTCAAACAAATACTCAAGATTACTTTCCAAGTAGTGAATCCTCTGCACTAATAACATTATAAAGTGTTATAGCAAAACATTTTGTTGTTTTATGGATTCCCA
>JAEHJW020008393.1_pt1 | contig 38296 bp, 60 predicted proteins | sample 9271431 | NCBI WGS metagenome assembly JAEHJW02 | reverse complement strand
TGTTGCGCCCGGCATCTCAACGCCGCCGATCGGCGTGGTGCCTGCCGTCGGAGGTCCGCGTGAGCAGGTGGCCAGTCGCCGGGGGGCCGGTGCAACGTTGGGTGAAAAGTGGTTCTGAAGCGGCGCTTTGCGAAACTTCACACACACGGCAAATTGAGGATGCCCTCGAAATAGGACAATGAGGGGCCGGAAACCTAATCCGCACGGCTTCGAGGTGATCAAGGGAGCCGAGGGGAGGAATGCGCCCGAAAATGCGGGGAAAATCCGTGGACGCGGGCGACCGGCTGGCCGCCCACGTTGTCCTGATTGGTTTTCGCCCGAACAGCGGGAGGAGTTCGCGTTCGTGTGCCGGCTGATCGAGGACCAGGGTCTCCTCGCGGTCTCCGACCAGGGCGATGTCATCTCCCTGGCCCTCGCACGCGACAAGCTGCGGGAGACGACCGAGTTCCTCAACGAGCACGGCAGCTACTTCTGGGTCACGGTCGAGGGCCGCCCCTACAAGTGCCCGCTCTGCAAGGGACGTGCTGGCATCGAGGAGGGCGTGAAGTGCAAGGGTTGCAAGAACCAGGGCGTCATCCGCAGCAAGGGTCGGCAACTACGCCAGAAGTACCCGGAGGTCATGGAGCAGCGCAACGCCCAGGACCTCATCGCCAAGTTATCCGCCGCCCTTGGGCTCGACCCGACCTCGCGCGTTCGGTTGAAGGGACGCGCCGACACCAAGGCACCGAAGACGGGATTCGGGAGCTACCTCCAAAGTGGTCAAGCACTTCGTAAGTAACGAGCACGTCGACGCCTATATCGGCGGCGTGCTCTCGGGGGAGATCCCGGTCGGCATCTACGCGCGCCTCGCCGTCGAGCGGCATGCCCACGACCTCGAGCGCCAGGACGACCCGGACTTCCCCTACTACTTCGACGAGCCGGCAGGCCAGCACGTCATCGACTTCTACCAGTTCTGCCGGCACGTCGAAGGCGAACTCGCGGGGCAGCCGTTCGTCCCGCTGCCCTGGCAGCAGTTCGTCGATCTCGTCTCGTTCGGCTGGAAGAAGAAGAGCGACGGCACCCGGCGCTTCTCCGAACGCTGGGAGGAGGTCTGCCGCGGCAACGGCAAGTCGTTCTGGCTGGCGTGCACGCTGCTGTACTTCCTCCTCGCCGACGGCGAACCCGGGGCTAAGGTCTACGCTGCGGCGACCAAGGAGGACCAGGCCGCCCTCGTCTGGGGCATGGCGGCCGAGATCGCCAAGCAGTCCCCCGAGCTCTCCGAGGTCCTCAAGGTCTCGGACAGCGTCAACAACCGCCTGATCATCGTCCCGGGCACCTTCGCCTTCTTCCGCCCTCTCGGCGGCGACTCGAAGACGGCGGACGGCCTCAACCCCCACGCGGTCAGCAACGACGAGGTCCACGAGCACCGCAACCGCCGCCTGTACGCGAAACTCAAGACCGCCATGGGTAAGCGGCGCCAGCCCATGCTCACGAACATCACCACCGCGGGCGAGGACGCCGGCGAGACCATCTATGAGGAACTCCGCGACCACGCTGTGCGGGTCCTCGAGGGTTGGCGCGACGGAAGTTTCGTGGACGACCGCTTTTTCGCCGTCATCTACGCGATCGACGACGACGACGACCCGTTCGACGAGGCGGCTTGGCGCAAGGCCAACCCCTCGCTCGGGGCGCACGGCGCCGGCGTCAAGCTCGACTACCTCCGCGAGGTGGCCGCGCGCAGCCAGCACAACCCCGAGACCAAGCGCGACTTCCTGCGTATGCACTGCGGCCGCCGCGCATCGAGCGTCACCCGCGCCATCGCCCTTGACGTCTGGGACGCCTGCGCCGGCTACCCGGACGGCACGTCCATCAACTGGGATGATCATCTCGGCCGCCCCTGCATCCTCGCCCTCGACCTCTCGAGCACCCGCGACCTGACCTCGCTCTGCCAGCTCTTCCCACCCGATGAGATCTACCCCTTCTGGCTCTACCGCTGGTTCAACTGGCTCCCGACCGCCAACCTCGCCAAGAAGTGCGAGGAGGACAACGTCCCCTACGACCGCTGGGCCGAGGATCCGCACCGGTGGCTCGAACTCACCGAGGGGAATCAGATCGACGAGCTCGCCGTGGTGCGGCGGGTCCAGGAACTGCATGAGACCCACCAGGTCTTGCAGATCACCAACGATCCATGGCACGCCGTCCAGCTCGGCAACGTCCTCCAGCGTGAGAGCGGCATCGAGATCGTCGGCTACCGCCAGGACCTCAAGAACTTCGGCGCCGCCGTCATGCACTTCCTCGACGAGATCGCCGTCGGGCAGCTCCGCCACGACGGGAACCCTCTCGTTCGCTGGACCGCCGGCAACGTCGTTACCAAGGAGGACGCCGACGGCAACCGTCGCTTCCACAAGAAGCTCTCAAAGCGCCGCATCGACCCGATGACTGCGGCCACCATGGCGCGCGGCCGGGCCCTCGTCCTCGTGGGCGACGGCGCTTCTATGTATGACGAGTCCGACGGCGGCAACCCCGAGGGCGACGAGGCGCCGCCGCCGCCGGTCTTCAAGGGACCGAGGTCCATGTATGACGAGGCTCCATGATCGACCTCCGCAGCCACCTCGATGACGTCCACGTCTACGGCGGACTCCTGCTCCTGTCCGTCGGTGCGGGCTGGGTCTACCGTCCCGCGGGGCTGATCGTCGCCGGCGTAGGCCTGCTGGCGCTTGGGGTCTGGGCCCTGGTGCCGCGGACCGGGAGGCCCGAGTAATGGCCATCCTCCGCTCCATGCTCGCGCAGCGCCCGACCGACCTCTCGCGCATCGACAACATCGAGGACTGGCTCCGCAACGCCTGGAACGGCCAGCCCGCGGCCAGCGGCATCCGCGTCACCGAGGAGCAATCCCTCCAGGTCACCGCCGTCTACGCCTGCGTCACCTTGATCGCCGACGCCATCGCGTCGCTTCCGCTGCACGTCTACCGCCGCACCTCCGGCGGCAAGGAGCGCGCGACCGACCACCCACTCTACCGCGTCCTGCACGATGAGCCGAACGACGACATGACCTCGTTCCAGTGGCGCGAGGTCAGCATGGTTGGGGATCTCCTCTGGGGCAACGCCTATTCGATCCTCGACGCGACCGACGCCGGCACAGCAGGTGCGCTGTACCCGGTCACCCCGAGCCGCGTCATCCCGTATCGCGACCCCGCAACATGGGAACTCCTCTACGACGTCGTGTCGGGTGACGGGAGTCCGATCACGGTCAGCCAGGACCAGATGCTCCATGTCCCTGCCCTCGGTTTCGACGGTGTCATTGGGCGGCCGCCGATTGGCCTCATGCGCGAGGCAATCGGTCTCGCCGCCGTCACCGAGAAGCATGGCGCAAGCTTCTTCGGCCGTGGGGCCCGCCCGGGGATCACCCTCGAGCACCCCAAGCCGCTGAGTCCGAAGGCCGTCCGCGCCATCCGCGAGATGTGGAACGCGGACCATCAGGGCATCGAGAACGCTCACGGCGTGTCGGTGCTGGGCGAGGGGATGAAGGCCAACTCGTTCATGATCCCGAACGAGCAGGCGCAGTTCCTCGAGACCCGCAACTTCCAGGTCGCCGAGATCGCACGGGCCTTCCGCGTCCCGTCGTGGATGATCGGCGACACCTCCGGCGGCACCGCCTGGCCCACCGCCATCGAGAACATCGGCATCATCCTCGTCGTCCACACCCTGCGCCCATGGACCGTCCGCTGGGAGCAGGCCATGAACTCCAAGCTCTTCAGCCCGGCCGAACGGGCCGCCGGCTACTACGTCGAGTTCGACCTCAACGGCCTCCTCCGCGGCGACACCCTGAGCCGCTTCCAGGCGCACGCCTCGGCGCTCTCCAGCGGTTGGATGAACCGCAACGAGGTCCGCCAGATCGAGAACCTCAACACCGTCGACGGCCTCGACGAGTTCCTGACGCCGTCCGGCGGCAACGCCATGAAGCCGGTCACCGGCAACCCGCGCGGAGCCGCCGTCGCTTTCGCGCCGCTCTTTCAGGAGACATGGGCGCGCGTGTTCCGGCGCGAGCGCGCCGACCGGTCGCCCGCGGAGAAGAAGGGCCAGCTCGAGGGCTGGCTCGAGCAGCACCTGGCGTATGCGAGGGAGCAGATCGGCGCCGTCGTCGAGGCGTACCGCGCCGCCGGCGGTGAATGCCTGTCCGCCGCGGAACTCGTCGCCGTGGAACACCAGACCCCGTCCGACCTCGACCCGATGACCCGCGCGGCGGCCGCCACGGAGCGGACGTTGCGGGGCGTGAGGTGAGCATGTCCGAACTCAACTACGTGCTGAGGTTCGTCGCCCGGAACCCGTGGGCGATCCTCCCCGAGAAACTCGACGAGATCCTCGCCCTCCTGCAACTCCACGAGGCCGGTGTCCGCTTCACCGCCGAGGAAATCCACGCGCGGATCGGCGACCCGCCGCGGCGGCAGACCCTGGTGTCGGGCCGGACCGGCATCATCCCGGTCTACGGCACCATCGTCCCGCGCGCCGGCATGATGACCGACCTCTCCGGCGCCGTCGCCGCCGAGCAACTCGCCCGCGAGGTGCGCGCCTTCGCCGCCGACCCCGGCGTCGACCGCGTCGTCCTCGACATCAACTCCCCGGGCGGCAACGTCGTCGGCCTGCCCGAACTCGCCGCCGAGATCCGCGCCGCCCGCGACGTCAAGCCGATCGTCGCGGTCGCCAACTCCATGGCCGCGTCGGCCGCCTACTGGCTCGCGGCCCAGGCCTCCGAGATCGCCGTCACCCCGTCCGGCGCCGTCGGCTCGATCGGAGTCTTCGCCATGCACGAGGACGTCTCCCGCGCCGTCGAGGGGCAGGGGCGCCGGGTCACCATGATCAGCGCCGGTAAGTACAAGACCGAGGGCAACCCCTTCGAGCCGCTCTCCGACGAGGCGCGGGCCAGCATCCAGGAGGACGTCAACACCGTCTACGGGCGGTTCGTCGCCGACGTTGCCAGGGGGCGGGGCGTCAGCGAGGACCTCGTTCGCGCTGGGTTTGGCGAGGGCCGCATGGTCCAGGCCGAGCGCGCCCTCGAGCAGCGCATGGTGGACCGCATCGAAACCTTCGACCAGGTCATGGCCCGGCTGACCGCCGCCGCTTCGGCGGCCGCCGGGAACCGTTTCGCTGCAGCGGCAGGCGCTGCTGTGGCGTCCACCCGCGACGGGGCAGGGCAGGCGCCCGCCAACGTCGCCGCAACGCTCCGTCTCATCGAACTCGACACCAGCAAGTAGGGAGGCTACATGAACAAGCTGCTCGATCTGTTGCAGAAGCGGGCCAAGATCGTGGCCGACGCCCGCGCCATCGTGGAGAAGGCCACCGAGGAGGGGCGCCCGGTCACGGCCGAGGAGCAGGCCAACGTCGACAAGGCCATCGCCGACGCCGAGGCCATCAACGCTCAGGTGAAGTCGATCGAGAAGCTGGAGGCCGTCGAGACCTCCATCGGCAGCGCCCTCGACCGCTTCAAGGCCGCGCCGCCGACCGCCGCGGCGCATGACATCGAGACCCGGGCGATCGAGGCGTTCGCCCACGGCGGTTACAAGGCCGTCCCCAAGGACCTGCGCGAGCCGCTCGACGCCGCCCAGGGCCGCGCGTTCGCGGCGTGGTTCCGGCAGGGGTCCTACACCCTGACCCCGGAGATGCGCGCCGCCCTCAACATCACCGACGCCACCAAGGGCGGCTACCTGCAGCCGCCGCCGGCGATGATGGCCGCCATCATCAAGGGCGTCGACGACCTCGTCTGGCTGCGCCGACTCGGCAACGTCATGACGATGGAGATGGGCGAGCAGCTCAACGGCGTCTCGCTCGACACCGACGTCGCCGACTGCACCTGGACGAACGAGATCCCGGCCGCGGACATCGCCGAGGACGACGCCGTCAGGTTCGGCAACCGCGCGATGTCGCCGCACCCGTTCGTCAAGCTGATCAAGATCAGCAAGGACGCGGCGCTGCTCCGCAACTTCGACCTGGTCGGCTTCATCGCCCAGCGGATCGCCTACAAGCAGGCGATCACCCTGGAGAAGGCCTACCTCACGGGGTCCGGCTCCAACCAGCCGCTCGGGCTGTTCACCGCCTCCGACCAGGGCATCCCGACCAGCCGTGACGTCTCGACCGGCAACACCGCAACCGCCATCACCATGGCGGGCCTCAAGAACGCCCAGTACGCCCTCAAAGCACAGTACCGGATGGCACCTGGCGTGGGGTGGCTGTTCCACCGGACCGCGGTTTCCATGATCGCGGCCCTGCGCGAGGACACCGGCGGCGCGGGCACCGGCGGTTACCTCTGGCAGCCGTCCGTCCAGGTCGGTCAGCCCGACCGCCTGCTCGGCTACCCGGTGTACGAGTCCGAGTACGTCCCATCCACCTTCACCACCGCGCTCTACGTCGGTATGCTCGGGGCGTTCAACCACTACCAGATCGTCGACGGCCCCTCGGTCGGCCTGCAGCGCCTGGTCGAGCTGTTCGCCCTCAAGCGCCAGGACGGCCTCATCGCCACGATGTACGGCGACGGCCAGCCGATCCTCTCCGAGGCGTTCGTCCGCATCAAGCTCGCGTAGGTCTCGGTGCGACCGGGAGTGAACCCAACGGGGGCCGGGCAACCGGCCCCCAAGTAGTAAGGAGACCATCATGAAGGACATCTACAACGACGCCGTCATCGTCCCGCTCGTGGAGGCGGCTGACCTCGCCCACACCGACACCCAGTCCAAGTACGTCGACCTGGCCGGGTTCGAGGCGTGCGAGATCGTGGTCGCGATCGGCGCCCTGACCGGCGTGGACGCGAGCAACTACCTGACGCCGACCCTCCAGGAGGCGTCCACGACCCCGGGCACGGTGGGCAACTACGCCGCCGTCGACTCCACCAACATCATCGGCGGGTTCTCCAAGGTGGATGCCACCACCAAGGACTCCGTGGTGCAGCGGGCCTGCTACACCGGCTCGAAGCGCTACGTCAACGTCCTCCTGGACTACACCGGCACCGCGATCACCGCCGGCATCGTCGGCGTGTACGCGATCCTGCGGCGCGCCAGGAAGGGCCCGGAGTCGGCGATCACCCCGACGACCGGCGCGGTGGCCTAGGCCTCACCCCAACTGCAACCCTGAGAGGGGGCCTTCGGGCCCCCTCTTCGTTGGAGGCAACCATGAAGGTTCGAATCATCAAGCTCGCGGCCGGCCCCCGTGGCGTATTCGACGAAGGCGCCGTGCTCGTGGGACCGCCGGAGATGTTCACCGGCCTGACCTACGTCACCCTCGAGGCGGACATCGCCCCGGCGCCCCCGGCCGAATCCGAGAGCGACGCCGGTGGTGACGAGAAGCCTCGCGGGCGCCGGAGCCGCTCATGAACATCGTCGAGACCGCCGCGCGCGCCACCTGGGCGGTCACGGCGGAGGAAGTCAAGGCGCAGGGCCGGATCACCGGCACCGACGAAGACGCCTACATCGCGAGCCTCATCCAGCGCGTGCAGGAGGACCTCGAGGTCGCATGTGACCGCGCATTCTCCGATCGGTCCCTCCGGCTCACCCTGGCCGCATTCCCGGCCAGAATCCTGCTCCCGTTCGCTCCGGCCAAAGAGATTACCTCGATCACCTACGTCGACCAGGACGGCGTTACCCAGACCCTCGGGCCGACCGCCTACACCCTCGACGCCGACGCCGAGCCTGCGGTCGTCGTGCCGGCCTATGGCACCTCCTGGCCGAGTACCCGTGCCGTCCCTGCGGCCGTCACCATCACCTACACGGCTGGCGGCTGGGGGTCCGCGCGCCCGCTCCCGCACGTCTACAAGGACGCCATCCTCGCCACCGTCGTCTACCGCTTCGACACCCGCGAGGATTCCGGCTACCCGCAAGCCGTCCTCGACAATCTGCCCAACCTCTGCCTGTGGACCTCCTACGGGGCGCAGTAGATGAACGATCCCGGCAAACTCAACCACCTCGTCACGATCCAGCAATCGCTTCCGGATCGCGACAGCTACGGGACCGAGATCGCGAGGTGGTCTGACGTCGCCAAGGTGTGGGCCGAGGTGTCCGACATCTCCGGACGCGAGTACACCGCTATGCAGCAGGCCGTTTCGAACGTCTCCGTCCGGGTGCGGATCCGCTACCGCGACGGGATCACCGCCACCATGCGGGTCCTTGATGGCGCCCGGGTCCTCGAGATCATCTCCGTCATCAACGCCGACGGCGGCCGGAGCGAACTGCAGCTCATGTGCCAGGAGATCCGGTAATGGACCGCCTCACCGTCAGCGTAGCCGGAACCCAGGCGATGCGGGCACGCATCAACGCCATGTCGGACTCCGTCGGGGGTGCCGTCATGCGGCCGGTCGTCCAGTCCGCTGCGCTGCAGGTGCGCGACCTAGCCGCCGCGCTCGCCCCGAAGCGCACCGGGCGCGGCCGGCAGGGCATCATCACCGATCTCATGAAGATCGGAAAGGGGTATTGCTACTACTGGGTCCGTCTCCAGCCGGACGCCTACTACATGTTCTTCCAGGAGATCGGCCTCGGGACCGGCGCCAGCAGACCTGTCCAGGAAAAGACTCGCCGCCGGCGGGTGAACTTCATCCAGTCCATGGCCATTCGCCAGCGCCTCCGCGAGCAAGGCGTCCTTCCTGCTGAGATCATGGCCGCCAGGTATTTGGGCCGTCAGGGAAACCAATTTGGCCTCTCACGGCGTGAGTTGAAACGGCAGGCCATCCTCGCCCGCGGTGGCCGACTGCAGGGACAGCGCCACCCGAACATGGCCGCGCACCCGTGGCTGCGCCCTGCCGTGCGTTTCACCCGGACCGGTCTGCGACAGTACATGCTCGAGGCGCTCGCCGCCAACATCCGGCGCTGGGACGCGCGATGACCATCGACGAAGGCCTCTGGCTCAAACTCGCCGGCGACTCGGCGGTACGCGCCCTGGTCGGGGACCGCTGGTATCCCGACATCATCCCCGAGGGCGAGGCCGATCAGGAGTTTCAGCCCGCGATCGCCTACGGCAACAGCGGCGAGACGGAGGATGCGACCCAGGACGGCCCCTCCGGCCTGCGCATCGCCACCATGCAGGTCGCCTGCATGGCCTCGACGCCGGCTGTGGCGCATGACCTCGCCGCCCGTGTCCGCGCCGCTCTCCTCGACGGCGCCGAAACCTGGGGCGACGTCCGCGTCTTCCATGCCGAGGTCCAGCCAGGCGGGCGGACCGCAGACGACAGCACCGGCAGTGTGCAGAAGGTGATCGTGGCGCTCAACGTCACGGTCGCATACAGGGGGTAGAACATGGCACGGACGGATCTCACACCCAAGGTGCTTGCCAACCAGGTCTTCGGCGTCTCGGCCAACGCGGCCGACGTCGCCCTCGTGGCCGGAGACGTCGTCAACGGCAATCAGGCCGACTGCACGGGCAAGGAACTGCTCCTCGTCCAGAACACCGACATCGGCGCCGGGACCGTCACCATCGCCGGCAAGGCCGACGAATACGGTCGCACCGGCGAAATCACGGCGTATTCGGTCGGCGCCGGCGAGATTGCCATCTTCGGCCCGTTCCCGACCGACGCCTTCCGCCAGGTCTCGCCGGTGGCCGGCAAGATGAACATCGACGTCTCCGCCGCCACGATGAAGCTCGCCGTCCTGCGTTTGCCGTAGCCGTCACCGTAACCGCACCACGGGAGAGGGCCGCCGCGAGGCGGCTCTCGCTGTTAGGAGGCACCAATGGCCGTCTTCGCGCAAGGAACGCTCCTCAAGAGGGGCAACGGCGCCACCCCGGAGGTCTTCACGACCATCCCCGGATGTCAGTCCATCAGCTTCGGGCCGCCTCAACCCGACGAGATCGACGTGACGTCGCAGAGCTCGGCCGCCGGGTTCCGCGAGTACATCACGGGTCTGCTCGGCAAGGGCAAGGCGAGCACGAAGGTCTACTACGACCCGGCCGAGGCCACACACGTCGCACTCCGTGGCGACCACGGGAGCTACTTGAACTTCCAGATCGCCTTCGTCGGAACCCCGGCGGAGACCGTCACCTTCCGCGCCCGTGTGGACATCAGCCTCGACAACCCCGTCGACAACGCCCGCGTCATGTCCGTTGATCTCGCGATCACGGGCCAGCCGGTCTGGTCGTAGGCCATGGCGCTCACCAAGGCCCAACTGCTCGACGCGGCCCGGCTCGGCATCCGCGAGGTGGCGCTCCCGGGTGGCCGCGGCAGCGTGTTCGTCCGCGGCCTGTCCCTGCGGGAGTACGACGGATTCGAGACGGCCGTCACCGAGGCCAAGAAGCGCGGTCTGCCCACCGTCCGGGCCGAATTGCTCGTGCGCACGCTCTGCGACGAGGCGGGTGCGCGCCTGTTCGGCGACAGTGACACCGACGCGCTCGCCGCGCTCGGGCAGGACGTGCTCGAGCCCGCGTTCCAGGCGGCGGCCGCACTCGCGGGCCTCGCGGACGACGTCGGAAAAAACTCGCCGAGCGAGCCGGGAGGTGGTTCCTCTTCTGGCTCGCCGACCGGCTCGGACGCACCGTAGAGGAGCTACTCGACACCATGACTTCGCACGAGTTCGCCGAGTGGCGGGCGTTTCACGGCGAGCTGCCGTCGGCCCGCGCGGTGGCGCCGCCGCCGGCCGTCACTGCCGCCGAGGACCGCGCCGCGCGTGACCTCATGAAGCGGTTCACCAAGGGGGCGTGATGGGCTTCCAAACCTCCTGGGGCTCAATCTACGCGCGCATCGGCGCGGATACCTCGGACTTCCAAGCGAAACTCGCGCAGTCGAACACCATCCTCGGGCAGTGGGCCGGAGGGAATGAGCAGCATGGCATGAGGGTCGAGCGTTCCCTCATCCGCGTCTCCCGCGGATCCGCGGAGGTGATGCGATCGTTCGGCATTATGGGCGGGCAGAGCGCCATGGCCGTCCAGATGATCCTCGACAAGGTCGGACTGCTGGAAATGGCGCTTCCGGTCGGGCTGGCGATGATGGCACCACAGATTGGCGCGTTCATCAACAAAATCACCGGTCTCGGGGCGGCCTTCGCCACCATCGGGCCGCCGACGCAGGCTATGGCCGAAGACCTCGCCGCCAACGCGGACGGATTCGAGGCCGCCCAGACCACGCTCAAACACCTCCTCGCACAGCTCGGCATCGCGCAACCGCTGTGGCTCCAGAGCGGTCAGCGCACCAAGGAGAACGCCGAGCAGACCATCCTGCTCATGGGCACGCTGCACAACGAGGTCGAGGAGCGCAAGAAGGCCAACACGACGACCTCAGCCTACGTCGCCCAGCAGATCGTCGCCAACGCGAAGCTCGCCGAGGCGGCAAAGCTCCACAAGGAGTCGGTCGACTGGCTCGTCAAGGAGAAGCAAAGTCAGATCGAGTTCAACAACGCATGGGGCAAGATGATCCCGGTTGGCACGCAGATCGCGATCGCCCTCGGCAAGGGCCAGCAGGCCATGAAGGAGCTCGGCCAGGAGACGATCAAGGCCTACGGCATCCTCTCCGAGACCTCGGCTCGCGCCAGCGTCGATGACATGCAGAAGAAGCTGCGCGCGGTCGCGATCGAGGGCGGCGACGCCGGCCAGGTCATGGCCAAGATGGGGCCGGACATCCTCCAGGTGGTCGAGGACGCCAAGGCGATGGGCGTGGCGCTCCCTCCGGTGATGGAGGACGTCGCCCTCGCGATCAGCGAGAAGAACAAGCTCTGGCTCGGCGATCTCATGACCGGCTTGGGCAAGACTCCGGCGGCCGCCAGCGCCGCCTCTGCCGCGAGCGCGAAATATCTCGACGACATGGGCAACAAGCTCGAAGGCTCGATCTCCGGCGGATTCGGCCGCGGCATCGAGAAGGGCACGAACTTCGGCAAGCAACAGATCGACGCCTTCCGCGCCGAGGTGGAGCAGACCCCGATCGTCTTCAAGATCGAGGGCGACTGGTCCGGCTTCCGCGATCAGTGCAAGAAGCACGGCGTGAACTTCGGCATGGATACCTACTGACATGGCTCTCCCGGCGACGATCACTCGCGGCGCCACCGTCCTGACGCTGACGGTGCCGCCGATCGTGGAGCGCCGTGACGAGGATCGGGGACCCGCGCGCGCGGTTGCGATGACCTTGGGCGGCGTCCCGATCGTCCAGGAATGGCCCGCGGCCTCGGGCCACGGCGAGCGCCGCCTGTGTCTGCGGATCGCCATGATGTCCGAGGCGCAGGCAATGACCCTGCGCACGTTGCTCGATGGGACCGGCCCGGTCACGGTCAACCTCGGGGCCGGTTCGGCGGTCACGGCCATGTTCGGGCCGATCTCCGAACAGAAGATCGAAGCGATCATCGGCGACTACCCGGACGTCGCCGCCGACGGTGGCTCGCTGCAGGACCGGCTCAAGGTCTGGCGGGCGAGCCTCTCCCTGTACCGCATCTGAGGAGGTAGAGGATGAGTGCAGACCTGATCATCCGCGCGGGTTCGGCGCCGACCGACCCCGTGGCGAACGTGCAGACGCGATTCGTCAACACCACGAACCTCCCCATCCTCAGCCTCAGTTACCTCGACAACGGGCGAGCGATCGCGGACACCTACACACTCGCCTTCACCAAGACGGGCGCTGTCGTCACGATGACCATCGACTGCAACGTCAAGAACCCGTACCGCGACATGGTCGGCAAGACGGTGACGTGCGACGGCGTCGCCGTCAACAGCACCCAGCTCCCCGGGCTCGGCCTGGTCCTGGCGGCCGGCACCGATACCGGATGGGCCGCGAAGGTCACGGTCAGCCAGATCATGGATGCGGCGGGCCTCGTGACGCCGGCGTTCGGGTTCGGCGTCGTCGAGGCCGGGGTTGCAACCACCGGCGTGCAACTCGCCTGCTGCAACGTCGGAGACGCACCGGCGCAGAACTGCAAGATCTACTCCCTCCCCGGCGGCTACTACTACGGCACGAACTGCGACATGATCGTCAAGAAGATCTCGGCGCACACCAACCCGGCGCGCCACAAGCTCGCCGTCACCGCCACCAAGGTGATCACCTTCACCAACTGGGGCACGGACAGCGGCAGCGGCAAGAAGAAGGTCGACATCCTCGTGGACGGTGTCAGCGCGGTCGTGGGCGCCCTCCTCGACGGATCCACGGTCTACCAGTACGGCTCCGCGAACGGCTATGTGGACGCCAACGACTGCTTCATCGGCCAGTTCATCATCCTGCAGGACACGGTGGCCGACCCGACCGCGGTGAGCGTCACCATGAAGCTCACCTCGGACGCCTTCACCTGGACGCAGTTCGCCCCGGACGTGAGTGGCAGCCCCGGCACCTACGCCTACCAGGACCTCGACCTCACGCAGAGCGGCCAGCCGGCGGGAACGATCATGAACGGGAGCTACGCGAAGTTCTGGGCGCGCAAGGTCCTGCCCGACGCGGCTCTGGCCGGTGACATGCGCAAGGGCCTCATCCGCACCCGCGGGCTGACGACGTAAGGGGGCGAACGTGAGACGAACGACCTACGGCGACATGCCCGCCGACTTCGCGTACCTCAAGTACGCGTGGATCAAAGGACTGTCCATTGTTCAGTTCTCCGACCAGGAGAATTATAAAGAAACATCTGTCTACCCGACGTTCCTGACCGACCCGGACGGCGGCGGTGGCATTGAGCTGGCTACGCGGGTGGCTGGGACAAACCACTTTGCTGGCTCGAACCTTGTACTGGTCTCAAACTACAATTTCTCTGCTCTGCGGGTTCGGATCGGGAGTTCTCCGGTCGTCGTTTCCGCCAATCTTTGGATTGCCCTCAAGCAGGATTGGGGTACTGGAGTTACCGGGACGGTGGTTCTGGCGCGCGGCGATCGCTCCAAGTTGGTCAATGCGGACATAACCGATATGGATTACCGCTACAAGGACTCGTCCGCACTGACTCCGTGGGACGGTGACCTGTACGGTCCTCATCTCGGTGTGGAGCAGTACAGCGGTCCCGCGATCGCACAGATCCCGTGGGCGACCTGGACCTACACCGGCGTTGGCCTTACCTACGCGACTGAGTACAGTCACGCGTTCGATGTGACTGCGATGGTGCGCGAGGGGCTTCTAAGCGGGCTTCCAATATGGGCATTTTGGTTCGTGCTGCAGACCAGCGCCAGTCGGAGCATGATGTTAAAATGGTCAAACGGCAGCTCGAACCGCGCGCCGTACTTCGACATCCTGTACTGGCTCCCCATCGAGTCGTTTGCGGCCAAGGCCGACGGCTCGATTGACCTGGCGAAGCCGCTGGATGCGTACGTTGGGTCGGATGACCGGCGGATCAACCTCGGCGCCGTGGAGCGCAACTCGTTCGGCTTGCCGGTGAAGATGTTCCTGCGCAACTTCTCGCAGAACACCTTCGGGCTGCTGCGGATCGGCGATGACGTGCCCGAGGCGGAGACGCCGGTGATGATCGCCGGTGCAGGGACCGGAGTGCTCCATTACGTCTCGCTGGCCGAGGCGGCGGTGAGTCAGTTGTGGTCGTTCAAGTTCACATCGCCGACGCACTTTCAGGTCAAGGCGCTCGCGTTTCGCGACAACGCCGCCAACCTCAACAGCGTGTACGGCGGGACCGGCTGGGAGGGCGACATCACCGCGCAGTTCGATGCGCCGAGCGGGGGACTGTCGGTCCCGACGGCGGCGTGGCAGCAGGCTGGGTTCGTCGCGGGTGATGAGTGGGAAGTGGGCGTCCTCGGCAACACGACCGACACGACCTGGCCCGCCGATGCCAACGACCAGGTGCAAATGACCGAGGACGTGGCCGGCAGCCCCGACGACACGGCGTATCGCCCGATCCAAGGCTACTCGCTGCGCACGACGGCGGCGGTCACGGTGGACGCGACCAGCAAGGTCATCCCGGTGCGCCCGGTGGTCGCCGCGCAGTGGCCGGTCGGGACCAAGGCATGGATCGGGGACAAGACCAAGGTCAACAGGGGCCAGGTCGCGGCGGTCCAAGAGTCCAGCGTGGCCGCGCCCGTGTTCACCGGCGCCGGCCTGAATGACATGACCGTGGTTGGAGGCTACCGCGGCACGGTGGATCGGACCTACCGCGTCGAGATTGACGCGACCGGGACGCCGGACACCTTCAAGTGGTCGCATGACGGCGGTGTGACGTGGGCTGCCACTGGCGTCGCAGTCAACAACTCGTGGATTCACCTCGAGGACGGGATCTGTGTGAAGTGGACGGCGACCACGGGGCACACGGTCGGCAACCGCTGGGACGTCGCGGTGCTCGCCTCGAGCATCACGCTGTCCGGCCTGACCAACAACAGCGATGCGTTCGCGGTGGGCGCCTGGGTCAGTACGACCTTGCCGTGGTCCAACGCCGCGCCCGGGACCTGGGTACAGGCCAGCGCGACGTTCGGCGTCTCCAGTGTGACGCCGCGACGCATCCCCGTCGCGGACCCCAGCGGATTCGCCGCACCTGACGTTGTGTTTGTTCAGGACGTTTCCGACCCCACGCTGACCTGCGAGCGCACCATCGCCAGCGTCGGGTCCAACTACATCGACGTGACGGCGGATTTCGACGTGGACTATGCGGCGGGCGCGGTGATCGCCAAGAAGGGGTCGGGTGAACACGCGATCTGGCTGCGCGTGTCGGCCACCGCGTCCACGGTCGAGCAGCGCAAGGACTTCCGGATCAACGGGAGGGTGTAGTGCCGCTCACGCTCGATGAGGTCTGGCCTGCGAACGGCGCGCGGAACGTTGAGTTGGACTGCCTGGTGGAAGCGATCCTTCACAACTCCGACAGCACAGCCTACACCAAGCTCGAAACCACGCAGGCTGACTTCGCGGCGGGGACGCTGGTCAACGCCACAGCTCGGGCAACGGATGATCTCGTGTTGGCGGCGGCTGTGGGTGGAGCACTCTCATTCAGCGGATCTGCTCAGGCGCTTCAGGGCGCCCGACCATCCTCTTACAACTTCACTTCAAATATCACAATTGAAGCATGGGTCAAACCCGGTGCGACAATGCAGTACGGCGGAATCCTGTCGTCCGGAACGGCTAACACCTCAACTGTGTACTTTGAACTATATATGACACCATCTGGAGGTCTGACGTTTTGGTTCTATAGCGGCGCCGGACGGACGAATGCTTGTACAGTCAACCCACTAACTGCCGGTGCGTGGTATCACGTTGCCGTTACCTACGATGGTGCGCATGTCACGTTCTACGTCAATGGTGTGCAGGCCGGAGCGCAAGTCGCCCAGACGAATGTGCTAGTTCCTCCCTCCGGCGGGACTGTCAGAATAGGGAATACCGAGGAAACCGGCGACAACTACTTCAAGGGCGTTATTGACGATGTGCGTCTTTGGAACGTTGTTCGCACGCAGGCAGACATCGCTGCTTTCAAGGACCAGGAGCTTGTCGGCAACGAGTCAGGATTGATCGGCTATTGGAAGCTCGACGAGGGAACAGGAACAACTGTCGCCGACAGCAGCTCGACTGGTGTCACGTTGAACTTTTTTGGTTCTCCAACCTGGGTTGCAGGCAACGTTTCACCAGGGGCTGCGGCTTATCAACCGTCCGGCTCGCGCGTCTCCCCGGCCTACCCGCTCTCGACCGTCGGCAAGTTCGGCACCGGGATCGTTGAGTACGACTCGACGCTGCCCGCCAACACGACGCTCACGCTCAAGATCAGCAAGGACGGCACCAACTGGACGACGGTGGCCAGCGGCGACCGCATCGCGCTGTGGGCCGAGGGCGACGATCTCTCGGCGGCGAGCATCTACACCAAGGCGGAGCTGGCGACCACGGACACCGGCCAGACGCCGGTGCTCTCGGAGGTGCGGCTGAAGTTCCTGCCGTTCGATCCGTCGCAGATCGAGTTGAACGTGGACGGCCACGCGTTCACGACGGCGAACGGGTTAGCGCTCTGGAACGAGTCCTACTCGCGGGCTGTTTTGAGGTCCGTGGCGGGCGCGGCGTTGTGGTGGAACGACGGGTTGCGCGAGAGCGGCGTCACCATCCTTGTCAAATACAAGGGAGCCGCCCTGAGCACGACGTCGGCACGCGTGGCGATGGAGGAAGCGATCGCTGCTCCGACGGATGGGTACTGGGCCGCCCTGCGCGGCTCGCCGGACATGCGGCCCGGCGTGGCAGATGGCTTCTGGTGCCTGCTCGATATCACGCAGAGCTTGTTGGCATCATCGGTCAACGGCTTCTACTACGTCGCAAGCTTCACACCAACCGAGGCGGACGGCTACTACTGGGTCGCGCACCCGTTCTACCACGACACGCCCGAGGTCGCGGTTGTTGGCCAGCCCCACCTTGCGGACCTCCCCGAGGGCGTGACGATCAAGGGTTACAACCCCAAGGATTTCGCCGAGACCGTGATCGTCCAAGGATGGATGCGGAACGATCAGCCGGAGCACATCATCGTCGGCAACCCATTCACCAAGGATTTCGGCCCAGATGCCGTGATCGTCGCCCGCGAGCAGCTCGCTGACTTGCCGGAGGGCGCGGTGGTCTACGCGGTCAACCGGTACAACGGCATGTCGATCCGCATCATGAGCGTCGAGGAGGCCGCACTCCTCGCCGACCTCGGCGTCCTGGTGGTGGACTGACATGGAGATCCAGTACACCGTCCTCATGAGGGCGGCCGGCTCCATGAACGCGGGTTCCGACGTGACGGGGTTCGTCGACGACCTGGAGATCGGCAACGACCGCCGCCAGCTCTACCGCTCGGCGCGGATCACGTTTCAGGGCTGGTTTCCGACCGAGCCCACCGTGCGCTGGGATATCTACGGCACCACCGACTCTGCCGCACCGTTCTCCTCACTGCTCCTGCGCAACGGACTGACGGCCCCCGACCAGCAGGCCGATGTAACGCTCGATCGCGGCGCCGTCCAGAACACGCAGATCACGATCTACGACTGGGCGTGGATCGCGCAGCGCATCTCGCCCGCCTCGACGGTCATCGCGGCGCCGAGCAGTTCCAAGGCGATCAAGGCGGCAGCCGCCGCCGACCGGTCCGCCTGGCCGCTCGGCCGCTGGCAGTACCTGTCGGCGCAGACGATGCACGATGTCGTCCGCGGGCTGGCGGCTCTGGCCGGGTTCGGCGTCGAGCTCTACATCCCGAACTACGCGATCGACGCGATCGTCTTCGACCCGCGCGAGCAGGTGTGGCCCGCGATCTGGCGCCTGGTCGAGCCGTTCCGGCCGGAGGCGTACTTCCGCCCCGAGCGAAACAGTGTCGTCATCGCCACCGGCGTGGACCAGCATCTCGGCGTCGGCGGGACGCTGCAGCTCACGGACGCGGCCGTGATCCGCGCCAAGATCTCGCCGCAGCGGTTCCGCCATCTCCGGCAGGTCATCGTGAGGACGCCTCCATGGCGCTAGTTGGCACCCGCACTGTTGTCGAGCGCGTCGGCGATCTCCCCGAAGCGAGCGACTTCGGGTTCATCCCATCCTCGCTGACGATCACCAGCGTCTACTGGGACCATCCCGATCTCGGGAAAAAGGTCACGCTCCTGATCGACCAGACGTGTTCGACCATCAACGTGAACGGCGAGGAGGTCGGACGCGAGGTTGAGCACTGGAACTACGAGACCGCGAGCGAGTACCCAACCTGGCACCGCAAGGACACCTATCAACTCGCCTGGATCCCCGGCGTCAACCACCGCGCGAGCCTCATCCTCGTCCAGACCGAATACACGGAGTATTGGTACGACTCACCTCTCCCCAGCGGCACGCCGTGCTCGCGCCGTCTCACGGAGGGGTACGTCGTCTACAACCTCGCACCCACCGAGTACGTCGTCGACGCGACCGGGAAGGCGAAGCTCGACGCCAAGGGGCAGAAAGTTCCCGCCGGCCCCGTCCGTAAGGTGCCGGGTACGCAGCGCGCCTGGGATGCAGGGATCACGCAGCAGGGCATCGTCGAGGCCCCCGATGAGAACCAATGCGCCTACTGGGAACGGATCGAACTTGAGCAGGAGATCGTGCGCGAGGACATGCAGCGCACCGTCCGCTGGAGCTGGAAGCACGACTATCTGACCGGACTCACGACGTCGAGCGGGCCGGATGAGTCGGTCAAGGACCCGCTCTCGTGGGAACTCCCAATCAAGCCGGATGCGCCGAGGCTATCCTTGCGAGATCCTGCCGCCGGCGCGACGGCCTTGCTCCTCGAGGGCGGTGACGCGCACATTCGGCAGCAGTTCCCGGTGCTCTCCGAACGAACGATCCGCTGCGCCTCCTGGGTCATCTTCCGGCGCGCGACAGTGCCGCCGACCGTGACCGGCACCGACGACCGTTTCGACCTCAAGGACACCAAGCTCCCTACCACCTGCATCGAGGGCCCGGTGACCCTCGCGGCCGCCGTGGACTACGCGGGCGCGCCCGCCTCCCCGGTGCCGGCGCCGATCTCCTACTCGGAGCCGGAGGACCCGACGCCAGACCCGGCACCGTCCTGGGAGCAGGTGGCGGAGGTCGAGAACACGACCGCCGCGGACGCGCCGGGGCCGTCGCGCGGGATCTTCGTGGACGACACGACCGAGGGCGGTGCGACCTACGAATACTACGCGGTAGCCACTCTCGGCACCGAGGGCAGCGACGACAGCAACCACGTCACGGCGGCCTGCCCGGCCGCGGCCGGCGTCTCGGCGCTCAAGGTCGCCACCCGCAGCAGGACCGGCGGCGGCATGGAGATCGTCGTCACCGCGCCGCCCGATCCCTGTATCACGCTGCCCGAGATCGGCGGCATCGGCGACGTCTTCGGCGACACCGAGGTCTACGACATCCCGGCGGCGCTCTCCAGCATCGACGGTGTGACCGGCTGGGAATCGGGCCTGCTCACCAAGGCCAACGATCTCGGCAAGGCGGTTGGTCTGGCGACGCTCTCGCGTGAGACGACGCGGATGGTGGCCGACGTGGACACGGTGCCGCTCTTGATGATCCAGCGCGGGCAGCTCGTGCGCTTGCCGGCGCTGACGCATGACGTCTGGGGCAACGGTATCCACCTCACGACGGAGGTCACCGATGTACTCTGGTGCGTCCAAGGGTTCCAGTTCAAGGCGTCGCGCCGGGGCGCTGGATTCGAGTCGACCTGTACCCTGAACCTGGAGCAGGTGGTCTAATGCCGCTCCCTGCCCGCGTCCCTGCCCGCTGGCGCTTCGGAGCTGGCGCCGCCTCAGCCGCGCAACAGCAGATGCAGAGCATGTCCTGCTGGCGCTGTCCGCTCGCGGAGCGCCGGCAGAAACCGCAACCTACGCGCCGGATGCCGTGGAACCCGCCATCGCACCACCCGCCGGGTCCGAACGATATGGTCCTGCGGTTCTTTGACGGCGCCACGATCGGCCGGAAGGTGCCGGACGAGGTCCCCGGCATGGATCGCTGGTGGTGGACCGAGGCCGACTGCGAGGAGAAGTGGGAGGGGGACGCGATCGACAAGATCAACACCAACCTCCTCACCGCCTCCCAACCGCAAGAGGTCAAGCCGTGGCCGCTCCTGGTGCCATCTCGCGCGCCCGTCGATTGGTCGCGCTCCTACCGCGGGTTCGACGTCCAGACCTGGGTGCAGAACTACGCCAACGCCGAGGCATGGGGTCAGGTCAACTCGGCGCGGCTCTACATCGACGATCCCGACGCCTACAGCCCGGTTCTCTCCCGCACGGATCAGAACCTTGGCCAGCAGGAGACCACCGACCAACTTCGCGCGGCCGCGCCCGCGGGCGGGAAGTTGGCCTCGGACTGGGTGCGCCTGCCATGGCTCAACGAACCAGGGCTCAAGCAACCCGCGATCGGCGTCTTCCGAGGGCTGTCGGGCGGAAAGTTCGCCCTCGAACTCAAGGATCAGGACTACTTCGCACCGTTCGACCTCACGCATCCGGAGCGCTACACCTTCCACGACGACAAGGGCGCGCCGATCGATCACGGCGAGGTCTACGCTCGCCTCAACTTCAACGACCGCGTCAACATCTACCTGCGCGCGCGCCGCTGGCGGTATTACGTCCGGGTCTTGGTGCACTACCTCTACTTCACCTGGGTGGAGGAGGTACAGAACGACGAATGGTTCCTCTACGTCTTCTACGACCGCCCGCCGTTCTACCCCATCCGCCAGGAGGTCGCCGACAACCGCACCCCGACGATCTGGCACGAGTGGGAGTCGATCTGGTGCGGCTATGACCCCGGGGTGAACTGGAAGTTCGACCACTCGATCGCGGCCACCGAACTCTCCCGCCAGATCTTCGATCAGCAGTGGTTCACTCTCTGCGCAGGCTACGTCTACATCGGCAACGAGGCGGCCACGATCACCGTCTGGCGCTGCCCGCCGCGGCCGGGTGAGTACGTGGCCGGATTCGGGGCGGTGAGCCGGGCGACGGGCGAGGAAACCGGTCGTGTCTGGGTCAAGCAGGTCGAGGACGCGACGGCCAGGTATCCGCGCACCGTGCTCGGCGTGTTCTACGACGATTGGGTTCCAACCGGCGACAACAGCTTTCTTGGTGCCGGCGGCCTGTACTGACGGGAGGAATTGTGGACGATAAGATCCTCGCGGCGTTGCAGCAACTCGCGGAGCGACAGACGGCGGCATTGGAGACGCTGTCCGCAATCGCCGCGCGTCTCGATGTCAAGGTTCAGGGGCTCGCCGCGCGCACGCAAGCGCTCGAGCAGCGCGCGACGGTCAACGATACCCGCGATGCCGGCACCGCTGCGGCGTTCGAAAAGCTCGCAACCCACGTCGAAACGCTCTCCGCAAACGTCCTCCTCCTGGGTCGGGCGCCGCGGACGGCGCAGCTCAACCGCACGATGCGGGAAGCCGCTATGGCCGAGCTGGAGCGCCAGAAGCGGGGCGTGTGATGGTCAGCCTCGTCCTCGCGAACACGAAGCTCGAGATGCGGCACCTCAACGTCTCGGGTGCGCGGCCGGGCGTTACGCGCGTGTTCGACATTGACTTCCTGAGCATCGACGGGCATGGCGCCACCACCTTCGGGTGCTCGCAAGCCGGCTGGCTCTCGCTCAGCCTCGACGCCGGCGCCACCTACGCCGCCGTCCCGGCGTCGGTGCAGGGGGGCCTGGCGCTGGCCGCGTTCTCGCCCGGCGAGCGCCGCCCGGCGAAGTTGAAGCTTCTCATCCCCCTCGGCACCGACCGCCGGCAGGCGTTCGTCGAACTCCACATCGGCCTCGGCACCTGACAGGAGAGACGATGACGATCAGCCACTACACGGAGCACCACGACGCGGCGCATGGACGCAACCGGGTGACATTCGATCTCACGCGCGTCCAACTATGGCTCGCCGTGATCTCGGCGCTGATCCTGATCGCCGCATCGGCCGCGAGCGGCGTGCTCGCCACCGCGCATGTTGTGGTGCCGCCGATCGCGATGGAGGCGATCAGGCCAGCCCTCGAGCGGTTGGCCGCCGAGGATGCGCGCGACGCCGCGGCGATCGCCAAGGTCGAGCATGACGGCACGGTGCGCGATGCCGAGAACGTGCAGGCGCTGCGTCAGTCAATGGGCGAGCTGCAAGCACAACTCCGCGAGACGGCGCGGGTAACCAACGAACTGCTCCTGCAGCTCGCCCGGGATCGGCGCCGGTAGTCCATGACCCCCATCGAACGCAACCTCGACCGCCTGACCCGGACGGTCTGGGGGGAGGCTCGCGGTGAGTCGGACCTCGGGCGGCTGGCCGTCGCATGGGTCTGCTGCAATCGAGCGACGATCGCTGGCCGCTTCGTCGCCGCGCATGGTCACCCGCACCCGCTCTACGGCGATGGCACCGTGGCTGGCGCTTGCGAGCGGTCGAACGTGACCCGCTCCGGCCGGTGTGTGTGGCAATTCTCCTGTTGGGATGTCGCCGACGCCAACTGCGCGCCGATGCTCGCCCTCGACCTCGATAGCGAGGAGGCGGCTCCGAGCCTCGCGATGGCGCGCGCCGCGCTTGACCAGACCGCGCCGGACCCGACGAATGGCGCCACGCACTACCACACCGCGATGCCGCCCCGCGATGGGGTCGAGTGGCCTCCGTCGTGGGCGGAGGATCAGCGCGTCGTCGCGACGATCGGCGCGCACGTCTTCTACCGGCTTGGGTGACATGACGGAGGACCGATGCCCTCGCTGCGGAGCGATGCGTGGAAGCGGCGCGACGTACCTCTGCGGGTGGCCCGTCCGCCCATGCAGCGACAGCACGCCGACGGCGATCAAGGCGCTCCGCGCGGTCGGGATCGAGCCAGTGACCAGCGAGCGCAAGGCCGCCGAGTACCAGGTGCAGAGCCGGAAATGGAGAGCGGCATGACTGGGGACCGAGAGATCCGGCTGTGTGCGTGGGAGGTCGTGGCGGTGGCCGCGCTGCTGATCGTCGCGATGGCGATGATCGCCGTCGGCGTCGCGAGCGGGCAGCAACTCTACTGTCACGACTCGACGGGCTGCTACCCGCTCCCGCTGCCTCCGGGCATGACGTGCAGCGGTACCGTGGACACGACGCCGTGCGCAGTCGCGACGCCCACGCCGACGCCGACCGTCGCGCCCACGGCGACGCCAACCGCACCGCCGATGCCAGCGCCGACGATCACGACGGTGACGCTCGGGCTGCCGATCCCATGGAGCTACACGCAGGGGCTCTCGCTCTTTCGTGGTGTGCTGTGGGGCGACGCTGGCAACCCGACGACCGGAGTCAACAACGGCGAGTGCATCTTCTCGGTTGACTACAACCGCACGCCGCCCGTGTTCCGGGTGTGGGCCTGCACCGGGCAGACGGCCGACTCGTGGGAGAGCGCGTACCCGCACGTCGATGACGACGCGGCCAACGGGCCGGGCGCGATCATCGTGAGCTGGATCGAGACGCGCAGCCCGGCCCCGTGGGGGCAGACGCGCGGCGACTCGATCCGCTACGGCACGATCACGACGCTCCAGGCGCGGCCGGTCGTGGGGCAGGCGGGCAGCCTCGCGGTAGACGATCCCGCGCCCTACATCCGCCGCGACGCGATCGCCGAGTCGCAGGCGTGGCTGTGGCCGCTCGGATGGCTGCACCTCGGCGGGCAGCGGCAACTCTACGGCGCGTGGGTGTCTGGCCGGTGGGGCGAGCAGCCTTCGCGGCTCGTGCGCTGGTATTGGCCGCTCTCCGGGCCGCCCGCGCCCGACTGGCAGGGGCTACCGCCCACGAGCGCGCCGATGGCGACGGTGTCCGACATCGCAATCGACGCTGACGGCTCGCTGATCGCGACCGAGACGACCGGTGACAACGCGACCTCCATGAGTATCTGGCGGTCGCGGGACGAGGGTCGGACGTGGACGGTGGCAACGACGGTCAAGGCGCTCGACAACGGCTCGCTGTTCGATTGCCACTTCTCACGCCACGCCGGCGGCGCGGCCGACCTGCCGTGGTTCCTGACGTGCAACAGCACGCCGCCGTCGGGGAGCTGGGCCAACGGCGGCTGGCAGGTGGTCAGCGTCGCGTGGTCCGGCGCGCAGCCGCCGCTCTACTGGGGCCAGCGCCCGGCGCAACCCTCGGCGCTCGGCATGCGGGCCATGACGCAGGCGGTACGGCCGACGACGGGCGCGGGGCCGGCGCCGCTCTCGCAACTTGACGTGCTCAAGGCCCTTCGGGGCAGAAAGGACACCCCATGAGGTACAGACTTCCCACCGTCGCGGCGCTCGCGCTGCTGCTCGCCGCGGCCACGCTCACCGGCTGCGCGAGCTCGATCTGCTCTGGCGCGCCCGACAAGGCGACCTGCCAGGTCGACTACTACGTCAACGTCGCGCAGCAGGTTGACGCCAACCTGCAGGCACTCCGGGCCGTTCCAGGGCTCGGCGCGTCGGTCGTCAAGGCGATCGACGCCTACCACGCGGCGCTTCCCGACGCGATCCAGGCCGCCCGCGACGGCCTCGCGGCCTACCTCGCCGGCCAGGCCAAGGACTACACGACGGTCATGCAGTACCTGATCGCGCTCTATACCGACGTGTCCAAGGTCGTCACGGCCGCCGGTCAGCCCGACCCGGTCGCCGCCGCAACCGCGACCGTGCGCGTGTCGCCGTGAGCAGCATCCCCAAGGGTACCGACTGGACCGTGATCGCCAGCCTGCTACAGCGCGCCTTCCCGGCGCTGGCCGCGGTCCCCGCCCCCGAGCTCGCCGTTACTCTCGCCGTGGTGGCCCCGTTCGCGTTGTCGTTCGGCGCCGCGGTCGCGCAGGCGTTCGCGGCTGCCCAGGCACACACGATCGCCGAGGGCTGGTGCTACGAGTTTGACCCCCTCAACCCCGCGGCGCCGCCGAAGCTGGTGCGCCGCCAACCGCTGGAGGCACCCGATGCCTGAGACCACCCCGACGCCGAGTCCGCGATTCAGTTTCAAGGGGTACAACCCGATGACGTGGGTCGCCAAGAACCTGACGTTCATCAAGACGTCCGGCGCCGCTCTGGTCGCGGCTGTTGGTGCCGAGCAGTGGAAGGTGGCCGTCGCGATCGCCGCTGGCATCGTGGTGCGCTTCCTATTCGACGCCGTGGACTACTTCCTGACCGCTGACCCCGCCTAGCTGTACCCCGGGCGTCCTCCCCCGGGTTGCCGCCCCGTTGGTCCCACGCCGCCAACGGGGCGGCGTCTACATGCCACGCGGCCCTACAGCGCGCGCTCGACCCGCTGCACGATGATTACCGTGCGCTCGGTCCCATCTGCCTGCGCTCGGCGATGCACCTCGAGTTGACAGCCGTGGTTGGCGAGCGACAGGTTGATCTCGACCATCGCGGCATCAGCCTCCGGGCCGCCAGCCGGGTAGACGAGGACGTGCGCGGCATCGGCCTGCGGCGGGACGGTGTCCCGGTCGATGTGCCGGCGCACGGTTTGGGCCGACGCAGCGAGAGCGACGGTCACGGCCAGGGTAGTGATGAGCGCGGCAATTCTGTTCCAGTTCATACCCCCTCCTTTACTGCGACTGTTCGCAATTCCGTTTGCGGATTTGACCCATGCGACGCCGACACACGGCGGCACCGGACGGCACTGCGCGACACCCACCGATACGGCGGGAGATCAAGCGCCAGCGAGCTAAAGTTGCCATTGAGACGACTTGGCGAGTGGGACGAAAAAGCCTGGGGTCGGTTTTGAAGACCGCGAGAGTCACCGGACCCTTCGCGCTTCCGAAAAGCATGCCACCTAAATCGTCGCAGCAAAACACCGGAAAGTGATACGCGAAACACATGGAGTGATTGCGGAATTTGGACGTATCCGTGGTACCATACCTCATGATCGTGATCAGACGCCGAAAGCGCAGATTCGACACCGAGGAGTGGAATTGGATACCCGCACTCTACCGGAAGACGAAGAACGGGGCGCGTCATCGTGGCATCCCGTTCGACCTCACTCTCGAGGAATTCGAGCGTATCGCCGCAAGGGCTAACGGTGAATGCGAGCTGACCGCGTTGCCCTGGTGTTTCGACGACCGGCCTGGGTCGTTCAAAAGGCCCTTTATACCGAGCATCGACCGGATCGACAGTAAGAAAGGGTACACATTCTCAAACGTACGGCTTGTATGCGCTGCCGTCAACCTGGCGCGGCACCAATGGGATGATGGCGTCTTCGAGCTCATCATTCGCTCCACAGCTTTGAAAATGGGGATCTCAACTGCTGGATTCAGCGCCGGAGACTTCCTTACCGTCAACGAATTAGCGCAGCGGTGGGGTGTTGCCGTAAGCACCGTCCACGGGCGCGTCAGGAGCGCCGGCCTCTTTCGGCACGTCAATCGCTTTGGTAACCTCTGCTTTCTCCGCAGCGACATCGAGGATCTTGAAGAGGAGAAGGCGAGGGGGTGCCCTCGATTCACCGCCTCCCCTCCACCCGGAACGCCAACACCTCCGCTCCCGTAGCCAGTCCCGCGATCGCCTCGAGCAGCACCCGCTCGACCTGCTCGGCCATCGGGCGGAGGAGCGATTCCACTGCCTCACCGTGGATGTAGCAGGCCGCCGTCCCCGGGCGCGCGTGGCCGAGCGCCTCGGCCACCTGCGCGGTGGTGTAGCCGGCAAACTTGACCGCCCACGACGCGAAGACATGCCGACCGAGGCCGGGCCCGGTCCACACGGGGATGCCGAGCGCCTTGGAGGTCGTCTTGAGCTTCCAGCCTGCGACGTAGGGCAGGGCCTTGACCAGCGGGCCCCGCACCGGGAGAAGGCGCGCCAGCGTGGGGGTGATCGGGACCGCATGCGGCTGGCCTGTCTTGCGCTCGTCGCCAGAGAAGGTCAGCACGGCGCCCCCGCTGTCAACGTGGGCGGCCGTCGCGCGGTACGCCTCAGAGGCGCGCAGGGAGCCGAGCGCGCACAGGCCGAGCGCCACCTTGGCCGGTTCGCCGTCGGGGAGCGCCTGCCAGAGCGCGGCGAGCTCCGCGGGCGGGACGTAGCGCCGCGGCCTAGTCGGCACGACCAACTCCGGCGGCTCCCACAGGGGGCGGACCTTGACGAGCCGGGTGACGCGGTGCAGTAGCGCCAGTTCGGCGCGGAGCGTCCGGTTGCTCCGCACCCGCTTCCCGTTGTCTTTGCCCCGCCGGGCGGCCAGGTAGGCGCTGATCGCCTCGTCGTCGAGACGGGAGAGCTCCGCGCCGGTGCCAAAGAAGTTCGTGAGCGCCTTGAACTTCGGCTCGTAGAACCGGAGCGTCTCCGAGGAGCAGCCGCGCTCGCGGAGCCGCGCGAGGTAGGCGGCTTTGCCCTCGGCGAGCGTCGCGGTCACGGGCAGCGGCTCGAGGCCGGCCGCCCGGCGCTCGAGGGTGCGGAGGTACTCCTCGGCGTCCTCGGCAACCGTGAACGTCGCGTTGTACTCCCGCCCGTCGATCACCTTGCGGACGCGGTGGACCCGGTACACCGGGTCGTAGTGGACGTTGCGGCGGCGCATCTCACCGCCCGAGGAGGTGGCGCACGATGGTCAGGATGTCGTCCCAAGCGAAGACCGCGAGGAACGCTGCGCCAGCGAGGACGGTGCCGATCACGACCAGGGCCAGGATCGCCATGAGTTGGCCGCGGGCCGCCGGCGTCAGAGGGAGCGGGTGACCGCAATAGGGGCAGGCATGCGCTTCCGCCGAGATGGTGGCGCTGCATGCGGGACAGAGGGCAAGGGGCATCAGACCTCCGCGATCGTCGTCACCAGGTTAGCCCCACAACGAGGACAGCACCAACAAACCGGAGTTCCGTCCCCTTCAAGAACTGGCCTAGCCGGAGGCTTCAGACCGAGGATTTCGTCGGCTGGGACTTCCAGGAACGCACAGATCACAGCGAGTTTGGCCCAGTTCTTTCCGGCCTCGCCCTTGACCCATTTGCTCACCGCAGCCTCACTCAGCCCAACGTGGGCGGCGAGATCCTTCTGATGCAGACGTCTCCTACCCAGAGCGTCTGCAAGTCGCTCGGCTATGAGGCTTTCCGGTGACTGAGAGGCAGTCGCCATTAACCCAACGTTAACACGACCGCAGGGGGACTTGACAAAATGGTTGATCGCGCCCTATTGTGCTTAACGGAGGTTAACCGACATGGACGAACTCAAGGATTTCATGGCCCGCCACAAACTCACGCAGAAGGATGTCGGCGAGGCGATCGGCGTTACCAACGCCTTCGTCTCGATGCTTCTGAGCGGCGAGAGTTCCTGCTCGCTCGCGACCGCGAAGGCGCTCCTCTCCTTCTGTCAGAGCAAAGAACCCGGCATGACATTCGAGCGCCTGTTCCGCGACATCAAGGCGGCCTAGATGGACGCCATGCCCTTCGCACTCGTCGTCTCGGTCGCCGTCGCGTGGATCGTCGCGGTCCTTGTGATCGCCCACCAGCATCGCGACCTCGATCGTCCTCGGAGGTGAGTGATGTCCTCTCATGTCCTCCATCGTCAGCCCCGGTTGCCGGTCGGGCAAGTTGACCGCCCGGCCGACTTTCAACGGCGCCTCGACGACGCATTCGAGCGGCTACGCGGCGTGCTGGCGGGGCGGCAGAAGCAAGCCCTGCGCGGCGTCAGTGCGCAGTATCTCTCGGCCGTGCTCCACCGGCAGACGGCGGTCTCGCTGGAACGGTTCGTCGAGCTGGTGACGACGGCCTGCAATCGCAGCGAGCAGGCGTTCGTGCTCGGCGCGCTGGTGGAGGAGGAGCGCCGCTCCGCGAAGCCGGCGGCGATCGAGATTGCCGAGGCGATCGAGGCAGCGGGCGAGGCGCTCGGACTGGCGCAGCGGATCGCCGCCGCCCCGTCCGTGTCGCCTCGCGATCAGGAGGCGGCGCGCGCCGCACTCCGCCGGGCGGCGCTCGAGATCCACGACGTCGAGGACGCGGTAGCCGGCGGCGCGCTATGAGCCCCGTCTACCTCACGCCGCAGGAACTCGGCGAGCGGTGGAGCGTGGACTGGCGGACGGCGCTGCGGATCATCCGCCGCCGGGCTCGGACGGGCGTGCTGACGCTCGGCCCGTCATGCGTGCGGATCGCCCGGTCGGCCGTGCTCGAGGTCGAACGCGAAAGCCGGGGATGCGGGACGCGGGATCTCGAGGAGGAAGCGTCGTGACCCCCGTCGTCGAGGGCGTCGGCCTCCTCATCCTCGCCCCCATCTTCGGCGTGCTCGCGATCGTCGCGGCGATCGGCCACGCGCGGGAGCGCGCGCGCATGGAGCGCATTGGACGGCGGGGCCTGCGGTGAGCAACACCCTCTCTCGCTTCTTCACCGGCGCGCCCGCGTCGGGCCTTTCCTCCCGTCCGCCCGCTCTGTCGGCCGGGACCGCCGCCGACACGACCTCCGCGCCGCCGAGCGGAGGGCCCACCTCACAACTTGAACTTTGCAGCCCCGCGGCGGCGGGGCAACTCGACAACATGGGCGCTGCGGCGTGGCGAGATGACACGCGACGAAGTCTGGCGAAAGACGGATGCGGACGCCGAGTTAGCCAGTTCGGGCGGGTACCCGCATGTAATGGCCCAGCCGGGGCAGGACCGGCCAGCGCCCTCTATGCTTTGCATCTCAGCACCCCATCTTTGCATCTAGGAAGCATAGAAGCTGTACCCGCCCTCCCCGGCCTCCAGGCCCGCCGGGCGCCAGACGTGGCAGGCGGCGACCACACGCACCGTGATCTCCCCCCACAACCCACTAACACACCGGGCGGCGCGCCTGGCTCCGCCGCCCGGCCTGTCATGGGGCGGCGATGAAGCCCTACTACGACCACGCTGGCATCACGATCTACCACGGGGATTGTAGGGAGATTCTGCCGCAAGTCGGGTGGGTTCATCTCGTGTTGACCGATCCGCCTTACGGATTCCGTAAGGCGGAGTGGGATTCTCGGTTTGACGTTCCGTGGGATTTGTTCGGCGCTGCCGCTCCGGTCCTCGCCGTAATGCCGGGGATATGGAACCTGCCAGAATGCCCGCGCCGCGTCGGGGATCTCGAATATCGCTGGTGCCTCGCGGCTCACCTGACGAACGGTATGACACGGGGCTGCATCGGCTTCGGGAACTGGATTCCGTGCCTCGTGTGGACGACGCCCAATGTGTCGGCATACAAGGTTGACGGCGATTGTCGGGACTTTGCAGTCGGCCGCGAGGTCAAGCCGGACCATCCGTCCCCGAAACCGTACAACGTCATACGCTGGTTCTTGGACCGCCTGCCCGGTGAGAGCGTATGCGACCCCTTCATGGGCAGTGGCACCACGCTCGTCGCGGCAAAGAACCTAGGCCGCAAAGCCATCGGCATCGAGATCGAGGAACGCTACTGCGAGATCGCAGCCGAGCGGCTCGCGCAAGAGGTGCTGCCGTTCGGCACAGACGAAAGCGCCCCGCTGGCAGGCGGGGCAGGAGGTGAATCGTGAAACTCGTCAAAACCATCATCAGCCGGTCGCTCGGCCCTGTCAACCGGCTCGCCTGGCGCCGCGTCGAATGGCTGGCGCTCCGCCTGCTCGCCGCGAGTTCGCGGCACCTGATCGCCCACCGGCAGGCGCGGCGCGCGCACAGCGAGGCGTGGCGGCGGACGGTAATCGTCGCGATGCCGGCGAAGAGGCCCGTATGAGCACCGACCTCTCTCGCGCTCAACACCGCTACGACTGCATGACGCCTCCCGGCTGCGGCGAGCTCGACGACGTCGAGGCCGGCGCGCTGCACGACGAGCACGACACGCTCGTGACGGAGATCGACGAAGCGAGCACCGACATCGCGGCGCTGCTCGAAGAGGCTCGCGGGCTGCGGGCCGCGCTGACCGAGCGACTCGACCAGATCGCGGACGATCTGCTGCGGATCTCCGAGGAGCGGGAGATCGCGCGTGCTCGGATCGAGGAGATCAACGAGGAGTTGATCGCGGGGGGGTATTGATGGCGGCGAACCCCTCGATTGCGCTTGCTCAGGACGATCCTTGTGTGTGGCTCGGTCGCCGATCCGGTATCCCGATCGACGAGTACCACCGCAAGACGCCGGGAATCAGTAAGAGCAACCTCGACGACGCCCACCGCTCGATCGCGCACTATCTCGCTGGACTCGCCTCGGAGTCTACGCCGACGCCAGCAATGGCGTTTGGCGAGGCATTCCACGCCCGTGTGCTGGAGCCCGACCGATTCGAGGCGACATACGTCATCCCTCCCGACCTCGACCTGCGGACCAAGGCGGGAAAGGCCGAGCATGAGGCGTGGTCAGCGGCGAACAAGGGCAAGACGGCAATCCCTGCGCCGTGGCTGCAGCAGATCGACTCGATGTATGACGCCGCGATGTCGCACCCGATCGCCGGGCGGCTGTTCGAGGGAGGCGACGCCGAGCACTCGTTCTGGTGGCGCGACCGCGACACCGGCCTCATCTGCAAGTGCCGGCCCGACTACCTGCGCCCGGACATGATCGCCGTCGATCTCAAGACGGCCGCCGACGCCTCGCCCAACGGATTCACCCGCGCCGTCTTCAACTACCGTTACCACGTCCAGCAGGCGTTCTATTCGGACGGGCTCGCTAGTGTGCTCGGGGTTCCTGTCGAGGGCTTCCTATTTGTCGCCGTCGAGAAGGAACCGCCTTTCGCGGTTGCAGTCTACAACCTCGACGAGTTCGCAATGCAGCGCGGACGCAACGATTACCAGGACGATCTCGCGAGGATCAAGGCGTACTGCGACCGGCCGCAAGTATTCACCGGATACTCGCCGACGATCGAGGAAATCCACCTGCCGCGGTGGGCGGAGTAGGTACTGCAAAGGAGGACACAATGGCAAGCAACGAGGGAATGATCGTCAGGGAGCGCGACGCCGGAGTGGTGGAGGGCAACCCCTTCACTCCGGGCGTGGCGATCCAAACCGAGGGCGCGCTGGTCGGCGTCGAGGCCGTGCGAGCGCAGGCCGAGGTACAGGCGCAGATCATCAGCGCGAAGAAGTTCCCACGCGACCCGTTCTCGGCCTGGAACCGGATCGCGATGGCGTGCAAGCGCCCCAAGCTCGCGAGCCAGGCGCTCTATGCCTATCCGCGCGGTGGGGAAACGGTCACTGGCCCGAGCATCCGGCTCGCCGAGACGCTGGCCCAAGCGTGGGGCAACGTCACGTTCGGGGTTCGCGAACTCGAACAGCGCGACGCCGACTCGACGATCGAGGCGTACTGCACGGACCTCGAAACCAACGTCACCCGCAGCGTCACGTTCCAGGTACCGCACGTCCGTTACACGAAGCGCGGCGTCGTGAAACTCTCGGACCCGCGCGACATCTACGAGCTGGTGGCGAACCAGGGGTCGCGGCGCGTGCGGGCCTGCATCCTCGCCGTGATCCCCGGCGATATCGTGGATCTCGCGGTTGCCGAGTGCAAGCGGACGCAGGTCCGCGGCGAGGGCGAACCCCTTGAGGACCGCGTGCGCAAGATGGTCGCCGCCTTCTCCGAGGTCGGTGTGCCGCCCGAGGCGATCGAGCGTCGGCTCGGGCACCCACTGACACAGACCGTGGCCGAGGAAGTCGTTGATCTGCAGGCCGTCTACCGCGCGATCAGGGAGAACTTCGCGAGTCGGCAGGACTTCTTCGATCTCGGCGGGACCGCGAGCGAGGGGACCAAGGCGCTGGCCGAGAGGATCAAGAGTACCCCACCGGCCGCAAACGCACCGGCCGGCGAACTGCCCTTCGAGCCGCCGACCCCCGACGAGGAAGCGCGGGCCGCGAAGAAGGGAGCAAAGTCACATGCTGAGTAGGAAGGAACTGCAGGCGAACCTCCGCGAGCGGCTCGAGAAGCTGACCCGCGAGCGGATGCAACTCGAGCAGGACAAGGCCGCGTCGAACCGGGCGTTTGGGGAGTCGATCAAGCTCGTCTCCGAGAAGATCGCCACAGTCCTCGACGAACTGGAAACGGGGCAGGCGACGCTGCCGCTCGACGACGCGGCGCCGACTGAGTGAGCTGACCATGCGGCCCGCCAAATCCGCTGGCAAGGAGATCTCCCGGCTACGGGCTGAGAGGGGCGCCCCGGGGCGGCGGGGCGCCGTGAGGGAGAGGTAGCGCGTGCCCTACGTCAAGCTCGACAGCGGAATCATCGAGTCGTCAGTGTGGGCCGAGGATTCCGATACCCTCCGCGTTTGGATCTACCTGCTGGCAAAATGCGATTCAATCGGCGTCGTCTACGCGACCATGCCGGCGATCGCCGTGCAGTGTGGACTCGGCATCGGCAAGGTCCGCGAGGTGCTGACCAAGTTCTCGTCACCCGATTCGGACTCCCGAAACCCGGACAAGGATGGCCGCCGGATCGCGATACACCGCGAACCGGAGTTCTGCATCGAGGTACTCAACTACACCCGTTACCGGTCTAAGTCGTTGACCCACGCCGAGCGACAGGCTCGGTACAGGGAGTCGCACCGTGACGCGAGTGGTGACGCAAAGTCACCCGGCCGTGACGAAAAGTCACGAAAAGTGACCCAAGGCAGAAGGCAGAAGACAGAAGGCAAGAACTACAGAGACAAAACAAAGACGTCGCGCGCTCCGCGCGCCGAGTTCGATGCCTGGTACAAACCGTACCCTCGCCACGAGGACGAAGAGGGGGCGTTCAAGGTCTGGTGCAGGCTCACTGACGTCGAGCGGGTCGAGTGCCTCGCGATGAGCCCGGCATGGAATCAGGCCAAGGTGGGGACCGAGCGCAAGTACATCCCGATGCCGACCACGTACCTCAACGGCCGGCGCTGGCGCGATGAGGTTGTACGGCCGGCGGCCGCACACCGTCCCGCCCGCCTCCCCGACTCCCGTTCGCACCAGACCGACCGGGAGATCGCCGACTCCGGCGTGTGTCCTCGCTGCGGTCGCTCGAATCCCGAGCGGTGGGACGTGTGCCAAGCGTGTCTGCACGAACTCGGGGCCGACGACGAACAGACCCCACGGAGCACCGGAGATGGAGTAGAACCCGGAGGAGATCATGCACCTACGCACGCAACATGAAAGCGATGCCGAGATCGTCGCCAAGGCGATCGTGAGCATCCTGCGCTGGACGCCGGCGCCGCTCACCCGCGATCAGCTCGCCGAGCAGGTGCACGCGCACCTTACGGTGACACTCGGCTACCGCTGGCAGCGCACGACGACCGAGCGCCGGGTGCGCGACGCTCTCCGGCTGCTGCTCGACGGCGACTCGCCGGTGATCTCGGCCGGCCACGGCTACCGGCTCGCGGATCGGGCGAGCGCCGAGGAGCGCGAGAAGGCAGCTCAGCTCGCCGAGCGAGCCGGACTCAGGCTGCTCGAGAAGGCGCGGCGCATCCGCGCGGCCCGGCTGCAGGGCGAAGCGCGGCAGGGTGAGCTGTTCGGAGTGGCGTCATGACCCGCCGCGACCCAACCAAGCCACTCACCGAGGCCGAGTGGCAGCGGATCGTGCTGCGGATCGCCCGGCAGTTCGGTTGGCGGTCCTATCACACGCTCAACTCGTGGGGCTCGGCGAAAGGATTTCCCGACCTCGTGCTGGTGCGCCCGCCGCGACTCGTATTCGCCGAGCTCAAGAGCGACAAGGGCGTCGTCAAGCCCGAGCAAGAGGCATGGCTGACCGAACTCGGGGCGAGCGGAGCGGACACCTACGTCTGGCGGCCAGAGGACTACGAAGAGGTCGTTCGCGCGCTGAGTCCCGCTCCTGTCAGCGGCGAGCAGGGGGTGCGCCGTGCATAGCATCGCACAGGCGATGGCCTGGCTTGATGAGCAGAGCGTCGTCTGGGCGCTCGCCGTCCTGTTCGTCGGCATGCTGCTGATCTCCGGCGCCGCATGCCTTGCTGACCGGCTGCTGTGGCGCTGGGCGCACCGTCACGAGATCCGCGAGGAGCTGGAGACGGCGGCGAGGGTCGAGAGGCTGAGGGGGTGACCTGTGAAGAAAATCACGTTTCTGATTGCCTTCGGCCCGAATTGGTACGGGGATGAGTCTGATGAGTCTGCGGAGGTAACAGGCTACCAACTCACGCCGAACTTTGCGTGCTGGAAATCTGAATCTCACCTGCATTCCTTCGCCCCCTGGTCGTTGACGCACCTCGGCAGCGGATACGCCGTGTTCTGGCATCGAACGGCCAAGGCGTGCCTTGCGGATGCCGAGAAGTTAGAGCAGGCAACGACACCGGACGGTAGAAGGTTCCACTGGGAAACCATCAGCCGCGGGAACGCCGACCGCCGGATGCGCCGTCTTGGGGCCAAGGGTATGAGTCGCATCCTGGGCCGCGACGTATCGGTTCGGGAAGTGAGAGGTTGAGGAGGTGAGCGATGGGACCGATTGAGGCATGGTACTCGGGCTCTACTGTGGCTAGGGTGCGTTTTGCCGACGAAGACAGCGAGAATGGTATCCCCGCTTCGACCTTGTCTGGTTGCGGCTACATCCCCTGCCTCATCCTCCCCAACCTCACCGCCGCCGACTGGGACGCGCTGATGGCGCTGGTGAGGGCGGGATGGGACCAATACGTTTACGCCAACAAGGAGTTTGGGAAGTGGGACCGAAGTTCCGAGTACGCGAAGCGGGCGATTGCCACGCACCGCGCCGTTTGCGCCCTGCCTCCCGAGATCATCGCGGCGGCAAGGGAGGGGAGATGAGCGAGCAGAGGGTAACGATTGAGCGCGTGGCTGCACTAGCGCGGCAAGGGGAGACGTGGGCGCTGCCGGATCGTGAGGTGTTCGACCTCGCCGCCGATCTCCTCGCCGCCCGCCGCGAGCTGGAGGAGGCAAAAGCGGAGATCGAGAGGCTGAAGGAAGAGGTCGAGACGGCGTACCACAAGAACGGGAACAGCCTGGAAGCTTGGCTGCATGAGAAAGCTGCCCGCGAGCAGGCCGAACGCGAGTTTGCCGCCGCACAGAAGGTGATCGAGGCGGGGAACGCTCTGCTGCACGAGGTCGCTATAGCTCCGGTCGAGCATGACGCGGGCGGCTACCTCGTCGTGCAGATGCCAACGCCAATCATACTCCAGATACGCGCCTACGACGCCGCGAGGGAGTCCAAGCCATGATCTACGCCGTTGTCGGACTCGCGTTCTGGATCGCGGAGACGTGGTATTTCGGCTGGAACAAGTTCCCTGAGAGCCATATCGAGGCAGGCTGCGATGTCATTGCAACCGCGTTGATGTCCTACGGGCTTGGCTGGATGGCGCGAGCGCGCGCGCTCGAGCGTGAACTCGGGCGGCAGGTCTACGAGGCAATCGTGCGTGTGAGGAAGCCATGACCGCCCTCGCCCTGCTCATCGCCCTGGTGGTCCTCGTGGCCGTGCTCGCGTGGGTGCGGCCGAGGGCGTTCGATCCGCAGTTGAGGGAACCGCATAACCGGAAGGGAGGCGACGATGGGCGAGAGGATCACCCCGACCTGTGACCGATGCCACGCTGACGCCCTGCGCGTCACGCTCTACGACGGGCGCGACCTCTGCCCGCGCTGTCTGCTGATCGTGGTGGACGATGACAACCGGACGGGCGAGTTGGTCGAACTGACACCACGCCGCCGCGAGCAGCCGGTCGCGCGGGTGGCGAGGATGAGGCGATGAGGCCCGCCGGCACATGGGCCTACCGCGAGGCCGACAACCGCAGGATCGAGCTCGCGCGGCTGCGGCTATTGCGCGGGCGGCCGATCGAGCAGGTCGAGCGGTGTCACCTGGCGGCGCTCGCCGCCGTCGTGCCGCACACGGCGCGCTGCAGCATGCGGTTGCGTGACCGGCGCTACCTCGACGCACTGCTCGCGGAGATGGCGCGCTACGAGCTGCCGGAGGTCGAGAGCGCGGGTCCGCTCGGGTACGCGAGCTGCGAGACGGAGCACAGCCTGCGGGGTGCGATGTGACCGGCGCCCTGCTCGTGCGCACGATCATCGCCGGGAGTGAGGCGGAGTTGCGGGCCAAGGTTGCCACAGCGCAGCGCGAGGGGTGGGTGCCTGTTGGCAACCCGTCGCGCCTGTACGTCGGTGGTAGGCCGGTCGACGGGCGGGCGTCATGGATGTGGGCGATGGAGCGGCGGATCGAATGAGCGCGGTGCTCGAGGGGGTGCAAGTGGCCGAGGAAGCGAGGGTTGTCGAACTGATCGGCGATGGTCTGGTGCATCGCGCCTTGCACAAGTACGCGCGCAGCATGGCGACCGCCGGCAGCCAGCTCGGGCAGGTGGGCATCGGCCATGCGAGCACGGCTGCCCTGGGCGCTGCCGCCACCGTGGGACAGAAGCTCGCGCGTGCGCCGATCGTCGAGCGCGTGCTGTGGCTTGACGCGGCGGCTGACGTGATCCGCAACGTGATCGCGCCTGCGGTGGCACATGGTCGCGAGCCCGAGTTGGGATGCGAGCGCGCCGAGGTCGTCGACGTCCTGTTCGAGTTTGCGTGCAAGGCACGGGTTGGTTGGCGATTCGACGCGGCGGGCCCGATCAGGCAGGCGCGCCGGCTGGAACAGAGCGAGTGCTACAGGGAGCAGTGGACGCTGCTGGTCTGCGAATTGTCGGCTGCGTTCGAGGACCAAGCTTTTCGCGCGTGGGTTGAGGGCACCCCTTGACACGCTGAGATTCGTGCTCTAGGATGGACGGTAAGAGAGCGACAGCTCTCGGCAGACCCCGGGACACCGGGGTCTTTGCATTTCAGGATGCCAACCTCATCCCCCCGCCCTTGCCGCCATCCGGGATGCCCGGACTTGGTGCGAGAGGTAGGGCAATCGCGTTGCCAGCGTCATCGATCGGACCAGCATCGCCGTTACAACGCCACGCGCTTGACTGATCCGTCGCGCAGCGATGCCTTCTACCACGCGCACGAGTGGCGCACGCTGCGCGCCATCAAATTGACGAAGGATCCGAACTGCGAGCCATGTCTGGCAATCGGGCGAACGACCAGGGCAATCGGCGTCAACCATCGCATCCCACGTCGGGAGGGTGGCCCGGACACACTGCCTAACCTCGAGAGCTGTTGCGCCCGGCATCTCAACGCCGCCGATCGGCGTGGTGCCTGCCGTCGGAGGTCCGCGTGAGCAGGTGGCCAGTCGCCGGGGGGCCGGTGCAACGTTGGGTGAAAAGTGGTTCTGAAGCGGCGCACGGCCTCGAGGTC
>JAEHJW020008087.1_pt1 | contig 38352 bp, 63 predicted proteins | sample 9271431 | NCBI WGS metagenome assembly JAEHJW02 | reverse complement strand
AGGAAACGATAAAGGCGATGAAAGAAGAGATGGCAAACGATGCGAAAGCAAATGCCGATTACAAAGCTGCAGAAGAGCTAGACCCTAGATTAAATTCTGACCCTGATTTCGCACAAGCGATAGCTGGATATGTTGCTTTAGACCAGGACTATGTTTCTGGTAATAAGACCGCAGTTCAGGCAACGCAAGAAGCTCTGATTAAATATAATGCGTTCTCCGAAAAGCAACGCAAAGCGTTCAGGGAAGAGATGAATAAAAAAGTCTCTGGTAGAGTAGGGGTTGTTCCACAAGGCGGAAGTCCAGTGGGAACATCCAACGGTTCAATACCGACAACAATGAGGGAAGCAGCGAAAATGGCTGAAGAAGAACTCGCAGGTTCTTAATCTTTTAAAAAGAAGGAGGTGAAATTAAACTATGGCAGACCCAAATTTGGGGGTGTTGCTTTCAACAACACTCAAAAATTACAGAACAAATTTAGTTGACCAGATTCACAAATCCAACGCTGTATTCTTTATGTTAAAGGAAAAAGGTGCAGTAAAGGAAGAGGATGGTGGTGAAAGGATAGTTCAACCGTTAATGTATGGTAAAAACAGCACGGCTGGTTCTTATAGTGGTTATGATTTATTGGATACTACTCCCCAAACTGGAATTGATGCTGCAGAATTTAACTGGAAACAGTATTCTGCTTCTATAACAATTTCAGGAGAGGAAGAGAGGAAAAACAATGGTAATAAAACGAAAATTATTGATTTATTGGATGCTAGAACAAAGCAAGCAATCGCTTCGCTAAAAGAACAGCTTGGAACAGGTTTATTCTCTGATGGAACTGGTAATGGTAACAAAGATTTAACTGGCTTACAGGCAATGGTTGCCGCAACAGGAACTTACGGAGGTATAAATTCCGCAACATATCCCTGGTGGCAAGCATACGCAAGTGCAGTCGGAGGTGCTCTTACCATCGCAGTAATGAGGACAGCGTTTAATACGCCTACTTTAGCAGGAAAAGACCACCCAGATTTAATTGTTACAACCCAAGCTAGGTTTGAATCGTATGAAGCTCTGTTGACCAACTTCAACGCAAACGTCTCGTTTGCGACTCCATCTAACGATACTAAAAAACTCGGAGATGCAGGATTCCAAACCTTAGCCTTTAAGGGTGTTCCTATCGTCTTTGACGAATTGTGCCCATCAAATACTATGTATTTCCTTAATACGAATCATATGAAATTGGTGGTTCACTCTGATGCTAACTTCAAGACGACAGATTTTGTTAAACCCGAAAACCAAGATGCAAGAGTCGCCCAGATATTATTTATGGGTAACTTGACTTGTGATAGAAGGAAATCTTTTGGAGTATTAACAACATTAACATCTTAATGTTGGTTACTGATAGTCGTAGGGTGAGTTGACGTTTATAACGAAACAATAAGTTATAAATATGCAACCGACCAGCTATACTAGATATAGCCTTAACGAAACGCTTCCGCAAGGAAGGACAGTGAAGCAAGGGAACGCACAGAGTTCCCAAAAAGAAAGGTGGTGAATAAAATAATATGCAGTTTAGAAAATTAGGTAGAGAAGGAGCAGAAAACGTATTTAGAACAGTTCTTAATGTTGAAGGTGCAGTCATCACAACGGGTATGGGAGTAGCTTTAGCAAACGGTGTTTCCAATGATGGAGTCCAAGCGGTTGTTGCAAACGCAGCAGCTGACTATATTGGATTTATTGGTATTGCTAAAGCAGATATTGCTAACAACGATTATGGATTGGTTCAAATCTCTGGTTTTGTTAATTCAGTATTGTTATCCAATGCTGGAACATCAATAACCATAAATGCGGGGGATTGCCTTATCCCAGCTCCGACAGGCGGATTTTATTCCGCAGCAGCCCCGACTTATGCTAACGCAGGTTTTAAGAGATTATTTGCAAGTAATGTGCCAGTAGCGGTTTCCGCAGCTGGATACGCTTCAGGTCTCTTGGTGGGACTGAGCTAATCAATCGTGAGTCAATCGTGAGTGAAAAGGAGTCTATCAGTTTTTTCTCACGATTGAGCTGGTAGGCTCTTTTTTGAAAATGAAGCTTTATAAATGTTTAACAGATAACAAGATAATAACCGAAAAGGCTCTAAAAAAGGGTATTTGTAGAGGTCATTCTTTGGTTGAGTATTCGGATAAAAAAGAGAAGGTTTTAAAAGTTGCTGTTTCTATTCCAACCGAAGGGCATACGCTTCCCGAAGCTTATGATAATCACTTAGTTAATGCTTTTAGATTAGGCGGTTTTCAGGAACGCTGGAGATATGAAAAAAGGAATCCCAGATATGAATTTTACTTCTTCTCAACTGGTCGTCTTTTAACCCAAATGGCAAGAGAAAAACTGGTGCAAGTTGCACTTCAGGGCGAAATGGATTATATTGTTATGTATGATGATGATATGATTTTGCCAGCTGATACAGTCATCAGGTTGATTGAAGATATGGAGCAGAAACCAGAAATTGATATTTTAGCACCCCTCGCTTTTATGCGAAATCCTCCCCATTATGCAGTAATGTATATCGTTGAAGAGGGCTACGATTCAGTCCGAAAGCAGGAATACTACGTCAATAAATTCCAAAAAAACTATCCTAGAAATACTTTAGTTGAGTGCGATGCAGTCGGTTTCGGAGCTGTAATTATTAAAATGAGTATGGTTAAAAAAATGACTGCTCCCTACTTTATGTCCACAACTGCAACGGGAGAAGACATTATGTTTTGTGTTAATGCTAAAAGACAGGCAAAGGCGAGGATTTTTATGGATACCAGGATTAAACTAGGTCATTTAGCCACTCCAGCAATAATTGATGAAGATTATGCTGATAAATGGACAAAAGAACACAAGCATAAGATTGACAAAGTTCCGCACAAATATGCGATTGATGAACACGATATTCCCAAAATGCTTGATTTAGATAGATAATATGGAACAAAAAGAAACAATTTCAATAATCATTCCGACTTACAATAATTCGCAGATATTGAATAATGCGTTGAAGTCGCTTATCCGAATGAGGTCAGGAGACCAAATAATGCACATTTATGTTATTAACAATGGTGAACCCCATTCTTGTGATTTTATAGAACAACCACATAAGTTTATTACTGTAATCCAACCACAGAAGAATTTAGGTTGGGAAGGAGGGTTAATAGAAGGATTAAAACATTCAAAAGCAGATTTCGTAATGTTTCTAAATGATGATATTTTGGTTACTGATTCAGAGGTAGATTGGTTGCCAAAAATGTTACAACACTTCCGAGACCCAAAAGTTGCCGCTGTCGGAGCAGGTTCAAATATGGTAATGGGATTTCAAAATATGATTGCAATGCCAGATTTGAAGGTTTTTACAACTACTTTTTTAATCGGATTCTGTATGCTCTTACGAAGAACAGCTTTGAATGAAGTTGGTGGAGTTGACGATACTTTACCAGGAGGAGATGATTTAGATTTATCAATAAGATTAAGAGATGCGGGATATAAACTTATTATTGATAGGAGGGTTTTTGTCTTCCATTATGGCTCACAAACTGGTAATAAGTTACACGGAGATGCTACTAAATCAATGGGCTGGAACTCTCCTGAAATGACTGAAAGGACTAATTTTGCTCTTATTAAAAAACACGGATTCAAGAAATGGTGGGAGTGTATAAAAGGTGCTTATACTTTGCCGAGTCTTCAATATAGTTATAAAAAAGACAGTGAGGGCGACTTAATCAGAAAGAAGGTTAAAGTCAAAGGATTAAAGGTTATTGATATTGGTTGTGGAAATTTAAAAACTTTTAAAAATTCAATCGGATTAGATATCGTTCCAGGTGGAGAAATTATTGAACAAATTGGCGGAGAAATGCCAAGCCAAGCTGATATAGCTTGTGATGTTTCGCAACCTCTTCCTTTAAAGGATAATTCAGTGGATGTTGCGGTTGCTAGGCATATTTTAGAACATATGATTGACCCGATAACGGCTGTCAGAAACTGGATTAAACCCTTAAAAAAAGGCGGAAAACTTATAATTTCAGTTCCTAATGAGCATTTATTAAGGTCAATTCCGATGAACCCAGAGCACGTTCACGCCTGGACTCCTGAATGGATGAGAGTATTTATGGATGCAGTAGGCGGAGTTAAAGAGGTAGAGATGTGGGATAGCGAAAATCAAATCAGTTTTACAAGTATTTGGAGAAGAATATGAGTGAAGATTTAGACCCTAATTTTTTCAAAAGAATTGCGGGACATTATGCAACTTGGAAGAAATTGCCAGATTCTCAAAGAAAGTTAATACTTAAATTTGCGGAATATATTGATAAAGCATTAAATGAGACGGAGAAAAAACAAAATGAAAAAAATTAAATTAAATAAATCTACCAGAATTATCTCTTTTAGCATGAACTGCTTGAACAGTTTTGTGAACAGTATTATGTTGAGCTTTAGTAAGTGCAACAAGGTTCTCAATTCTGTTATCGGTCTTAATTCCGTTAATATGGTGGATATGAACATTAGGAAGAATTTTACCAAAATGCTTTTCATAAATAAGTCTATGTTCTCCGACAAATTTGCCATTATGCCAAATCTCCCAATATCCAGCAGAGTGTTTTCTTTTATATCCTTCACTTCGTCTTTTTCCAGTCCAAAGAGGATTTTTATTTCCTTTAAGATGATAAACACTTTTAGCAAGAGAACATTTACGAGAGCAATAAATTCTTTTACTCAAATCTGGTTGAAATTTATTTCCGCAGTTTTTACAGAAAATTGGAGAGAGTTTATACATACTATGATTATAGTAGAAAGGAGATACTATGTCAATAGGTAAAAAGAAACCTCGTCATGTAATCTATTACGATAATCGTTTTGGGAGGAATGACGGAAGCCCCTTATATTATTTTAACACAATGAAGAACCAATTAAAACTTGATATTGCTCATCTTATCCCAATTGGCGATACTCAAAGACAATTCGGGAACTTTGATTTTCACTGGTGGGTTGATTGGGGAGAAGATGCACTGGCACAAATGGGACTTGTTGATTTGAGTTGGCAGATACCAGAAGACGGAGGAAAGACAATTTATGTTGCTTCAGACACACATTTAGATAATGGGTATAGACTTAAAAAAGCGGAAAGATTTGATTTTGTTTTCTTTAATCAAAAAAAGGCAACCGAAGAATATAATAAAATACATAAAAAAAATCCTGCTATTTGGCTTCCACACGCAGCTGAACCAAAAGCATATCCTAAATTTGAGATTCTCAAGAAATGGGATATTGTTTTTATCGGGCACGTTCAGGAAACCCAAAATGAATACTTCCATAATTTAACAAGGGTTGATGTTTTAGATAGGGCTTTCAAAGAATTTCCGAATTTTTATTATGGTTCAAGAGATGGTGGGCATCCAGAAATCAATATGTTTGAGGATGCTTCAAAGAAGTTTTGCCAATCAAAAATAGTCCTAAATTATTCTATAAAAGATGATATAAATATGCGTGTTTTTGAAGCTTTATCATCAGGTTCATTTTTACTTACAAATTGGCTTCCAACTCTCGGAGATTTATTTGAAGACGGGAAACATTTAGTTACTTATAAAACTCTTGATGAAATGGTTGAAAAGGCAAAATATTATATTGAGCACGACAAAGAAAGGGAAAGAATTGCGGCACTTGGGCACAAGGAATTTATGGCTAAACACACTTACAGAAAAAGAATTGAAACAATTTTAGGAGTTATAAAAGCTAAAGAATAATGTTAATATAAAAATATGTTAAAAGTAGGGGGGGTGAGAAATAATGCCAAGTCCATTTATTGATTTTATACCAGAAGGTCAGCCGACTAATGCACAGGGAAACGGTTTTGTTGACTTTGTTCCCGAACAGCCTGAAAAAGCTCCAGTAGTTGCAGAGGCAAAAGTAGATTATAAAGCAATTAAAGCTAGAGCAAAAGAATTAGGGTTGAAAGTTGTGGGAGTAAAGAAAGATGTTTTAATAGCTCAAGTTGCAGAAGCTGAAGCAAAATTAAAAGAAGAACCAGTTCCTGAACAGCCTGTAGAAGAAGTCCCAGTGGAAGAAACTCCCGTTGAGGAACAGCCATCACCGACAGAATAAGTTATAAATTGCCTGTAAAACAAGTATCATTAAGTTATGGCGAAACTTATTTCTGATGCTCACTTAGAATTATCCTACAGACTGGGAGAATCGGCAGCCCCCACAGATGCTACCGAACTTGCAAGAAGATTAAATTGGTTCAAAACCGCCATAAATAAGGTTTGTGCAGGTGATACTCCTTTCTGGTTTTCCAAAACATTTTCCACTTTAGCGACAGTCGCTGATAGACAGGATTATCCTGTTCCCTCCTCTTTTAGAAAAATGATTGAATTAAAAGTTGATACCTATAAATACGAAGAAATTCCTTTTGAAGAAGTCTATGAAAAATATGAACTTCCTCTTTCTCCAGTCCCGATTCTTCCAGCTTTTATGAAAAGAGCATTTTATTATAGATTTGATTCAATTTATCTGATTCCAATTCCCACCACTGCTCCTACGACAGTAACTTTGTCTTCTCTGACCTCTTCAGCACTTGTAGCTACTGGAACAACGGCTACAGCACACGGATTAAAAAGAGGAGATTATATTGTTATTTCGGGAGCAACACCAGCAGGATATAACGGAACATTTATGATTGAAAGTGTGCCTACTTCAACCACTTTTACTTTTGCAATAGCTTCCACTTTATCTTCTCCAGCTACGGGAACGATAACTTATATCAAGAATAATATTGAAATATGGTTTTATTCAAAACCGACAGAACCAACGGGGAATACCTCTTCAATCGTAGTCCCAGATGAATACATTGATTTAATTGTTGCTTATGCTGAAGGGAGATATTGGTCTTATGCACAAAGGAGGGGAAAAGCGGCAGACGCATTTACTGAATTTGAAACTAGACTTGAAGATTTGAAAAAAGAGAATTTTAGAAAAATGTTTTATGCAACATAATTATGACAGAAGGAGGATATTAAAATTCCGTATATTTCAAAAGTCAATGACGAACCAGAAAAAAACCAATATTTTCTTGGATTCCCGAAAGGATTAAATGTAATTCAGGAAAAAACCCTCGTCAATGATAAGAGTTTCACAATGGGAAACAATATAATGCTTGTCGTTGACGGAATAACAAGAAGATATGGGACTAATAAAGCCTTTGACCAGGGTGGTGGCACAAAAGTTTATGGTGGTTTCGGCTTTTATAAAAAGAGCACTGGAACAAGAACATTCCTTCGTATTTCCGCTTCAAGGCTTCAATACTTAAACGCTGGGGTTTGGACTCAAGTTTCGGCACAGGCATACAGTAATCTTCAAACAAGATTTGTTCAGGCTTCTAATAGAGTTTATATGTATAACGGAACTGACCCATTAACTTATTTTAATGGTTCAGCAATAACTACATTTACCGCTTTAGCCGCTTTAGCTGGTCTTACGGTTGCACAACAAGGGGCTGCGGGTTCAACAGCCTATTCTTACAGAGTTGCTGCTTTTAATTCAGTAGGAGAAGGAGCAGCTTGTGCCAGAGTAACAATTTCCAATGGAAATGCTTCATTAACTACAACAAACTATAACAAAGTTGACTGGACTGCAGTTCCTAATGCTACTGGATATAATATCTACGGAAGGAAACAAACTGGTTATGGAGAAGTTTATTTAGCCACAGTTTATACTAATACCTATAATGATACAGGAGTTGATTCCCCAGCAACTTCAAAATTAGCTCCTGAAGATGACACTACTGCAGGAATTAAGGCTAAAATGGCTATCTTTACAGGTGGAAGGCAATATGCTGCTGGTGTTACCGAAGGAACAACTTACTATCCGACAAGACTTTATTATTCAGGAACTGTCAACAATATTGATACTTTCAATTCTTCGGAGCTTGGAGGAGGTTGGGTTGAAGTTTATGCAAATGACGGAGGAGAAATTGTTGATATTAAACCATTTTCAAACGGAGTTTTAGTCTTTAAAACAAACGGAATCTTTAGATTCTACTTTACCGATACTGGTCTTCCAGCCCTCCAAGAGATAACCAGAGGACTTGGAGGAGTAAATTTTGAAGCTTCCCAAGCGGTTGATAACGACTTTATGTTTGTCGGCCAAAAAGAGAATAGAATTGCAGTTTATACAATTGGTTTCCAAGCAAATTATGTTAATCAGATTAGGACAAATGAAGCATCAACTTTTATAGCAGAAGGACTCTTAGACGTAAATAGGACTTATCTTTCAAATATTTGTTCTTTTTATTACGAAAATAAATTCGGTTTTTCTTATACCAGAGGAACAAATACTGAAAATGATATTGGTTATGTCGTTGATACTAGATTTGGAGGTTGGGTGCGTTGGGATGGAGACCCGATGAAGTGCACTCAATATGTTGTTTATGATGATGGCACAACGGCAAAACTTTATGGATGCTCTAATTCGGATGGGTATATGATTGAGATGTTCAGGACTCAAAGGAATGATAGTGGAGTAGCTTTTAAATCCACTTTAGGCACAAAATTCTTTAATTTCGGCACTTTTGATGTGGACAAGATATTTAGAAATCCTACGCTTTGGTTTAAATATATTGATGGGGGAACTATAAAAGCCGAGGTTTATACTGATGGTATAAGTTATGCTGGAAGCGGAAATTTATCTTCTTCTTCAGGTGGGGCTGGAGCTGGAATTGATTTGCCTGGAGCACTTATTCCAGGCTCAAATTATTCATTAACTGTTATTCAGGCTGTTAATGCGGATGTTCCCAGAGAACTTACTTTATTAAAGATGGCAAGGTCTATCGGATTTTATGTTATAGATGAAAATATAAATACTAACTGGCTTTTTATGGGAATCCATATTTATTATTCATACTTGGAAGGAAAACCGTTAAAGACTGATGAGAAAGTGAGAATTGCAACTTAATGGCAGATTTCAAGGCTCAACAACCTACAACTTTAGCCCAAAGGTTAAAAGACGCTTTTTTACAAGGGCAGGGAGTGGTAACGCAAACTCCTGGTGCAGCTGATCCATCTACCAGAAAATTTTATTCTTATCATCCTGGTTACGATATTGCGGAAAATGCTGGAACTCCGATAACTCCGAATTTCGCTGGAGAAGTTTTGGGAACTTATCAAGATACGACAGGGTACGGATTAAGAACTTTAATAAAAAATCCGCAAACGGGAGAGGAATATTATCTTTCCCATCTTTCAAAAGATATTCTTCCTCAAGGCTCTTTTCAGCCTGGTCAAACAATCGGATATACGGGTGGAGTTCCAGGCACGCCTGGAGCTGGAAATACAACGGGTGCTCATATAGATATTACTCCAGCATCAGGAGGATTTTCTAACATTTTAGCAAGTATAAGAAATACTGCTCCAACAGCGGCTAGACCACAAATGGATTTAAGTTCGGCAATTGCCGCAGCAAAACAGAAATATGGAGGTTCTGCATATGCAGTCGGGAATAACCCTAATAAACTTGCAAGTATCGCAGCGATTGTCGGAGGTAAAGTTGTTAAATTATAAGTTATAAAATCCTATAAATTAGTCTATTATTAGAATATGGCATACGCTATAGCATCTACAACCAGGAATGGTCAATTAGGAACATTGTATAGTGATGGTTCTTTTGTTCCTAAACAAAATTATTCTCCAGTCCCGAATTATACATCAGCAGTAACAAAGAAACCTGCTTATGCTCCCCCACCGAGCAATATGTCTCCTTCTGGGAATAATTTCTCTCCTGCACCAAATACTTCTACCAGAACTGGAGCAGTTTATACTCCTCCCCCATCGGGCTTGGGTTATACTCCAGCACCGACATCTCAACCTTTTTCATTTAGCAATGCTTTGAAAAATATAGCTTCTATGGGAGTTGCTCTTACAGGTTCTTCGTTAAATCTTCCTGAAATGGGAATTTCTGAATCAATTAGAGGAACAGCTCAAAAAGCATTTACTCCTTTAGTTGATTTACAGGATATTATGGGTATCCCAAGATTAGGAATTATGCCTGAAAGCCAATATCCTAAAACTTATGGAAACGCTGGGGCTTCAGGATTTCCGACTCCAGGCAATACTCCATCTCCTACCCCTGATGTTACAAGGGGAAATGCCATAGATTCTAGCTCTTTATATTCTTCAAAACCACAAGGAACTGGGATTGCTCCGATGGATGAGAAGACTTTTTCAGATTGGCTCGCTAAATTAAATGAATCTGGTAAAGCTCTTTCATCTCAAGTTAGCGACTTTAATACAAATCAAATTCCAGCTTATAATAAAAATCCTGGGTCGGGAGTAGATATAAAGCCAGTTCAAGGACAATTGGATGATGCTTACGCAGTAATATTAGACCAATACAATAAGGGAGAGATTTCTGCGGAAGAAGCACAGCAAAAAGCAAAAGATGCACAACTAGCGGCAAATGAAACAGCCTACGGTGCTTATAAAACCCAGGCAGAAGCTTTAATTCCGCAATATGAGAGTCAATATCAATCAGGAGTTACAGATTTAACTAACAATCTTACCTCGGCAAAAACAGAAGCTGGAACACAAAAAACTAATCTTGAAAATACATATGGTGGTTTAATAAGACAAGCAAGAGCAACTGGGAATCAATCAATGGTAAATCTAAAGAATATGCTTTCCGCTTTGGGAACGGCTGATTCTTCGGAATTTGCAAAGAGAGCAACCGACCTTGAAAAAACAGTTGGAAATCAACAGGCATCTTATGCTCTTGAGCAAAATAATAAAATGGCAGCAATTGACCAACAAGTTCTAAAACTTGAAGGAGATACTAATAATCAAATTTCTACTCTCTTATCTGATAAAAACGCAAAAATAGCTGCAGTTAGAGCTAATATTGATATTTCCGAACAACAGAAGAGAGATAATATTATCACCATAAACTCTAACTTTGATACAGCATTATCCAATCTTAGAAACTCACTTTATAATCAAACCGCTTCACTTTTATCAATGAAAGCTCAAGCTCAAGAGGCAAGAAATAATATTCTTACCCAGGGAGCAGTTAATTCAGCTCTTACAACGCAGTCTTACAATTTACAATCAAAATTAGGAGGGATAGTCCCTACTAATACGGGAGCAACAGAGGCCGATTTAGCAGCTCTCTCTCAACAAACTATTGGCAATGGCGGATATACAGGTGGAGAAAAAATAGCGGCACTAAATAAATTAAAGTCTTTGTATCCAAGCTTAACAGATGTCATTAACGGAGTATCTTTAGGAACGAGAAGTGTTGATGAGTTAAGGCAACAAATAATGGCATTAGGTCAACAATAAATTATGTATGAATTTTGGTCAACTACTGCAAAGCATCAGAGATTACTTTAACCCTACCCAAGTAGGTAGTGCGTCTAGTCCCCGACCTAACTTTTGGACAACTCCAGCGGCTCAGGGATTAGCGAATGTGCAAAAATTCGTAGAGAATCCAGCTCCGATTACATTCCATTTTGCCGACCAAATACAAAATCCTGTTTTAAGGACAGTTGCTTCTGTTCCGCAAAGCATTTTAAATGTTCCCTCCGATATTTTAACTTCGGGAAATCAACTTGGAACTGATATTAGAACGGGTCAAATTTCAAATCCAAGAATTTTAGTTTCGGATGTAGCTAGAGCAGCACTTCCTATCGCAACAATTGCGACAATGGGCGGAGTAGGGGCGGCTGCAAAATCTATTGGTGCAAAAACAATCGGCCAATTATTAAAAGAGGGAACAATAACTGGAGCAAAATATGGTGCGGGTTTCGGTGGATTAACAGGAGCTGAATCGGGAAGGAATATTGAAAATCCAATTGATTATGCAAAGAATCTTGCATTAAATATAGGCACTGGTGCAGGTTATGGTGCGGTTTTTGGAGCAGGAACTGGGTTGGCATTTAAGGGAATCCCTGAAGCGATTAAAGCATATAAAGCATCTCCGTTAGCGAATGAAAGCGGATTTATCGGTGCTAAACAACCTATAGCGGGAGTTAGCGGTAAAACTGGGGAAGTGCCAGGAACGCCTACAGTTTCGGAAATCCTATCAAAACAACCCAAACAAACCACTTTAAAACCCGAATTATTTAAGCAATTAACCGATATGGGTTATAGTAATGAACAGCTCGGAAAGATAGGAAATCGTGAAGCACAAAAGATAATTCTTAATAATACTGCACCATTTGAACATCCCACTTTTGTATCGCCAGAAGCTCCTACAACCGCTGTCCCTTCAACGGGAAAACAAACAGGTGCTGCGGCAGAAATTGCATCGGCACAGGGAAGTAGATTTAACGATTTTTTCTCACAAGTTAAAAATACTACTCAAGATTTTGCGACAAGATTTCAAAAATTTGTCGGTGCACAAAAGGCATCAGATATTGAAGGCATAGTCGCCAGAAAGAAGTTTGCTGGATTGGGAAATCAAGGATTGGATGCGATACTTTCTTATCAAAAAGGAAATAAAGGCTTTGCTTCGGTAAAATCATTCTTTGATTCTTGGTATAAACAACTAAATTCTGCTGGGATTAAGTTTAATTATAAAGCGAATTATTTACCGCAACTTTGGGCTGATTCTGCAGACGTAATCCAACAAAAACTTGGTAAAACTCTTGCACAAAAACCTTCTTTTACAATGGAAAGTTTAATTAAAGACTATCAAGAGGGGATAAAAGCGGGGCTTACTCCGAGATTCCAAACAGTCGGAGACCTTGCAGGATGGTATGAATCAACTGCAAGAAAAGCTTTAGCAAATAAGGATTTTTTTACCAGTTTAATTAAATCAGGAGAGATTATGCCATCAACAAAAGCTCCTTCAGATTGGGTAACTTTGGATAATGAACATTTCCCCAGATATGTTTCCCAAATTCCAGGTGGAGGAAATTACAGCGGAAGTTATTCAGCCCCAGCTCCAATAGCAGAAGTCATCAATAATTATCTAAGACCCGTTGACCAAACAATCGGAGCAATATCAGGAGCAACTTCAAGAAGTAAAAATATTGTTCTCTCTTCAGGAATACCATACACAGGAATTAACTTTCACGGAATAAATATTTGGTGGAGGAATTTAGCAGTTTCCAAAAATCCAATTTCCGCAACAGTTAAAGGGGCTTATTGGCTTGTAAATCCTGGTGCGGCAGAAAAACATTTAATGGGAAATGCGGAAAATCTTGCTTTTGCCAAGAAAATGGTAAAAGAAGGAGATTTAACTCTAACTACTGAAGAACACGCTTTTGACAGATTAAAGACTCCAAATGTCGGTAATATTCTTTCAAGAGGAGTAAAAGGATTAAATGATGCTCAACAGAAACTTTTTGAACACCCTCTTTTTAATCAAATAATCCCTTCAATGAAAGTTGATTATGCAAAACAGATATATCAAGATTTCCTTAAAAAAGGAATTTCAGAACCAGAAGCTTTGAAACTTGCGGGTGAAATTACAAATAATGCTTTTGGTGGAATCAATTACGAAGCAATCGGAAGAAGTAGGTCAATGCAAGGATTTATAAGAATGGTAATTCTAGCTCCTGACTGGGCAGAAACGAGTTTAAGGCTCGGCAAAGGCACTGTTCAGGGATTGATTCACTTTCAAGACCCTAGATTTGCTCCTTATAGAACACTTGTCAGAAATCTTATCGGAAGTTATTTTGCCGCAAATATTGCCAATAAAATCTTTTCGGGTCATTATATGTGGGAAAATGACGGAAACAATCTTTTTAATATTGATACTGGAACTTCAACAGCAGATGGCAAAAAGAGATTTATAAGACCATTTGGAACGGCTGCAGATTTTGTCAGGATTCCAATTGAAGCTGCAACGGCAGCGGCAAAGGGTAATTTCACGGGATTTACTAATATTTTGGGGAATAGACTTTCAACTCCAGCAGCAGCTGCGGTAAGAATCTTATCGGATACTGATTATGCGGGTAATCCAGTTGGCACAATAGGAAAAGATAGGTATGGAAGAGATATGCCCCTAGGTCAAAGAATCCTCGGTGTAGGAAGTGTTATGGCAGGAGCATTTGCTCCGCAAGGAGTTTCAGCATTATTAGATGTTGCGACTGGAAAATCAAATATGGAACAGGCTTTAGCCAGAACAATTGAAGCTCCAATTAAATATCAGGGTGGAGCTTACACTGATGCACAAAAAGCTTTAGTATCTAACTTACAAAATGCTGGACTTTCGGGAGATACGATAAGTGCGGTTTTGAAAGCTAAAAAACAATCTACAAACGCTTCGGGGAGTTCAACAACTCCGATAGTTAATCCTGTTAATACTCCAAATACACCAGTTCTTTTTACTGGGTCTTTACCTCCAGGCACTAATAAATCAGGAGGATATTTGCCAACGGGAAATGCCGCACCAAAAACAATGGCAGATATTCTTGCTAAAAAGAAAGCTACGGCTGATACTAATAAGCTTATAAGCGATGTTGAGCAAGGGAATGGCGGATATTCGGTTCTTACTCCGCAACAAAAATCAGCTCTTTATCAGTCCAAAGGAATCACCCCAGATATGGTGAATAATTGGTATGTTTCACAATTAAAATCAGCTCCAGCAGCGGATAGAGCTTCTTTCATTATGAATCAATTGAATCCTAATTTTGCCTCTTTATATGCTTCGGGGGTATTGACAACAGAAGTAGCAAAACAGCTTCAAAATAACGGCTACATTCCGTCTGCCGACCAATTGATGAAAACAGTTAAATTGACAACTCCTTATTATGCGGCAAAAGCTCAAACTACTCTTAAAATAAAACTTGCAAAAAATAGTGCTTCAACTATGAAAAAGTTATTATCTTCTAGCACATCGCAATCAAAGAAGGTATCAACAATGCTGGCTAAATCATCTAAAGTTAAGGTTAAGAAACCAAAAACCATAAAGATAAAATATCCGAAAATTGCCGCTTCAAAATTAAGAAAAGTGAAAATTCCGAAATATGCTTAGATTTTAGTTATAAATTCGGCTCAAAACAAGTATTATTAAACTATGACAGCATTTGCGTCAGCTTATCTACCACAATTTAGGACATCAACCTTGAATGTGCCTGGTGGAATCAATAATTCCCAAACTACAGGTATAGTTTTAACCACTATTCCTTCCGATTTAGACATAACTAAACCTGGATATTTATGTTTAACCTACTCAAACCCTATCAATACCGATAATGCTGAATGGCTTTATTATACTTCAATTGATGGCACAAATACGCTTCAGGGAGTTGTTAGGGGACAAGAAGGATATGCGGCAAAAGCACATTTGAACGGAGCTGCAGTAGCTTGGGTTGTCTCTAAATCGCATATAAACGCCATAATGGATGCTTTAATGGGAGTAACAACTGGAGTAATCTTAAATACGCCTAAGCTTTTAACTTCCTTAAATGATACAAATAATAATGAGATATTTAAGGTTGTAGCAACTACTTCTGCGGTAAATGAAATAACAATTACAAATGCCGCAACAGGCAACGGTGTGCAAATTTCCGCAACAGGTGGGGATACCGATATTGACCTTGGTTTAGTTGGAAAAGGTGCTGGAAAAGTAAAATTTGGAACAGCTAATATTAAGTTTCCAAATACTGATGGGTCAAATGGTCAGGTCTTGCAAACAAATGGAGCAGGAATATTATCATTTGCTACGATTGGCTCTACTGACGGTTGGACTTCCTCTGCGGATACTTGGACTTATGCTTCGGCTTCGTCATTTACTATTTCGGGAGATAAAACAGCAACTTACGAGAAGGGTCAAAAGATTAAGCTAACCCAGACAACCGTTAAGTATTTTTATATTACAGCGGTTTCTTATGGAGCACCTAACACAACTATAACTGTTGCTGCGGGAACAGATTACTCTTTAGCAAATGCGGCAATAACAAGTCCTTTTTATTCAAATGCAGACCAGCCCTTTGGTTTTCCGACTGTATTTAATACATCTGTAGGGACTTTTGAAATACATGGAAAAACAATGATACAAAAAGGAGATGGCACTTGGACAATGAATGGAGTACAAGGAGAATATCAGACAACTATTTCTTTCGCCACTCCTAATTTTTCCGCTACACCAAAAGTTTTTGCCAATTTAGTCAGCACAACGGCTACAGCTGCATCTAATTTCTTAGGAGTCGCTTGCGGATCAAGATCAACAAGTTCCTTCATTGCTTATATACGACCAAATACAGTACCAGGAAATCCTGAAACTGTTGGTTTTAATTGGGAAGCTATAGGACTTATTTAATCTAAAACAATTTATGAATAAGCAAGACACCCAACTACTGCAAGTCCCCTACTACTCATCGGGGTTTAAGAGGCTGTGGAGTCCGTGGCATGATATTCAGGGAGAACTTTTAAAAGAAGTTAGCAAAAGCAAAGGCAGGAGGCGGAGCAACCTTAATGTTTTAATACTATGAATGAAGAAAAATCTTTTTACCAAATTTTCAAGACGAACATTATTACGATTATCGTTCTGGCTGGCACTATACTTATTAGTTTTAACACTCTTTCAACTGCTAATAAACTTGCTCCTTTACAGCAAGATATTGCAGTGGTTAAGCAAGCGATAGCACAGATTAAAGAAGATTCTGCAGATAATGTATCTCAAAAAGAACTAAATTTGGAAATAACAAATTTAGATACGAGATTAACGAGAATTGAAAATAAAGTTGATATTTTAATAGCTAAATAAAATGAAAAAATTGTGTATTCAGGTTGGCCACGAAAATATAAAGTTTAATGTTGACCCGCAATTAAGACCAATGACGGGTGCTCCACAAGAGGAAACCCATAATTATGCTATTGTCTCAAGAACAGCAGAACTTTTAAGAGTAAGAGGTTTTCAAGTAGTTCAAACCGATGCAAATGCTAATTCCGACCCTACTATTTGTGCTCCGAATAACTGGGATATGTTTTTAGCTGTTCATTCTGATAGTGATAACCCAGGAACAGATGGTGGTTTTACTGATTATGCCGAACCAAACCTTGATGGAGCAACTTTAGAGAGCCAAAGGATTGCCAATAAAATTGCGGAGAAATTTTTCCCAGAAACAGGAATTGCTTATCATCCTGAAAGAAGGGGAAATATAAATGTCAGGCAATATTATATGTGGGCTGAATTATCAGCTTCAACTCCTTGTGTTTTAATTGAAATGGGAGAATCGGTTGACCCTCACGATGTTGTTTTACTTAATGATACGGAAAGATGTGCAATTGCTCTGGCACGAGGAATCTGTAACGCTTTTGGTGTTGCCTATGATTTACCGACCCCTCCCGCACCACCTCCAGTTCAACCTGTGCCGCAACCACAGCCACAACCAACCCCAGTGCCGACTTTTGACTATAAAACTGCTTTTTTGCAGATAAAGGCAATCTATCGGGGAAAGGGTTTTTGGTGGACTAAATGGTCTCAAATTGGAGAAAAATTGAAAGGAGGCGAATAATGAAAAATATTTTGCAGAATGTAGATTGGAGCAAATGGTCGTGGAATATGGAAGTTTTTCTTGCTCCTTTAGGAATTATTTATGTAGGTTCTGTTATAGCAATGTTACACGCAAATCAAGATATCTTTACTTTAAGCATCTTAGTTCCTGACCCACTGGTGCAAGGGGCTATGGTTTTATATGTCTTAAATTCAGTTCTTGATTTGTTAAAGAAAATAAATACGGCAAGAAAATTGGGTTAATTATGGGAGTAGAAAATAAGCCTTATTTTGAAGCTTTAAATGGAGTTCCGCATTTCAAAGACGAAATGCCAAAATATACTCATCACGCAATTGATGTTTTAATTGCCGATGGAAGAGTTATTGGTCAATTAACTTTAGATGGTAGGGAGCTTATTATCTCCGCTACCCCAAAAGAAGATGTCAAAAGAGATAAAGTGTGAACTTTTAGATAGTGCTAGGGCACTAGCAAAGAAAAAAGGACTTCCTTTTAAGGAAGTTATTTGTGCAGAAGATAATATTTGCGATGGTAGTTTCTGTGCATTGATGATTGATACAATTCCTACCGAATTTGATAGTCGGCCAAGTCCTGTTGAAGTATTTAATGCAAGATTAGAAAAAACAATAAGAGGGAGGTGATTATGATGGCAAACGATAAAAAAGATACATTTGAAAAGTTAAGTCCTGCTGAAAGAGCAAGGACAGTTTCTGCAGTTAGACTTATAAAACACTTTAGGTCTTTGGAAAAAGCGGGAATGTCCTCAAAAGAGGAAACCGCAAAAAATATAGGAGCTGTAAAAATCCTTGAATCCCTTGCTAAAGGGGACTTTGTAGAAAAAGTAACCGCTGCTATAAATCCAAGCTAATCTTAGACGACCATTTCTCTATCTTTTCAAAATAAACGCATCCTACGCAATCGTGGCGTGTCGTTGAGGCTATCAAGTGGTCAAAAAATCATTTTCGTGGTCTCACGAAGTTAATTTTAGTGTCTGTAATTCTATTTTCCCGATTATTTCATCAACTAAATCTGCCTTTTTAATATTGCGTAACTCAATGAACTCCTTATCATAAAGCGAAGTTAAGGCTTCAATGATAATATTCCAATCTTTTTTAGATAATGTAACCGATTTCATTATTTAGCACCTCCTTTCAATCTTTTATCGTAATCTTTTGGTTTCTTGTATGGGTGTTCCACTGTTAAAAAATCGTGAGAATCGGTAACTTTATATCCGTTTAAGTTAGCACAAGTTTTACAATGTTTGGTATATTTTGCCATAGTTATCACCCCCTAGCTTATTTCTACGACTACCCTTTGATAGTCTTTATCAACATACACTTTATCATAAAACCTATTGATATATCGCCTATTGTCAGAAGGGATTATTCCAGCGGCAACCATTCCATCCAAAATAAATTTTTTAGCAAAGGCTATATTATCTGCATCCTTTTTCTTATCTTTAACAAACCAGGTAAAAGTGATTTCGGTGGGATTGCCTTTATAAGCAGATAAATTAAGTGCTTTAATTGAAAAAAATACCCTTTCAGTCTCTTCTTTCTTTATTTTAGAGGCCTTAAAGCGGTTTGTCCGTTCCGCATTGATATATTTATTCAAATCTGTAAATTCCCCGTCAATTGTTATTATCATTTTCTTAAAAATCGGTTAAGCCTACTTATGTCTTTTTTAGTCCAAAGAAACGTATTACAAACTTTAGTAACATTTAAGATAGTTCCCAAAGTCCTTACTTCCTGCGATTTAAGTTTGAACATTTTCATTATTTCCGCAGTGTGCCAAACCAATCTATTTTCTAACAGTTCCATAGTTTATAGTCGTATTCGTATGCTGTTGTAAAAACCTTTCTGTAACCGTTGTTCTGTGCTCTAAGACAGATACTCTCCAATCCATCAGAAGTAAGTTTCCAGTAATTATCAATGATAAAACTATTAAAGCTAATAAAATCTGATTCGTCATCTTAAACGCCTCCTCTCTTTTTAGGATGTAATTTATCTCTTAGATTTTCCCATTCGGGTGTTCCTACCATTCCTCCTAATGCTAAGGTTGCAGAAACTTGTTCTGGTTCTTCAATCGGCTTCCATTGAAAATAAGCTAAAGTATAAGTCCCTCTCCCTTGCAAATCGTCAAATTTTCTAAATGCTTCTGCTTTATGCCAGTTTTTTATGGTCATTCTTTTCCCTTCAAAATCAACTATAAAGTTTTTTTCCTTTGAGAAATTATTATTACTTTCGTAGTTTTGACCACCTGGAATACCAACAAATAAGACAGTCGGGTCTTTTCCGACTACGCTTCCGTGAAACAATGTTCTAGCCTTGTAGATTTTAGGCGGTTTCTTCATATCATCTGCTTAATATCGTCAAAAAATAATCAAACAATCTAGTGGCTATAGCTCCCAGAGCCATTCCATATAATAAAATTATGGTATCGTTTTCTATTTGCTTATCATTCATTTTATTAGTTTTAAGATATCGTCAAGTAATCTGTTTCTCGCTTCATTTCTCTCATCTTCGGGAAACCATTTACCTTGTATTCTTGGAACTTTTCTTTTCATTCCCTCCATCTTCTCTATTAACTCTTTGTCCCGCTTAGCAAGGAGGGATTTGAAGAAGTAAATTATCATTTTTTTAGTCATAACCTTATCACTATCCAAACCAATAAAGTCTTCGCTTTTTGAAACGATTTTATTGCCAGTCGTTATAATTCCCTTTGGCGTATCGTATGTATGATTATCAAATTCCTTTTCCCATTCTTCTTCTAATTTAGAGTTAGGCTTGTATTCAGGATGTCCTAAGTCGTGCTTTTGCTTATAATCTGCAAACATTTCATCACTTCCTCCCCAGCCACCAAGACTCCCTTGCTCGGTATCGCAGTAGGGACAATTTCCTATTGGTAAAAGCTTCCCTTTGTTTATTGGTTTAGACATATTAGTTAAACATCCTCCAACTTAAAGATACATCCCCACAAATTTTACATTTGAGAGGCTCATATAATTTGTTTCCCCTCATATAACTTTTTTGTTCTATATAGTCATGGGCTATATAAATTGCATTAAAATTCCAAAAAGCCATTAAAACTATTTTCCATTCTTTAAGTGTCCGTAAATAACAAATTATTTTTCTCATAATACTTAATCCTCTAAAAACTTCTCAAAAAGAACAATTCCGCCTATTATTGCTAAATCTAAAGCTATAAATCCAACTACACCGCCAAAATTAAAAGGGATAGAGTATCGGCAACCCCAACCTTGAATATTTAAACAAATCATAAATGTATAAAGAAATACACTTATTCCTATAATTGTTAAACCTATTCCTAAATATTTCATATCTTAATCAGTCTTCAAAATATTGATTTATCTGGTCTTCCCACCCTTTGTATTATTTTTGGGCTGACTTTTCCACAACCAGTGCAAATATATGTAACTGGCACTATATCTTCTCCGTCCCAACCACCGCCTTGATAGTCAACTTCCGCCCTACAGCATTTACTTTTTCCCCAATAATAATTTCGTTTAGTTTTCATCTTAATCAGTCTTTTGTGTTAAAAGGTTCTATTATAAATCCGTTTCTATGTTGTTCTCTATGACTGTGAATAATATCAGGATGTAAATATATTTCACATTTATTACAGTAATATCCTCCATAAGCTGTATCGTGAAATTCTATTGGGTCATTGTTATTATTAAAATTCATCTTTCCTCTTTTCCTTTTGGGTCAACTTTGGTTTTCCTAAAACATAACTCTTTAAATTGTGAGTCCAAGAGTTAGGAAAATCATTTACTTGTATTATTTCCCAACCTGATTTAATTAGTTCATTTACTTTACTTTGGCAAGAGTCATAAGTCGTTATATTACCATATTCTCCTTTAATTGGATAAATTTCTTTAATTTCTATATATTTCATTCTTTTCCTTTTAGCTATTAAGAGTCAAAATTGAAAGTTAATTCCAAAAAACCATAAATTTAATCCAAATCCATTGTTCTTAGTGCAACCGCAAGGGCAAGGTTTAAAAGTAAAAATAGCTAATCTTGGTGTTCCTGTTTCTTTAAATGTTTCATCTATTTTGTAAATTTCTATTCTCATACTCTCTCCTAAGAACCTTGCTCTACCTATTTAATCTTAACATTTGTTCTTGTAAGATTTCCCATTCGTTTTTAATTAAATTACCTTCTTTCAGAAGCTTGTAAATCAATAAATTTAATAAAATTCTTCTTAACCAGTTCATTCGTCTCCCCTCATTGACCTTATATTTCGGGATATTTCCGTTAATATTTCCTTTTCGTTTATAAGAGTCCTTACTTCAATTTTGGCATCAAGGAATGGTTTATATAAACCATCAGTATTTGCCGCAAGAATAGCTTCAGAGTCTCTGCGGTCTTGAGACCCCGCTGGAGAATGTTGAAGTGTATTAAAATAATGGAGATTATATTTATATTCAATTTCCGCAAGCTTTTTTAAAGCTATAGGTAATTCATCTTTAATCTCTCCCAATCTTTTGTTTATACTTAATAAGTCCAATTGAAACCTCCTGAAGATTTACTTCTTCCATTCAGACAATTATTTATTGAAGTTTCAAGGATTCCTAGAGATTTAGAAGCGGAAGTAACTGATTCCCAAAATTTAATAACTATTCCTTCTTTACTCTTTTGAATTACGGGAATCATACGATATGGTCTAGGTTTCCCTGCTTGAGCTAAGCTTATTTTTTTTCTTGTTTCTTCTTTCCAATCTAATTTTTTATGACAAGAGGGGCAAAGTTGAACAAAGTGTTTTATATCCTTTTCATAAATTCCGTCTATATTTGCCCAATGGAATCTTTTTGATTTATGGTTTGGATTATTAGAGCAATGGTTAGCCTTACCGTAATGGTATTTTAGCCATTGGTGCAATGAGATATATTCACTTGTATTCGGTAGCATTGTCTTCAAGTCCATATTTTTAATCTTTATTTATCAGTTTTTAGTTTGTCCGTCAGCTTGTGCAGTCGGAGGAACTACTATTTCAGGCACTTCCTCTTTGCCTGGCACGATAACTTTAGGTTCTTCTTTAGGTGTTTCAACTGCGGCTGCTGGTTGTTCCTCAATTATGTATTTTGGTTCTAAGCAATTCTCGCAAATCAAAGCGACTACTTTTTGAACAGTTACTACTGGCGACATTATCGTTTCCCACCTTACGGGAATAAATTTATGTTCGTGTGCTTTTCCCATAAAATATCACCACCTTTAAGCTTCTATATTATAAGTTCCACTTTTTAGGCTTAATTTAGCTTCTGCAAAATTTTTATTCTCTGCTTTATATTCCGCTGTCATTTTACCCAATTGTTGAGAACTGGATAACATATACCAAGGTTGCCAAGGTTTATAAGGTATATATGGTTGAACATATTTCTCTATAATAATCGGGTCGTGCCAGTGTTGAATAACTGTATGTGTTTGAAGTGTAAATTTCTTCCATTCTCCATTCGGCAAAATCTTATTCAATGTTTCTACTAATTTTGAAAGCAAGACATCATTTTCTATTCTAATTGTTTTTGACTCTGTATCTAATTGAATTTTCATATTTTATTCATCTCCTTCCGATTCATTCGGATAGAATCCTTTAAGATTTCTAAATTTAAGGTAAAAATCGTTTCTTATAACAAATTCCTCTTGGGTTAATCTTCTCCCTCCGATATGCCCGTTTTTCTCCATATAGGCAATATACGCTAGAGCTAAAATCAATTGGTCTTTTTTAATAATTGCATAGGGTAAAATTCCTTTTATAAATGCAAGACGGTGTTCTTTCTTTTTAATAGTTAATGTATAAAAATTGTGTTGCGGTTTATGCAGTTTCCCCTTTGGAGAAGCTGGAATCGTCTTGAGAGAGGTAAAACCTCCCAATAAATTCTGCAAATGTTTAATTACTCTTATGTCGGTATTGCTAATCATAATATTTAAGCTCCAATAACAATTGTCTGTATTATCCCTATATTTTCTCTTGTTTTTTGCAAGTCCAATATACCCTTCTCCGTCAAAAAATCCTGCTACATAAGCCCAATCTTGTTTATTCATTGCTTCCCGAATCATTTTTGTAAAATATATCTGAAGCAACTCCAAGATAAGATGCCGCTTTTTTAAGGGCATCCGCTTGTGCCGCTTTGAAATCATTTCCAATATCAATTACTTGTCCAGCTCTGGGAGTTCCAGTGCCGTATTTCTTTATTTCTGAAGAGCCGAAGCTATCCTTTTTGAGTGAAAAATTAGGTGCTAAATGAACGGTCAATCTTCCCTTTACCCAAACTTGTCTATCTCCGACCTGTTGTTCGGTTATTTCAAATTCCCAAAGCTTATTAAAGGCTTTGTCCAATTGAGCAATAACATATCCGACTTCAACATAGGAAAAGCTCATTCCGCCTGAACCTGGGCGTGTTTTAATTTTATCTTTTGGCGTAGGCTCATTAAGAGTCTTAATCGTAGATTCTAAGAATGTGGGTAATTTATTTTCAACTGTTTCTAAATCTTTACTTGGCGGCATATTTTTCCTCCATTTCCCTCATTTTTTCTCGGTTTAATATCTGTCGGATTCTTTCAATTGAAAGTCCATATTTAACTGACAAATCCCTAAAGGTTTTGCCGTTTTTCTTATCAAATATAATTTGTTGATTTCTTTCCTTTTTCTCTTCCATATTTTGTTTTTAACTCCCTGAAAATTGGATAGAAAGACCCCTTAAATACCGCCATTCCGAGTTACTTACTTCAGGGTTTCCCCCAAAATCTCTGGCAAGGTCAAACAAATACTCAAGATTACTTTCCAAGTAGTGAATCCTCTGCACTAATAACATTATAAAGTGTTATAGCAAAACATTTTGTTGTTTTATGGATTCCCAACTTCCTCAAGCTTACTCACCATTCGGCATTGTAAGCCTTACTAAGCCTTTCGGCTGTTCAGTTAAGAGAAATACATTAGCCGTGCATAGCGGCTTATTCTGTCATTCCAAATTTCAAAGAGCTATTTCCTACTTAAAATTGTATAATACTACAATTACTTTGTCAAGAGTCAAAATTTATCAGTCGTTGCTAAATCATTCGTTTTTACTTCTGGCGGCACAACCTCTTCCCGATGCGGATTTTGTGCCTGTGCCTTATTGACAAGAGTCATAAGAACATCAATCAATTCCGAGATTTGCTCTGAAGTTATATCCTTAAAAGTCTCAAGATTAAACTTTAATTTTGCTCTCTTTTTAATCTCATCAGGCTCAAAATTGAGTTGATGTCCAAGAGCAAAAAACATTTTTCTTTGTTGGTCGGTTGCTATCATATTAGTGTTTAGATAAAGCTATAACTCTCCTATCATAATTAGTTATTCTAGTTTTAGAAAAAAATTCTTTTAATTTATCAATAACTTCATCAACATTTTCTTCTTCAAAATACCAATGTTTATATCTTTTTTCTACTCTAAAATTTCCTAAAATTTCTGCTAATTCCTTATCCATATTTATTCCTTCTCGGGCTCGTGAGCCGATTTTAATTCCTCCTCTAACTTATGAAATTCGGCAGATTTCTTAAATAATTCAAATTCTATTAAACCGCTTTTAAGGATTTCATAAAAAACTGGATGCAAAATAAATAATTCAATCAGACCTTGAACCAAATCTATTTTTCTGCCGTTCACGGTTACTTCGTGCCCCCGTTCTGATAAGTGTATTTTTAATGTAAATTGTTTCATTTATTTAACTCCCTTTTCTTCAAAAAAGAATGATAGTTATAATCAGGATGATTGGCTCTCCAAATTCTTTGAGTCAATATTTTCTTCTTTTTATAATTTTCGTTGTTCTTATTCCTTTCATACCATCTTTTCCAGGTTGCCCGTTTTCTAGCCTTATTCTTCTTAACCCATTCTTTTACTTTTTCCTTTGAGCAACTTTTACAAATGCGTTTTATTTTCAAACCGCCATTTTTATAACCTTTTTTGTCTTTATAAAATTCGTTAATTGGCTTAGGAATGAGACAATTATTACATTTTCTAAGCTTTATTTTATTCAACATATTTTTTAGTTCTTATTCAAGGCTTGAAAGGTCTCAAGCCAAGAATAAAAACACCAGGTTTTACACTCTTGCGAATCGTTTTAGTTGCCGAACTGCTTCGGAAACGTGAGTTTCTGGCAAAAATGATTTACCTGATTTTTTAACCCCTTCTATAACCTTGTCTAAAAGACCTTCTTCAGCACAAGCTATAAAAGCTCTAACAAAGGATTTTGGCACTTCGCCCCTTCTATTGATAAAAGGTCGGATTTCGTAGAAGTAATCGGCTCTTTTAGTTGCCGTTTCTTTTTGTGCTTCCGTTGGGTTGAATTTCCCTTGCTTGATTGTCTTAAATACAGTTGTTCCTTGAGTTCCGTATAAAAAGATAAGGGCTTGGGAAACGCTTAAATCGTAATCTCTTACGAACTCCAATAGCCAAATGTAATCTTTGTTGCCTCGGACTGCAAAGGATTCAATATAATCTTTGGAGTTCCAGGCTTTGTTTGTGGCATTGAGTCTTACAACTTCTTCAATATGTGCTCCTGGCATTACCAAGTAGTAAATCGGGAGGTTATTGTTCTTTGCTACTTCAAATCTATGTTGACCGTCAACTATCTCCATCTTGTCGTTGACAATAATGGGATTTCGGTCTAACATATTTTTAGACATTATTGAAATAGTAAGTTCTGCCAAATGTCTTTGGTTAAGATTTCTATTTCCTTGTATCGTTTTAAACTGGCTGTAATCAGTTGTTTTCGTTATTTCCATCTTTTTTCACCTCCCTTCAACATTATTTATCAATTAAATCTTCCGTGATTGTAATAATCCCATTTCTGGGTTTCTGTCCAGTTTTTAACCTCGTCAGCTTCAATGAAGCCTTTTCTAATAGCATAACCTAGATATTGGTCTCTATTCATCGTTCTTTGCATTTCTTTTACGCTATCATCATTCAACTTTGATTTCATCTTGCACTCTTCACAAAAAAGCCTGTAATCGTATCCGTGAACCGAACATAAAACTTTATCCACGTTTGCCTCCTATCTGTTTATAAACATCATCGTGAATTTTTAGGGCGTCTTTCATTCCTTGTAGAACGCCTGTTAAGTAAGCGGATTTAACAGTAGCTTTAATCATCTGTGTTTCTAAATCATTAAGTCCTAAAGCATCTATTTCATTTAATATCTTTTGAATCTCACTGACATTATCCATAGATTTCCTCCTCCGTTTCTGCTCTTTGGTCGGCCAAGTAATTTCCTCTTATGTGGTCGCAGGTTAAGCACTCTCCCGATTGTCTTACGCTTTCAATATCAAGGCCGTCTGTCAATTGTTTTTTGCAATTCGGGCAAACTACCTTGTGGTATTCTGAAGTATCAAGCAAACGCAAAGCCATCATACTTGTTATTCGGAGCACCAAGCTTGCTTTCTCCTTTTTCCCTTGAGAAAAGTAATCTTGGTATAATTCCAGTCCCCTTTGTAATAGTTTGTCAACTTCTTCGTTCATATTTTCTTGAAGGCGTAATGCCTTACTCTTATGTATGTATCTTGCACAATTGTATAATACTTCTGTATCAATGTCAAGCCCCCAATTGATTTTGCTCTAGTTTGATACACTTCGGTAATTATTCGGGAATTAAGTTTGATTGCTTTTCGGAAATTCGCCATTTGAAGCCGAGAAGGTCTCCAACCTTTTTCTTTATTTTCCGTTTTTGGATTGTTTGTTTTAAGTAATTCTTTTTTAATCATAATTTATCTTTCCAGCGTTTCGGCCAAAATTCTCTATGGCGGGTCGGCCACCCTCTTATTTATTTATCCCCTGCCCATTACGGCCATCTGTGCATTTTGAACACGGCATAGATAATCCCACTGTAAAATGCCAAGATAGTCAATATAATCTCAAAGATTATTCGCATCATCTTGAAAATCCCTTCTTTTATTTTACCGCTTTTCAATTATTTTTATAAGGTTCTATTATCGTAAATCAGTCGTGAACAGCACTTACGGACTTTCGCAATTTCTTTTGTCCAGCCTTTTTATTTTGACGGGCATAACTCCATCTTTTGAAAAATCTCTTGTCCTAGACGATTCTAGGTTGTATCAAACTGTATCAACTTTGACGTTTATGCTTGATTGACGGTCTAATCGTTTAATCGGGCAATATGTAACGTCTAGCTGAAGTCTTTTGATAGTTGTTGCAATCGGTGCAAAGCACTGTTCCGTCTTTGGTTAGAAAATACTCGCCATCAATCGGCATAAAGCACTCATCACATCTGAAAACACATCGGCAAGCATCAATAAAGTCTCCGCACTTAGTGCAAACATCATTAACGTCATCGTTTAAATTTTTTATATCCTCTTCAATCTTATGGTCATTGATTGAAAAAGTTTGTTTAGGCCTTGTGTAGTAATCATCATCGTCAAAATAACTTCTGCCAGTATAATTATAACTTTGATATTTAAAACTAACATCTTCTTTTTTCATTTTTAAATCCTGACTTACAGTAACTACTTTAGACAAGGGAAGGCTCTTCAAATCTATGCTGTTGTAATGGCTTAGAATGACCGCTTGTAAAGCTTCCATCGTTGAACAGTAAAACCAAGTTTTTAACTCCTTAACATAAGCCAGATATAGCGGATTTCCGTCTCTTACCAAGTAAAGCTCATATTTATCCTTGTGAATCTTACTCCAAGCAATAGCAAAATTGCCGCTTAACTTCTTGAAAGACTTTTTATAATTATTGTTACTTCTTGCCAAAAGGTCAAAAATTATCTCGCTGTCAACCTCATAATTAAACTTATGAAAGCTGTCCTGATTGTAGATAATGCCGTTATGAACTCCGACAATATCACTTCTCAAAAACGGGTGGGCGTTTCTTTTGCTTATATCTCCAGTTGTGGCAAGCCTTGTGTGTCCGATTATAAGCGGATAATTGGCATTGAGAAGCTTTTTGAATCTTTTGTTATTGATAAAGGCTGATGCTCTTACTGGACTTTTAGCAATCTTGATAATTCCCTTGTCAATAAAAGCAACTCCTGCACTTTGGCCGCCTCTTTCTTCCATTGCCACTAAAAGCCCTTGAAAGATTTTATTCCTTTTTGTCATTTTTTCTTTACTTAGTTTGATGTTATCTTTTGTAATAACTCCTGCAATTCCGCACATATTTAATCCTCCTGACTCCTTACTCTGTAAAATTGGTCGTTTAGTTTTTTCTCCGCTTTGTGTAGTCTTTGAGTTTGTTTTTCCCACTTGCCGTCAATAATCTGGTAGTATTTATTCGTTTGCTTGTAATTTTCCATAATTTTTTCTCTTGTCATTCCAACAGGTGCGGATTCCCCGCTTGTCCTGAGTCGTTGCCTATATGCTTCAATTGCTCTTTGCGTCAATTGCTCTTTAATCTCGCAAATTGAATAATAACTTTTTCTGAAAGTTTTTAGTTTCCTTTTGGTATCCCAATAATTGCCTCTTGTTGTCAAAAGTAAAGGATTGAACTTTTTTATTCTGGCAAGGATATATTCTTTTTTATCGTCTTTGAATCCGAAAGTCTTTAGGAATAAATTAAGCTTTTTCTGGTTACTTGTCATTTTCATTGCTTTTTTGATTGTCTTTTCGTTGTAATTATTCAAACTCCACTTTTTGATTTTCAACAAAACATAAATCCAGTTTAGTATTTTTTCGCTGTCAATCGTTCCGCTGTGCATACGAACTTCAATCGTTCCCCTGTAAAATAGGCTATGGGCGTTTATATCGTGATACCTTGAATCCGCATAATGGTTGTTAATCTGGTCTGTATAATAATCAGTTTTATACCATTTTTTGCAAAATTCTTGAATAGTCTTTGCCTTTAATTCCTTTTCATCATAATCGTCAAAAAGCGGTTTGCAATAGGTGCTTCCCCAGCGGGATTTTGGAAGCATAGAATAAAGAATATCTTCAAAGGCCATAAAGGTTTGAAGCATCTGACCTATTTTAATCGGCTTGTCTTTGATTTTTCTGCAATCAATATGGATATGTAATCCGCAAGAACTATTTACTCCAAAATCTCCAGCTTTCAATTCCCTTGACAGCGTTTTTATATTCTTGACGAGAGTATCCCCCGAAGCGGGAAGCGTTTTTATTTCGCAACTCTCGCCAAAATCGGGGCTGATACTCCCGTCATCGTCAACTTGTATAAAATCTAATTCTGGGACTCGCTGATGAGAAAAGGTCTCAATCTCAACTCCGACATAATCAAAAAATGGCATTTCCTTGCAAATCTTGCCTTGCTTGAAGGAAAACTCCGAAGCATATCGTCTGTTGTGTTCGTGTTCTTCCCAACAATCATCACAAAGGTAATCCGAGCAATCTTCGCAATAGTGGCAATTATCCTCGTGGTAAATCTCTCCGCACTCGTAACAAGAGTAGTAGTTTGAATCTCTACAATCCTGACAAATACTGTTTCCGTTTGCAACTCCAATTAAATCATCAATCGGGTAGTCATCTCCGCAGTCATCACAAGAGGAAAAATTGTCATCGTAACAACTTCGGCAATAATAATCCCCGCTTTGATATAGCATCTCATCAGTTTTAAAAGAATCTCCGCAATCGTAACAGGTGGTAAAAATATCGTCAAAGCAAGACTGGCAATAGAGGTTTCCGTCATTCTCTTGACTGCCCTCTTCGGGGTCTATAGTATTTTTGCAGTTATAGCATTTAGTCAAAGTCTCTGTAATCATATCTTACAAGAATTGTCTCATACAATTGTATAATTGTCAATACCCTCTAGTATTTTTCCTTAACTTACTAGAACTATCGGGAATTATTCGGGAATTGCTAATTTCCAACAGTTATAGTAAAACTTCTGTAAAAAGCGGCATTAAAACTGCAGTAAATCGTAAAAGCTATTGTATTTTAATTGCTTAGTTTTGACTGATAACTGTAAGAGGGAGGGGGGACTATAGGGGGGTAGGAGTTAGGACTTAGATATCACTTCTTAGCCCAACTTAACCTATCCATTTATTTTATTTCCTTGTTATTATATTTCATAGGGGGGATAGTTTAACCCTTTTGGTATATTTTAGTTACATTATCGTGGATGTTATAGGAGTGTCAGGTATCTATATCCCTTGCTTTCAACCTAGTTACATCTAAGCTTATAGTGTTATGTTATTGTAAAATGGTATATATGCTATAATATTTTTATGGAAGAAGAAGTTAAATATATTGATGCTCCTAAAGGTGTCAGGATGCTTCCTAAGCAGATGAAATTCTTCATTGAATTTGTCAGGCTTGGCTCTCCGATGCGAGCTTATATGAAAGCCTACAGGGTTACGAATAAAGCAACAGCTTCGGTTAATGCCCAGAAGTTATTAAAGAAGTTCCCACAAATCAAGGAAGCGATTTATGATGCTAACGGTTTAGGTGAAGATGCCGTGATTGCGGTTTTAAAAGAAGCGTTTAAGGCTGATAGAATGATTGTAGATAAGACTGGTAAGGAACACATTTCTCCCGACCACTATGCAAGACTTAAAGCAGTGCAAATCAGGGAAGATATCTTACATAAACTTACTTCAGTTCGTGGAGGAAACCAACTTAACGTAATCGTAGTCAAAGACCCAACGAAAGGTGTGTTTGAAGTAATTGAACAAAGTCCTGAACTGGAAGCCTAAGACGCCACTTCGCCAGTAGAACTGGCTTGAGCTATTAAATTTACTTCGGTAAATTTCGCTTATTTAAATTTAAGTTAGCGTAAAACATTACCCTGAAAGAAAGAAAAAGAAAGGGTAAAGAAAAAGAAAGAAAGTATAAAATTTCGGCAAAAACCTTCTAACGCTGCCTTTAACAGCACGATTGTGCACTATCAGACAGTTCTGCATCCAAACGGGTTTTTGGAATCCAACTCACTTTGTGGAAGACAAGAAATTTTATTTTGTCAAAGAACTAATTTCTAAATTCTAATATATTATTGCTCTTTTTTTTAATTCTTGTCAATATCCCCAAACTATATCAAAAACGGTCATTTTTTTAGCACCCTATTGACAACTTTGCTAAATTGTAGTATTGTATAACTACCTTCAAAGGTATCCAACCCTAAGAAGTTTTAGATTGTCAAAGTCTGCAAGAGAGCACCGCAAGGTGCTTTTTTGTTGGTTATTCCGCTTCGTCTTTACTCATAAAGAAATTTCGGGGATTCTTTTTGGTATAGTGGGAATACCAATGTGGAATACAGTAGGAGACAAAAGCTCCCCAAATGTCTTCGGTATCTATCCTGTCGTTTCTGGGGTTTAAGTTGCCACAATCATCACATTTGGCAAGCTTATCAGTAGCATTGCTGCTTAAATCTATCTTTATCGTATCATTCCATACAATCAACAGCATATATTAAGCATAGCACTTCTTTCCCCTCTTGACAATTGTAAAATTTTACCTTATTCTAAGGACAAGATGGTGAAAAGCTATACCGCCCAAGAAAAACAAAAAGCTTTTCATTTCGCCTCTGCCGATGAAGTTTTTTACGGTGGAGCAGCAGGAGGAGGAAAAAGCTACGCAATCATCTGGGATGCAGTATCCTTCTGTATGGAGAACGCCCAGGTTACAGTTGCCATCTTTAGAAGAACCTACCCCGAACTGGAAAAATCCATTATCTTAGAAGCACTCCGTTCTATCCCCCAACACTGGTATCGCTACAACAAAAAAGAACACCGAATGTATTTTGCCAATGGTTCAATCATTGAGTTTAACTACTGCCTTTATGAATCGGATGTCTATAATTTCCAGTCGGCTCAATATGAAAGAATTTATTTTGACGAACTGACCCACTTTACTAAATTCATTTACCTTTACCTAACCTCCCGCTGCAGGACAACCAAAGAGAACATTAAACCGCAAATAAAATCGGCCAGTAACCCTGGAAACATCGGACACGAATGGGTCAAGTTAAGATTCATCAGAGACGTTTTACCTAATACCCTCATAGAAAGAAGAGACCCAGAATCAGGTGCAATTTATACAACCGAGTTTATTCCAGCAAAACTTTCAGATAATAAATACCTGGCAAAAAATGGAGACTATGCCCAGATGCTTAAAAGACTGGATAGAATTGAAAGGCGGATGCTCTTGGAAGGAGATTGGGATATTCTTAAAGGCCAGTTCTTTGCCGAGTGGCGATATGATGTCCACGTTATTGAACCGATAAATATTCCTAACTGGTGGACAAGAATTAGAGGTTTGGACTGGGGTTTCAAAAATCCTTCTGCTGTTATGTGGATTGCTTTTTCTCCGACAGGAGAAGCTTATGTCTATCGGGAATTTATCGCTACCGAATTAACTGACGGACAGCTTTCCGCAAAAATAAAGGAACTCTCAAAGACGATGGTTAATGGGAAGCTGATTGACGAAAAAATTGATTACACTATGGCCGACCCTTCGCTTTGGTCGGTCAACCAATACGAAAGAGGAGAATCGGTTGCAATGAGGATGATGGCTCAAGGAATCAATATGGTCAAGGCCGATAATAACCGTGTTTCTGGTTGGAATGTCATTCACTCATACCTAGGACACGATGAAACACATAAGCCTAAGCTAAGAGTTTTCAATACCTGTAATTATTTAATTGAAACAATTCCAGGGCTTATCCACGATGAGCACAACCCAGAAGACTTAAATACCAAAGGAGACGACCACGGAGCTGATGCACTTAGATATGCTTTGATGTCAAAACCTTATCTTCCTAAACATCCGACCCTTAGAATACCGCAACTTTCTTTTGAATACTGGATGAAAAAATCAGCTGACGAAAAGGCGAGGAAAGGATATGTAGGAACGCTATGAGTTTGGGTAAATTCAGGAATAATTTATGTCCTTGCGGTTCAGGAAAAAAATTTAAGAAATGCCATCTGTTTTTAGAACAAGGTTTGGTTTTGGTAAATGGTTCTTGGGTAAGACCCGACAGAAGATATACTATTAGGGCAATCGGTCTTAATGAGAAAGGAAATTCTTTATGAGTTTATTAGACCAAATGGGCGACCCGAAATTTAACCTTTTTGCCCAGGGACAAGTTAAGCGGACTGTTAAAAAAGACTCTGACCAGGTAACGGGAAAGAATTATTTTGAAGAAGGATTAAAAGTTTTAATTGAATCAGAATTTGGTTTATCAGCTTCAAAATTCGGTGTTTTTCTTGAAGGGAGAATTTATAGGCCAAGTGTATCAAAAGATATCAGGGAACAAATGTCAGGAGATAAGCCTAAAGTCTGCGAAATATATTTTGAAGGCAAATATCTTTGCGATGTTTCGGAGGATATGCACCCAGATAAGGCACTGGAAACTATCCAATCAGCATTATTTAATTTTCTAAACAAAAAAGCATAAATAAAATATGAATTTTGTAGCAGAACCCCTAGACGGGTGGCAACCGTTTGAAAGGATGTTTTTACGCCAAATCATCATTATGATTTATAAATCAATTGATGACCCAACCGATAGGTTTGTTTTTGTGATGACGCAAGAAGCGGGTTACACCCAGGAGGAAGTCGCCCTTATTTTAGGTATTTCTCAAGAGGCTGTATGCAAAAGATTGAATAAAGTATTAAATAAAGTCCGTGAAGAGCAAGCATAAGTTATAAAAACGCTTAAAAAAGCATATCATTGAAGTATGGCTGACACAAAACCAAACGCAACCCCTGCAACTCAACCACAACCAGAAGTGGATTTAATTACACTTCTTAATTCAAGACGAAAAATTGCCGAAAAATTCGGTAAGAAATGGGTGGATAACGTCAAAAAGTGGAACAAGGATTATAAGATTGAAACTCTGCTTGAAAATAAAATTGAAGGTTTAGACAACCAAATGCAAATCCCTTATATCTTCTCAACCGTTGAATCGGGACTTCCCGCAATGTTTGAAACAATGCCCGATATCGTGATGAAGCAAAGAGGAAAACTAGATAGAGATTTTACCGATTTTACCGCAAAAGTTTGGAATTATATCAAAGATATTACCGATATTGAGGTAAAAATTGAAGAGGCGGGTATAAACTTTCTGGTTACTGGACTCGCAGGAGCTAAATATGGCTGGATTTTTGAAACCCAAGAAGTAAATGATACCCAGCAAGTTCAGATTACTAATCCCGATGGTTCACCAGCTCTTCATCCCGAAACGCAACAGCCTTTAACCCAAGAAGTCAACAACAAGGTAAATATGCCGATAAAAGATATTCCGTTTATCAAAATTTTAAGCTATAAAGAGATTCATTTTTCCCCTGAAAGCAAATTTACGATTGATGACGAAGAAAATCTGATTCCTTATCTGGTAATTACTGCAATTAGAGGGAAAGAAGAGATTGAGGCTGATTTTGATGTCAAACTAGAAGATTCAGATTTGGAATCTTTAGATTTGAAAGAAATAAGTTCTGACCTTAGCCCAGATAATGACAAAGATTTTGTTTCTTCTGATTTAAAAAGAGGGAAACAACACGAATATTACGGAATTTTGCCCAAAAACTTAGTTCCTAAAGAACTTCAAGATGCTTGGTCTCCCACAAAAGTTTATTATGCGGTTTTTTTAAGCGGAAAAGTCATTAAACAACCTGAAGAAATCGGCAAAAAACCAGTCATTTTGCAGATGAATTATGGTCTTCCGACTGAATTCTTTCCGTTTGGAGAACCAAAGGTTATCCGAGAACTTGAACAGGATGTTTCACTTGGAAGGTCAAGAATTGCTGATGTTAGAGATAAACAGGGGACAAAAATAGCTATTCCGCAGGGAACAGAAGTTGATGAACAAGCTCTTAAACGAAGCAAAGATTTTGTAATTATGAGATTTGTCGGTGGACAACCGCCTCAATATATTGTTCCTCCTCCAATCTCTGATTCAATTCTTGTTGCTTTACAACAATCAAGAGAAGATATCCAAATGGCTTCTGCACAACTTGATATTGCAAGAGGTGGAGGTTCAAATACACAGATTGATACCGCAACGGGACAAAAAATGTTTGCCGATGCCACTGATAAGAGAATCGGTAGGAAAAGACAGAAATTAGCACGATTTATTAAAGCGTTGGCCAAAAATATCTTGATTCTTTGTGCAATGAATTGGGATATTGAGGCTTTTGTAAATATAACCGATGTTGACCAAGCCGAAATTGAAAAAAACCAGTATATTGAAAAACTTAAAAATCTCGGAAGGGAATATGACATTGAAATTGATGTTGAATCAATGAATTCTAATAAACAAATGATGGCGGCTCAATCCATTGCCCTTTACAGAGAAGTTAAAGATGACCCGTTAATTGTCAGGGAAGAAGTATTGAAATTTGCGATGAAAGCAGGATTCAATGTTCCTGATGCAGATAGATTCATAAAAACACCAGATATGCTCGCTAAAGAAGCTAAAGGAAGCACCCCGAAGGCAAATGTATCAATTTCGGTCAAAGCCGATGCTGGCACTCCTGCTGGAGACGCAATTTTGCAACAGGAAGGACTTATGCCGCAAGCCGCTTCTACCAATTCCGACAGTGTTTTATCAGCTCTTGAGTTTTTAGTTCAAAATCAGTTAATGGGTGAACAAGAAGCGACTCAAATTGCGGCAAACTTAAATAAAGTTATGACTCCGCAGACTCCTCCCGCTGGCGGAGATATAATTCAGGGTCAAGACCAGGGTGGAAGACCCGCAACTGGCAACCCAGTTGATATAGTGGCAAAATCAATGCCAGGAACAGACCAAACCCAGATTCAAGCTCAAACTCAAGCCGCACCACAACAAATGGGTGTTCCAAAACAATAAAATAGCTAATTATGTTTCAGGAATTATTAAGAAAAATACAAGCTGGAATTTCGGATTATAACCAAAAACAGCCATCTGTTATAGGTAATATTTTGACGGGTAAAACTTGGAATCAGGGAATAAAAGATTTCGGTGGAGTTTTAGTAAAACCAATTTCCGACCAACAGTTTAATGATAATAATAACCAAGCTCTTCAAGATTATTACAACAGGGATTGGTCAGCCAATAATCTACCTCAAACCACATCAAACTATAGCCCAAAAACAGTTAAATATCCCGATTGGATGGCAAATTCACCTACTAAAAAAGCTATCGCAGTTTCCAATACCGCACCTAAAGTAAATGGCACTCCAGCTCCGATTGTCGTTAATTCAACTCCAAAATCGGTAAATCCTGGTTCTTTTTTAGAATCTAATATTTTCCCGATAACAGACCAGGCTGGTCTTCCCAGAGCTTTAGTTGCTGGACAATGGGCAATGGAGGGAGGAAGGGCTATAGATAATCCTCAACATAACCTTTTTGGGCTTATGTCAGGAGGAAGTTTAATTCCCTATCCAAATATCCAAAGAAATGTTAGTGATTATATTTTAACAATTCAGAACCTTCTTAAAAGAAAAGGGGCTAATCCTTCAGCTATTAAAGACCCAGTAACAATTTTGAAAATTTTGCAAAGTGGAGATACAAGGTATGAAGCTCATAATCCTAACCCCACGACTTATATAGAAGGAGTAACCAATACGCCAGAATGGAGGATGTATAAGTAATGAATTTATTCACGCAATTATTACAAGCAATTAGACAAATGCAGACCCCTAAAAAACCCGTTCAACAATACAATGTGAGCACCAATCTATATCCTAATGGAAAAGGATACGCTGTGCCTGGAAATAGTATGCCATATCAATCAAAAATTGCTTATGATTTAGAACAGAGGAATGTTCCTTTGTGGTACGATACTTGGTCTCCATCTTCACCAAAAACTGCAAGAGATTTAACCGCAGCAGTTGGAGTATATCAGAGATATAAACAACCATTAAAAGTCCAAACAAATAATATGGATGAGGCATATAATCATACCCTTAAAGTCCCACCAATAGGGATGCCAGTAAAGAGTAAAAGGAGAACTTTTTAATGCCATATCCATTGCACATAATTGAGAATTTTAAGAAAAGATACGGTAAAGATTGGAAAAACCAATTTTTTGCTTGGAAAAATGCCCATCCTGATGAATTTCAAAAATCCCTAGAAACTTCCAGGCAAAGAGGAGACCCGATTATTGAACACGTTAGTTATAAAGAAATGATTAGGAGAAAATAATGCCTAAGACAAAATTTGTTGGAAATACAACTAGACCTGGAGACCCAAAATGGGATGAATATGTTGACCCCGATACTGGGGAATCAACTCTTGAAGTGCACGAACCAAAGAATATTCCTCTTTGTGCTCCAGGAGACCATATCTTTTATTTAATTGATGCAAATGGGAATGTAGCTTGCGAAAAATGTCCGATGGGAACAAGAATTATCTACGGAAAACAAGAATTAGTTGAAGGTAAAATAATCAATTTGAGTAAATAATTTCGTAAGAAATCCTCAAAATGCTCATCTTTTAGCCTCAAGATTTTTGATTTTTTCGTAATAAATCCTAATTGGTTATAAAAGCTTATTTTATATGTTATTCTTAATTTAATGATGGTTGAGCAATCAATCTTCATCTCCTAAACTTTAGGAGGAAATGGAGGTGAACTCACAATGGCTGGAGAAAAAACAATGCAGCAAATAGCTGCAGAAACAGGTAACGCAGAAAACACTGATAATGGCGAAAACCCAGGTGAAGCGGGTCAAGTTTCTGAAAATGGTGTTGAAGAAGTAGCCAATGTTGAGGGTGTTCAACCTACCCCAGAAACTGATAATAGTCAACAATTAGACCCCATAGATGTCGTCAGTAATTTAGATTTAGACCCGAAAGTAAAAGAAGCGTTAATTGCAGGATATTTGAGAAATTCAGATTACACGCAAAAAACACAGGCGTTAGCAGGAGATAGAAAACTGATTGACGAATATAAAGCTGTAAAGCCGTTCATTGACAAGGTATTGAATGACCCAGAACTATATC